>Ga0114940_10000449_pt1 | contig 19653 bp, 9 predicted proteins | sample ColdCreekSource_FD_87195 | JGI IMG/M metagenome (GOLD analysis project Ga0114940, IMG submission 87195) | Groundwater microbial communities from Cold Creek, Nevada to study Microbial Dark Matter (Phase II) - Cold Creek Source | ecosystem: Environmental > Aquatic > Deep subsurface > Groundwater ... | reverse complement strand
GCTGGCGCAACCACCGTTACTGGCGGCGTAGCAAAGTTACCCTGCGCTGCACGGGACACGATACCAGAAGCACCACCACGATTATCGACTGCGTCTGCTGCACGAATTCTATAGTAATATGTTAAGCCAGGCTCGACCTCGAGGTCGACAAATGCTCGAGTGCTTGTATTACCAATCTCGATAAACGTATGGTTATCTTCGGAACGTTCAACGATATACCGGGCAATGCCGTTCCCTACAAACGACGGCGCATCCCAAGTTGAAGTGAGCGACCAACGGCTAGTGATGCGGTCTGAGGTATCCGAAACTACAAGATTAAGAGGAATGCCGGGAGAGACGGTATTAGCGATAAAGTTAGCTGACGCAAAGCTGTTCCAATCAGCATTACCAGCTTCGTCTTTGGCGACCATATACATGACGTTTGTACCTTGACGGGTTGCCGCCTTAAAAGCCGGTATAAACCGGTCACCGCTACAGGTGGTATTGATAGCCGAAGGTAATATATTGACACTATAGCAATACGTAAGCTGGCTTGGATCACCAGAGTACAATGCTGGCAGATCCCATGTAAAGGCAAATAGGTTCTGCGGCGAAGTTGGCGGGATAGCCCGGAAGTTGGTGACTGGACTAGGTGGATTAGTCGAATAGTAGTAAGACACGGTTGTATATGACGGGGAATAATTACCAGCATTGTCATATGTCCTCACATAAAAGACGTTGGTGCCGGTAGTGTAAGCGGCCGACAAATCCTGTAAGTCGGTGCCGGTTTGACAGACTTCGACAGCAAACGGACCGGACGTAGCGCCCGTATGGTAGCAGTAGCCAGCAATGCCAGAATGAGCATCATACGCGTTCGGCCAGTCGAAGCTATAATTATTGATCGATGTAAAGCCTGCCGGCGTAACCGTAATAAGAGCTGGCGTCGTAGGCGACTGGTTATCGAATTTGTAGATAAATGGTGCAAAAATAGCACCATCGACATTGCCGGTAACATCTTGGGTCTGGATTCTGACGTACTGCAAGCCTGACTGGGTTAAATTAGGCACATACTCGGACGCCGTCACAAAAACGCCAGCCGTACGAGGCGAGGCATTCGGATCGGTACCGACGTACACCCAATAACCAGCAATATTCGAGCCCAACGGTCCATCAGTCGCACCACCCGCTTGGCCGGTATCGGGCCAATCGAATGCAGGATTAGCGTAATTGTGCCAGGTATTATTAGTGACGACCGTCGTCTTATCGGCACCAGAGTAGCCAATTAATACAGTCGGATTAGTTGGCGGATCGACATCGAAGTAATAGTTAATACCGTAGCTATCAATCGTTGGGGTCTTAGCATTATCCATTGAAGAGAGCTCAATCTTAACCTGGATGTACATTTTTGGCGGCGAAGCAATCCGCGCGGTCAGTCGGCCTGAATAGTTTTTGATGTTATCGCTTATCATCCAATCATTCCAGTCGTTACCGTCAATTGATGTCCGCGTATACATTTCGACCTTAGTATTGGATGGTATATCGGCTTGAGCGGTAATGTCAGCATAGTCAAACAACCCAGCCATCGTAAACGGTTGAGATATATGCCTACCGTAACCGCCATAGGCTGTATTGTCCGAAGGATAATTGAATTGCCAGAAATCACCGCTTTGTTCGCCGGCAATTGCGACTGCATGAGCGCCCATATCAAGCACTACTGATCCCCAGCGGAATTGTTCCGGTGAAGTTGCTCCGGTTGCCCAGGAATTAGAGTCAATACTATACACATAGCCGTTCTTACTATAATTACCCTGTTGCACATACAGCTTACTGTCCCGTAACGACATTGCCAGACCATACTGCGACGTAACCGGCATACTAGTTAACGTCGACCACGTATCCGCGGCTACGTTATAGCGGTACAAAGCGCCTGTAGTATTGCCAGCCATGGCGTATACATAGCCGTTAACACTATCGTATACTACATCGCCGTTTTGGACCGAGCCAGGAACGTTGGCCATTTTGAGCCATGTGCCTTGGCCAGAGTCTGGTGTGTATTTATACCAATTATTACTGCCGGCTAGAAGATATATGCTCCCACCGATTGTCACTGCACTACCTGGACCAGGCCTGTACGCCGTCACTGGCACATCAGCCATCCGAATCCACTGCTGAGCACTGTCATCAAAACGATAAAAATCTTTGAGGTTACGAGCGGGGAGGTAATACAGCTGGTTATTAAGATAGCTCAAAGAGCCACTCACGCCAACATAGACTGGAGCAGGCAAGTAACGAGTTTCTCCAGTTGTTGGATCGAACTTCATAAAACGTGAGCTATTGCCTTCGGCACCGGCAATTGCGTATACATATTTTGTGCCATCATATACAGCAGTCGTCGCGTTTCCAGCCTGCCAGAAGTTGGCATTGATATGGGAGTCCCACGGTATTCGGTCGAGACTATCGGCTCCTGGGTTGATGGGCGTAAACTGCTTGTCCCAAGTGTCATAACGAATCATTTTTCGGATGTTCGCATCTTCTGACGGTAATAGATAAATGTACCGTTTACCGTCAGAAGTTGCCGACCCCCATAGTGGCTGCGCATTAAGTCCTCGGACTTCGGACCAGGAATTGCTTGCAATGTCATAGCGCATCGCTCGCTTATTACGGCTAAGGTTGTCGCTGACATCATTGGTAAAGATATATAGACCACCTTGACCATCGCTCACTAAGTTGTTTTGAATATAGGTGGCAATGACCGGTGGATTCGCCATAACTCTCCATGTATCGTCGGAGATTGAATACCTCATCATGGCCGGTCGGCTACGATCCAAGTTCCATGTCGTTGCACCTAGATACGCATAGATATAGTCGTCGCCGTCGTACCATAGGCCAGATCCAGCGTCACTGATCGATACCGGATAGGATGTCTTGGGCGTATATGTATTAGTACTGGAGTCAAAAAAGTAAAATTCGCGAACACCAGTAAACATAATAGCGAACTTGTTATTGCCTAAGTACCTGATGTCACTACCTTGCTGGGCATTAGCTGGCAAGTTTATTAGTGTTGTCCAGCTATCATTTTGGATATCGTATTTGTAGAAACTATTCGTTGAGTTGCCGCGCATCAGATATATGAAATTTCCACCATCATATGTCATCGAGCTACCTATGTTAACTGATCCCGGAATGGCGGCAAGTGTGTCCCATACCATATTAGTCATGTTATAACGCCATAACGTCGTACTGTTAGCGCCACGAGCCACGTACATGTAGTCGCCTACGATAACCTCAGCCGGGCCACGAACGTTTTCCGGTAACATCGCCGTTGGGCCTGTAGACCAAGCGCCGGCCGGTTGCTGAACCAAACTCATCGCACCATTAGTTACCGTCATGTTGGTATTGATACCGGTGTTGAAATCAGTAGTCGAGCTTTGAACTACAGTGCCAGGAGGCGAGAGATAAAAATATCGATAGCTAAAGAATGTTGCAGCTGCGCTAATGTTACCGACATTGTCTTTAACTTTAAGCCTCAAATAATACACTTCACCAGCGGTCATAGGATGGGTCACAGTATAGGTATTATCCATCTGATAACTACCGCTGATAGCCGGATCGGCATTAGAATCTAATCCATAGTACACATAATAGCCTGCAATACCCGAACCGTTGGCGCCATCGCCCGCACCTTGCCAAGTAAAGTATGGGTGCTGATGCTCATACGTTTGGCCAGAGTTGAGTACTGCACCATTTTTCCGATCATAGGCTAATAGTTGCGAAGGGATGCTGGGTGCTGCTGTTTCTTTAGTGTGCAGTATAGCTATGTCGCGTACTGTTGGCGTGCTGGTGCCATCACCTGATAAAACAATTTTCACTTGGACATAGCGATTGACGGGCGACTGTATGTCCGTACCTGTTACTTGCTGCCATTCACTCCACACATTGCCATTGCTCGACGTACGCGTGTAGCTCGTTACCGTCCCCGAACCGCTAATGGTTGACTGCAGCGCTTGCCACGTTTCCACATGCTTAAGATCGTAGGTTTTTGAGTACCATGTACCACTCGTAACATAGGTGGCGTTATTGGGCGACCAATCCCATATTTGAGCTGAATTCAATCCTTGTGAAACATACAATTTATTATCGACAGTACTATAAAATGCCGAGGCAAACGGCTTGGATACAGCCGGTAGATCAGCGATACGCTGCCATGTGGACGATTGCGTGTCGTAACGATAGACTATGCGAGACGTAATACCATGCCTGCTACTAAAGCCAGCGTATAGATAGCGACTAGCATCTCCTGTGATAAATCCACCGTAATCAACCATTCCCTCGGGACTACCCGGCACAGATGTCCATACACCACTAGTCATGTCATATTGCAGCAAGGTCGCGGATTGACCACCACTCAATACGTATATTTTTTGCCCAATACGAGTCACTCCACCACCCGCTGAAATCGCTTGCGGCATAGAGGTTAGCGCTTGCCAGGTGTTAAGCGTAATATTATACCGGTAGAAGTTGGCTCGACCACCAAATACAGCGTATAGGTAGCCATTACCACCATCTACTAAATCTGATCCTACACCGCTAGTAAACGGATAGTCAGCCAACGTAGACCAACCGTTTGTCGCTACGTCATACTTTAGAAAGGTAGCGTTAGCCGGGTTAGATACCGTGTATAGAGCGCCATTATAGTACACTCCGGAGTAACCGCCTGCCGTACCGACCTGCGTACCGACACGAGTCGTCTGTCTTGTCGTAAGGTCATGTTTAAATATGTGATCAAAGCTATTTGCAAGCTGGCCGCCCATGTAATAGATACTCTGAGATCCATCATACATTGGCTTCCAGTGATATCCGGCATTATCATTACCGGCAGCAAACAATGACGTTGCACCCCAGGTTTGATCTGTAGTGTCGTATCGATACATTTCTTGACGCAACTCGGAGCCATATGTCGTATACAGATACCGCGAACCGTCATACGCTAAAGGTGGCGGAAAATCATAATACGTGGCCGGCGAAGGCGGCTGCGGAAGATCCGTCCAGACCGCTGCAACCGGATCATATGAGCGCATCGATGCTGTATCGGCACACCATTGCAGACGCATGGCAATAACTTTACCAGCAACAAACTTTAGCGAGTTCCGGTAACAAGCATTCCCGGTATTTGCAAGATTAGTCCAGGTATTGGCAACGATAGAATAACGTTTGAACTCGCCAATATCATTACTAAACGCGTAAATAGTATCACTACCATCCCATGTCATCGCAATACCATTGTTAACATTAGAGGCAGTCGGGAAGGGTGTTACGGCATCCCATGTATTATCAGCGACTTTGTAACGCCAAAAAGACGGTGAGCTACCGCCACGGAATACATACAAATATTTAACCTGTCCTTGTGACACGTACTGTGCCGAACTGATATCAGTAACGTTTGTTGGTAGACTTGCCAGTTCCCGCCACGTATCATTAGTCATGTCATATTGGAAAAAGCGGCCAGTACTAGCACCGGGAGTATAGTACAACGATGTACCATTATCGTATGTCAGGGTATTGCCCGTACCACAACCCATAGGCGGTGTACGAAGCCGTCGCCAGGTTTCTTGTTCTACATCATATCGTGCAAACTGACACTGGGAACCAAACGAGGTCATATAGTATACCGTGTTGTTTGGTCCATTCGTCAGGTTAGTCACACCATTAGTCAAGGAAGGTACATTCTGAATGCCGGTGCCGTTGTGCCACTGTCCAACCAGTCCTTTTTGCAGCTGCAATTGCGTTCCGTTCTGCGCTAAATCAATAGCGCTGTACGATGATGTACCATCGAGCAAATCGTTCCTAGTGATACTTACCGTCTCAGCGGCAGCCGAGTTAATAAACTGGAACAGCACTACCGCTATGATCCCAACACCAATAATTGAGCCCAGGATTGGCCGACGTTGTCGTAGCATGTGATGTCGGAGCTTGTCAGTTCGGCGCCATATTAGTCTCTGATCGAGCCAATGCGATGCCTTGGCGCGCTTATACTGAGCTTTGATGCGAACCCGAGTTAGTAATGGTTTTGGGAATATGTTCATGTTAGAAGAATTTTATGAAGGCCGCTACAAGGAAGGATAGGACAGCGAACACCAAGCTGACAACAAAAGCGCCAAATAAGCTGGCAAAGATCTTACGACGAGCGTAAGGATTACGCCCAATCGCCTCGATACCCTTGGATGCCGCCCTGCCGAATGCTACAGCCGCCGCCAGGAAGCCGATTGAAGCTACTAAGCCCGATGCGATAGTTTTTGTTGTCTCGGGGAAGCTGGTAGACACCCGGAAGAAGCTATGAACAAAATTAGCAATTGCTTCACCTAGGCCAGAAATAAAATTGTATATAGTTGAAATTATTCCGGCATTAGCGTATTTCTTAAAGGCAAATTTCGCTTCGATTAGCAGACTGCTACTTACTCCGTCTTTCTTGGCGCCAGCAACTTTAATGACTGTTGTTTTTTCACCACTGTTAATAGCAACCTTGCCCGACCAAACCCCCTTAACAAACCGACCACTCTGGCGCGGTGTAATAGTGGAGGTCGAATCGGCTATCTCGATTGGTCCGGTAAAGCCCGTATCAACAGTACCATCTCCATTATAAGCCATAAGCGTCAATTGGAACTCTTCGCCAGCTATAATTTTATCGGTAGGTGTCGTAACATCAATATAGCCCAGTGGATTAGGGGTTATCGTAATAGAAGTTTGAGCCGATTTTGTAAGCTGCTTGCTTGATTGCGTAATCACAACCTCAACCGATGCCGGAACAACCTTCGACTCGGCGGTAAAGGTTGTGAGCGGTGATGTGTCTGAAGACAATGAGCCTCCGGTCGACTTCCAAGAGTACGTCAAGTCACTCGTTGGAACCTCTTGGTTGTAGCGGTCCTGGGCGGTGACCGAAAACGCCGTAGCTTTGCCGGCCTGGATTTTGGGCTCCTTTGGCACCAATACCACGTGATCAATAACTCCGGCACCTTCACGATTGTCACCGGTCAGACCTGGTATCGTAGTTACTGTAACCGTAGCGTAACCCGCCATGCCATTAATAGTCGCCACGACGGTATCCTTAAAGACCTTCGTCGATGTGCCAGCAGTAAAGAGTCCATCAGAACTAATCGTACCGCCACCGGCAACCACTTGCCACTCAGGCGACACACCACTGACGGTGTTGCCGTAACTATCAAAGGCCTCGGCTTCAAATTGCTGCGAACTACTGGCGAGCAATGTCGTAGCCGCCGGCGTCACCTTAACCGAAGCGACAGTAGAAGCTTGGGCAGATGCGTAAAAGCTAACACTTACTGACGAGCGACCGTCGATACTAGCATTGACGACGTATACCCCAGTCTTACTGCCAAGCGTCAAAGAGGAGCGAGCAAGTCCTTCATTGTCGGATATGACTGTCTCTGGCAACATTGATTGTGATGAGGTATCAACCGGCGATGAATCGATAGAGTAACGGATGGGGATACCGGACATAGGGTTGCCATATAGGTCAATTGCTTTGACCGTCAGTGGCTTATCGAGCGGCGCGCCTGTCGAACCTTTTTGGTTGGCGCCATCAGCGATAGTCAAGAATACCTGCTGCTCACCAGCTACGACCTGAAAGCCATTACTTTGCGTCTGTGTTGAACCGCTCGTAGCAACAATATTGTCAGTTTCAGCGGTCTGAGTAATTAGTACCGTGCCTGACCATGTCCCATTAGTGAAGTTACTGGTCTGAGTAGGGGAAATAGTACCTGTTCCGTCACGCAGGTTCACCGATTGAGAGAAATTGGTAACCGTGTTGCCATATTGGTCAGCCGCAGTAATTGTAATAGGGAAACCGCTGCCAGCGATTTGCGGCGAGTTAATCTGCGCTATAACAAATTGTGATAATACATCAGAAGTAACCGTTGCATCAATCGACTTATTGACAAGAATCGACCCCGAAGATACTAGCAGATTAATAGACGATTGAGTAGTTTGCGTAGCTGCCGTGATCATAACATCTTGGCTGTTAACGACGCTCGAGGTACCAACAGCACTCGGTATGGACCAGGTATACGAAACACCGCTAATAACATTACCAAAACGATCACGCCCATAGCCGGTAAGCTGCTTCGTCTTGCCAGCCGTGATTAAGAATGGTGATTGATTAGTATCCGCCGAAAACAGCACATCAGGCGACACTGTGAAGGCATCAGAGGTAGTCTGTGTTGCAGCATAGGTAGCTTTGATGTGGTTGACACCACTCTTCTCGAAGGCAACCTGGCCAGTCCATACACCCTGCGACATTGGGCCTGTACTGGCAGGTACGATACCGCCGAGGTCATCGCTAAGTGTCAAACTGTTAGTAAAACCGGCAATTGTGTTCTCGTATGCATCTTTGGCGGTTATCGTAACATACGTCGACTGGCCGGCAACCACATCTGCCACAGGCGTGAAAAGAAAATGATCCAATGCCGCCGCTTGTACGACTACGGCGGCATCTTTTTGCTTTGATAGATTACCTTGCGATGCAGTTACGCGCACAATACCGCTACCCGTTGCTGGACTAGCCGTAAAAGTAGTCGCTATTCCGGTCGGGTCAACCGTACCAATAGCGCCAATAACCGACCAATTGTATGTTAGGCCGACAATTGCGTTACCTAATAAATCATAGCCCTGAGCAGAGAAACCTTGGTTTTGTCCGGCAATCACTGTTGAGCTCGAAGGTGTAACCACCACATGGTCGAGCAAGTTAGAAATTACATCAAACTGCCCGGATGTTCCAGAAACGAGACCAGCTGTAACCGTAATTGTGTCATGCGTATAGACACTGCCTACCTGTACGTAACCTTCCCATATGCCGCTATTAAAGTTAGTGGTTTGAGTAGGACTAAGAGTACCGGACGCATCACTGAGTAACGCCGTAGAATTGAAGGTGTCTACGGTATTACCGTATTGGTCTTGGGCTTTTATTTTAATAGCTATCAGTTCGCCAAGTGCTTGTGGCGATCCAATAGCGTCAAATGAGAAGCCGCTCAGATTTCCCGGTAAGACATTAGCCAGCACACTATTAGTCTGGTTAGCCGCACCCTGAGTAGCCACAACATTAACATAGGTAGCGCCCGCATTTGTGTTGGTCGTCATGTTTGTCGATACACCATTTAATGGCGAAATACTACCGAGAGTGCCATCGTTAATAGTCCAAGCATACGAAACACCGCTAGTAATCTCATTCGCATAGTTATCGTACGCATGTGCCGTAAACTGCTGTGATGATTGGAGAGCTATATTGGCACTTGTAGGTAATATACTAACCGAACCCATTACATCCGGTACTACATTGAATGAATTACTGTTACCAGAATGCATGCCATTACTAAAGCTCAAATATACATTGTTGGAAGCTTTAGTAACCCGGACCGAGCCGGTCCATGAGCCGTTTGCAAAATCTGTTGTAGTTGTCGGCGTGATAGTTCCTGCCGAATAGTTGAGCGAGCCGTTGCCATTATAGGTAGTGACGGTGTTTTGGAGTATATCTTTGGCCAGAATAGTCACAGTAAAGCTTCGCCCAGCTGCTTGATCCGGTACGATTGCAAAATTAAAGTGATCAACCGCGAGACTAGTGACGTTAACCGGTATAGAAGCTGTCTTAGTAATTGCACTCTGCGTCACACTTATCGTAATCGAACCGCTGCCTGTTGAGCTACCGGCAGAGAAGGTGACAGGCTGACCCGTAGCCGGAATTGAACCAATTGTAGTAACCCAGTTATAGGTCTGGCCATTAATCTGATTATCGTATTGGTCGAAAGCCTGAGCGCCTACGCTCGTTGTCGTATTGGCCGAAAGCGAGACGGTCGTAGGAGCAGGTACTACATGATCGAGCGCAGCAGCCACAACATTAAAGTTACTGCTAGTGCCTGTCACAGCCCCGGCATTACCACTCGCAGACACATTATCGCCGGTCGTCGCTTTTGTGATAATAACATTACCAGTCCATGTGCCATTGGTGAGCGTTATAGTGGTCGGGAAAATGGTATGTGACACGTCATCAAGCGTTACTGTGTCACTGGCATTTGAGATCAAGCCGTTACCGGCAGTAAGTGCAGTGACTGTTATGGGAGTATTGGCACCGGCAGTCACCGTCGCCGGCATAGCACTTATAGCGTAATGATCAGGTATCACAGACACCGCGGTTGTAGCCGACACGGTAATGCTATTCACCGTTACATTGGCAGTTACGTTGCCGCTACCGATCATACCGGCTGCAGTTAGGCTGATCGCAGCCTGATTAACAGGGTTAACCGTACCAGCCGCCGCATCAGACGACCAAGCGTAAGTTAAGCCACTGGTAATTTGATTGTCATATATATCATAGCCCTTAACATTGATAGCATTTGTTCGCCCAGCTTTAGCGGTTAATGTTGATGGGCTTGTCGTAGCATAATCAATGCCAGCCGGTGCCAACGTAAAGAAAGCGCTGTTATTGCTCACAGAGCCATAGTTTGCTATCAAGCGTACATTACCAGCCTTAGTCAGTGTGACTTGACCAGTCCAGCTACCCGAAGTAAATGTCGCTAAGTTAGGAGATGGAGATTCGAGAGTAGAGTTCAAAGCGATCGAACCAACAAAACCGGCTACGACATTGCCAAAGTTATCCTTGGCCGTAATCGTTGTTGTAAAAGGAGTGCCGGCGACCTGGTTACCGATAGCCGCAAACTCAAATGTAGTTACCGCATTGGCATTAATCGTGATCTGCTGCGATGTATCGGCCAGAACGGTCGGTCCATTCGCGGGAGTCGCATCAGAGAAGTCCATAGTGAAGCTACCGACCGTCGTGTCTTTGTAGTACACATTAATAGTAGAGGTGTTAGCCGGTAAATCTACATAGCTGGTTGCGATAAACGGTGAAGCCATCGTCGAGAACTCTCCGGTTCCACTGTTACTCGAAAGATATATTCGCGTAGTTGAACTTGATTTTACTAAATTGCCCGAAGCATCTTGCAATTCTAGCTGTATAGCGCTCGACGGTTGGCCGGCAACCACACTCTGAGCTATCGACGAAACGGCAATAGCCGCCGGTGGCGCAGTTGTAAATGTCCGAACAGGGCTGGCTGCGGTCCATGTACGCGAGCCGTACAAATCATAGGCCGACACCCGCCACCAATACTGAGTACTGGCCGAAAGTATGTCCGACACTGGCAGGGTAAACGATCCTATCGCGCCAACCCCATACGTATTGCCAATAGTCTGGCCCGACCAACCTGTAGGAGAAACGTTCTGATTATAGCTCTGAACACCGACCGTAAACCCGGCATCGCGCGCCACATCGACCCTGTATTGTAAAGCATCACCGTCACGGTCATAAGCAGCCATCAAGAATGTCGGCCTACTGGCGACGCCAGTTGCGGCATTTGCCGGTGAAGTGCCGTTTGGCGTATCAGAGGCAATATTATCGAACATCATTACCCGGTTGTTGCCGGTGTCAGTGACAAATAATTTTCCGGTGGAGGGATCATTGAACATAGCAATCGGCGCGGAGAGTCCAGATTGTGACACCGTTGCCGTGTTTGAATTTGCATCGCTCTGGCCCACAGCCCAGTTAGCAGCCTGCCCATTGGCAATAATAGGGTTCGTATACACTAATCCACGGTTATTACCTGTATCCGTAACATATATAACTCCATTAGACTGTCCGACCGACACACGCGATGGTTTCCACAAGGAAGTCGCACTCAACGTTTGCACGGCAGCGGTAGTAAGGTTTGGCTGGCCAATAACATATGTTGCAGTCTGATTATTAGCGCTGATTGTCGTTGACCATACAAGCACGCGATTGTTGTCGGTGTCGGCAATATATAGATAACCGGTGTTAGAATCATAGCTAACACCGCGTGGAGCATGCAGAGCACTTGCCGATATTCCGAACGAGCTACCGGTAAAAGATGACTGACCGAGGACAAAACTAGGGTTCTGCCCATTAGTCATTGGTACGCTCGACCATACAAGCACGCGGTTATTATCACGATCAGCAATCGCTACAGCATTTGTACCAGTATTAACCGCGATACCTTCTGGGGAAGCCATGCCACCACGTGTAGCAGCTGGCGCATTATGAGTAAAGTCAGCTTGACCGAGTACGGTATCGGCGTTTTGGTTATCTTGAACTAGTTGGGATGAATATATTAATACACGGTTATTACCAGTGTCAGCTACATACAACCGTTGATTAGTATTATCATAAAATACCCCGCCAGGCGCGTTAAGCGTAGATGCGCCTACAGAGCCATTTTGGTTAGGTCCAGTCAGTGAGAATGACTGCTGGCCAATTACAAAATCCGCATAATGATCGAGGAGCCCATTGTTGATATCAAGGTTAAATATCAACACTCGGTTGTTATTGGTATCGGCAACAAATAACTGGTGGTGGACTGCGTCAACTGTGATACCTGACGGTCCGTTAAAACCCTTGTTTTGAGGGTTATTAAGCGCATTACCATAGAAATCTACTGCATCATCAGCCGTAAGCTGGCCGAGAGCAAAGCTAGCAGCCTGGCCGTTACTGCTAATTGTCGAAGAATACACAACAATACGGTTGTTCTGAGTATCGGCAATCAGCGTTGAACTTCCGGCACTGGCAATAGCAACCGGTAAAGAGAATTTCGTCGACGACGTGCCCTTAGCGTTGGTCGTAAAGTTGTTTTGGCCGAGTACTAAGTTGGCAGCTTGGCCACTGACTGATATCGCCGTATTCCACATAAGAGTACGATTATTGTTGGCATCGACGACGTATAGCTGGTTTGAACTGTCAATCATTACATCTTGTGGATGGCTCATCGACGTATTAGTGACCCCTTCGGCATTCGAATAAAACCACGTTTGTCCCAACACCAAATTAGCCGACTGGCCGTCACTACCGATAGTCGCCGTCCATATCATAATCCGATTGTTGTTGGTATCGGCAACATAGACGGTGCCGCCGCTAGTCGCTTCAACTCCTGTCGGCCCGGCCAATCCCGCCTGCGAAAGAGCAGGCGATGAAGACACAAAATTAGGCTGGCCTATGACATTGAGGGCATTTTGGCCGTTAGTTGAGATAGTGCTAAATACTAGCACACGGTTAAAATCTTTATCAGCAATGTATATCCGGAACGAGCCACCAACACCCGAGAAAGCAATCGCCGACGGTGAAAGCATACGATTTTGAGAGATTACACCACCCGAGTTATTTGTGGTGTAATCGCTATTACCTATGACACGAGTGGCGTCAGGATCATTGGCAGTCACACGCGCAAACATTAATACCCGGTTGTTGCCGGTGTCGGCCACGTAGACGGTGCCACTAGCTATATCAACCCGTACATGAGAAGGCTGCTTAAGAGAGTTGGCCTGCGGTCCGGCAGCGCCTCTGTTAGGCTTAGTGTCAGAGAAACTCTGCTGGCCAACGATAAAGTCAGCCTTGTAATCAGGGAATGAGTTGTCACTGCCTAACGTATACACTAATACCCGGTTGTTGCCGGTGTCGGCCACGTAGGCCTGGTGGTTAACCGTGTCTACAGATACGCCACCGGGTCCGTTCAAACCAACATTCATCGGGTTGTTTACAGCGGCTGAACCATAGTTAATTGAACCATCAGACAGTGTCTGCCCCAAGCTATCGTAGGCGTTTTGGCCATTAGCATGATACGCCTGAGCAGATTGTTCAAGTATGCCTACACTTGTAGATACAAGGATGAAGGCAATGCCAAATATCCACGACGTGATTCGTGTTTTAGACCGTATGCCTGGTGTTAGCTGTTTTATTTTTATCATTATATGCTTTAGCTAGTATTGGAAGGGATGCTGTACTACGTATCTATCGTAAGCGCTATGTGCTGGCGTATACAGCTAGCATGCACCTGTTTTACTTTTCATTTATAGCGTCAAGGAGCGGGTCGTTAGGGTTCAGTTCTTTCAGGGCCTTTACCGCATCCTTATAAGCGGTAGTCGTTTTATCGTCCATAAGCATTGAAACCTGAAGTTCACGCAAAGTTGCGCTGCCCGGATTACTCCTTACTGCTTCATTAGCAACTTTGACCGCTTCTGGCATATTACTGCGCATCTTATACAAGATTGCCAAATTGACATAAGCCTGGACGTTGGCAGGGTTATCTGCTATAGCTTCACGATAAATCTTGGTCGCCTTGTCGTAATCCTTCTTTTCGTTATATATGTTACCTATGATTAGCTTGACCGAGGGATCTTTCTTTTGCTCATACAGTTTCTCGTATCCCACCAACGCGTTATCAAGCTGGCGAGTGGCAAGCATTGTCTGAGAATAAGTACGCAATCGTTCAGGGTCTTTCGGTACAGGCAAACCTTTCAATTCTTTAGCAGCTTTATCGTATTCTACCCGGCCAAAGTACTCAGTTGCTCGCTTCCAACGCGCCTCTTGGGCATTGCGCTGAGCCTGAAAGCCAATTAATACGCTAGCTACGACAATCAGGGCAATAATCACATACCAATATCTGCGTAGGATGGGCGCTAGCCTTTTCAGCGAACTACCAAAATTTCGTTTAGCAGGCGGCAACGGCCCCGTTGGCCCTGTTTCAGTTGGCGTTGACAGTCTCGGTTGTGTCGATATATTTTTGTATTCGTCCTGCAATGGGTCATCTCCTTAACCAAATAACCTTGTGATTCTAAAATAGAACATGTAGTCATAATGTATTGTACAGCTCTTAAACACTAGCAACAACAGTATAGTTATGTATACAGCACTCTTTACGGCAGATTAGTGACAATACTGCCGGATTCCACCACGCGCGCCACCCCCGAAGCATAGACTTTAGTGAATAACGGTCGCAATAGAAAGATATTGTCCTTAATTGTTATACCACTTGAAAAAGCAAAACCCGAGCCACCCGAGCCGATAAAAATAAGATTACACACAAAGACAGACTGCTTATAAACGGTAATGGCGGCGACAGTGCGACAGCACGATTAGTAGATCTAAGTGGTATTAATACACTACATATGGCTGAAAATATACGCCGCCTTATTAAAGAACTCGCCGACGGACGAAATGTAATGTAGTACGTTCATAGTAGATTATGTCAGCCATAATCAATTTCACTAACATCAAACCACTCGTATTGCAGTAAGGCTTTAATTGAGTTATCATAATTATGATAACCATGAAAGGAGATACTTATGTTAGATATTAGGCCTATATCAGATCTGAGAAATCGTTTCTCTGAAGTCGAAAAAGAAATACGCGACAACGATAAACCTATTATTTTTACCACCAATGGCAAGGCTTCTATGGTTACTCTCAGTTTTGATAAATTTAGCAAGATAGCACATCTCGATTATATTGAGCGCTCGCTAGATGAAGCAGACGCTTTTGCAGAAAGCCATGCAGAGATACTGACACATGAGGAGGTCTTCTCAAAAATTAGGAAGACGATAGATGGCTAACTTTGAGCTTCGCTACTCAGCACTTTTTTACGATGATTTAGAGAGGATCACAAACTATATTTTGTTAAATCTCAAAAATGAGATTGCAGCAAAGACATTCATTTACGATGTAGAATCAGCAATTAAAAAACACCTTCAGAACCCGTTGCACACAATAATATACCCTTCAATGCGTCGGCGAAAGCACGAATATCGAAGGATTCTGGTGGGTAACTATCTGATTTTCTATGTCGTTATAGAAAATACGATGATAGTGAGACGCTTACTGTACGGACGCAGAGATTTAGATAAGATCCTTTAAGGCTTGATGTTTGGTAGTTTCGAAAAGATAACTTTGTTACAAAATGGTGAATCTAACGACTATTCAGGTCGAAACCATCTTCGATGAGTTAGAATATATTGAACTCAGACTGAAGCCGCTGGAAATACTTTAATGGTGTACAAAGGTTTACGTTGGTATACATATGTATTATACTGATTTTAGGAGGACAATACATGTCAACAACTCAAGCTCTCAAGCTAGACGATGAAACGAATGAACGCTTGAAGACGTTAGCACAGCAGCGTGACCGGTCGGCGCATTGGCTCATGCGTGAAGCCTTACACCGTTATCTAGCCGAGGAAGAACGCTACGAGCGTGAAAAAGCGGAAGATTTGGCTGAATACGAAGACTACTTAATGACAGGCAAAGCTGTGGATAGTGGAACCGTAACGACATGGCTCAACGAACTTGCGAGCGGCAAGAAGACGGCATGGCCAAAGCAAAAGTAGTCTGGCGTGAACGAGCCCTTGAGGATATTGATCGTCTTTACAACTTCTTGTTCGACAAGAACGAAGAAGCAGCCACAAAAGCAGCCCGGGCGATTCTACGAGGTAGTTCACTACTCGAAGAGTCACTCCGGCTCGGGCGGCCAATGACAGATGGCACAGGGAGGCGTGAATTATTTATCCCCTTTGGGTCTGGTTTTTATATTCTGCGCTACTTCCTAGCCAACGATGTGATCGTTATCGTCCGTGTTTGGCATGGACGCGAGGATAGGAAAGAATATTAGCTCCACACGACAAAAAACATAGACACAAAAGCCCCGAATGTTCGGGGCTTTTGTGTTGCACGGTTTCGAGAAAATATTCTTGGTACAAAATAGTGAGAGGAAGTTGGATAGATTGGAACGGTTTGCGTGGTAAACTCATCGCATTTTCAAATCTTCACAAGCAGTTCCAACTAGGCTCGCTCTACTGTAATTTGTCCGGCGGCTAGACTTTCGATACTATATTGAGGTGTTAAGCTACTTCAAACGCATGAGCCCGAAGCTACGTGTCCGCAATGGGGCTGTCGTATTCATTGTAGCCATAGCGCTGGCTTATAGCCTCTATCCACACTGGGTAACCTTTAGCCACTTCGCAACCCATTGGTATACGCTCATACCATTCGTCGTCGCTATAGGGACTTGCGTAGCATTGCTGGCTCTTACAGGTCACGAACTACGCCAACACAAGCCTTTACGCAGCTCCGGCAATATCTTTATTGCAAGCGCCGTTAGCGCCAGCCTCATAGTCTGCATTCCATACATGGGCAGCGGAGCTCAAAAGGCCATACACAATACAATCGTTTTAATGTTTGTACTGTTAGGGGCACTAGGCGTTGCACTTATTGCAAAGCATTTGAAGCACGTTTTATTAGGCGTGATCAGCGCCACGATGATAGCAATCTGCATACTTGAGCTTGTACTCTTAGCTCGTTTTAATGCGCACCCTGTGGACGCCTGGGTATGGACAATACTACAGCTTATTCTGACCCCACTGTTAATTTATGCTTTATACGTTATTGCCGGCACGCTAGAACAGAAGCGTATTGCCAAAGATAGCTAAAAAAGAGCCTACGACACTGTAGACTCTTAAAATTCTTATCGGTGACCTTGTGGGGCGAATTCTGGAACATGTTGTGGCTAGGTGTTCTTTCGCTTTTAGATCGCCTAATCATTCTTGGTGTCTTTGATCACGAGCTAACTATTTAATTGTGTGACTCAGGAAAGCTCCAAGTGTTTGGCCCACTATATTGGCCACTGTCTCGTTTGAAGTTAAACTTTTGATCGCATTAAGTGCTTTGCGCTTACTCTCACCCTCAGGGCTCTTACTTTCAATTTCTTTCTCTAGAGCCGACAGCACCTCCCTCACTGTTATATTGTTGACCGTAGCATTGTCGCCAAATATAACTGTGCCGCCGCTAATGGTCATTGTCTGTGGGCTGGAATGTGGATCTGACCCTTTTGTTGCGGTAACTTGTGGCAAGTCTGTCGCCGATAAGACTTCTAGAAAGGTGACGGCGTTTTGTATGCGAGGTCTGTAAATCTCTCTGTAAAGATTCATCCCATGTCTTATGACGGCGCCACCCGATAGGTTTCGGCTAAATTCCTTTGCGATTTCTTCATCGTACAGGCTTGTTAACGTTCGTTCACACTGGAGTTGCCATATTTTCATTTTTGGCTTAGCGAAGTTACTTTCTTCCAAAAGAATTTTGCCGGAGTTAATTAGATTTTCCATAAATCAATTTTCCTTTTTACTTTAGTCACGAAGCATCGGGGGCAGAAGCCCATTTTCAACCAGTCGGTTCATGATTGGCGTTGTAAGAGCGTTGTTAGAAAGCCGTATGCGATATTTTCTTGGGTTATCCGGCATTGCACTTATTAAACGTAGCTCTTTCAGCCTAGCAACCGCCCTTGAGCGAGTTGGTTGTGAACCTCTTACAACAGAGTCGAAGTCGCCTGCCTGAACCACTTCTTTTCTTATGGCAACCCGGAGCATGTCGTGCTCCTGTGGAGTAATTCTCTTCCTGTCTAGCGCATCTTTTAGGGCGAGAGCTAGGATTTGCTCACGGACATAGGTGACATCAAGTAAATTTGCAACTTTATCTAGATCGGCTTTAACACCGCCGAGCATGTAAAGTGCCCATGCAATTATGTCGTTGTCATTGAGGCTATCGGCCCGTGAAAGGTGATCGTAGTATTCTTCGCGGTTACTACCAAAGACAGCAGTAGGATTTAAGGCGCGGATGCCTGAGGCGTCAATGAAGCCCTGCTTCGCCATCATCGCATAGGTCACAAGTCGAGCAACGCGGCCATTGCCGTTTGTGAAAGGGTGAATCCACGTAAAGCGATGATGGACAATGGAGTCTTTTAAGAGGTCGAATTGTGAGCCGTGCTTTTCATTAATAAACTTGACGAGCTCCCTCATGTAATCATCTACGTCGGTAGGCGCTGGCGGACGGTGAGGTGACTTATTAATCGTTACTGGAAGTGTACGGAAAGCACCAGGACGTTCATCACCTTCCCTCACTAAGTCTTCAACAACTATGCGATGTATTTGAGAGATAAACGCCTTATCTATGGGCATTGACTGGATATTCGCTTCAATGAAGGCGATGCCGTTCTGGATGTTAGTGATTTCTCGAACAGCATCGGGTACTTCGACACCCTTGTCGACTTTATCGTTAACGGCTTCAACAAAGTCTACAACCGTCGTGTGGTTGCCCTCAATCCTTGCCGAAGTCATGCTCGTAGCTAATTGAAAGATATTTTTTAGTTCAAAAAAGATTGGCGCCGAGGTTGTGCCATGATCAAACTTTTCGCGTACCCGTTCCAACTCAACTATGAGTCCAGTTAGCTCGTTATCAAATCCAAACTTAGGTATTTCAATTATTTTGTCGCTCATGCACTTAATTATACTTCTTACTTGCAGGAGTGCAATAGATGATATATCAAATTGTAATAATTAACAGATACAGAAAATGCTTATGTGAATTTTAAGAAGTATCATTATGACACATCATGATGTATCACGACCGTGATACAGTTTGTGCGTCTAAAGCGAAAAAACCCTGGAACACCTTCAACAGAGGTGGTGTCAAATAACGAAAAACCTGCACTTTGCGTGCAGGTTTTTTGTAACTCTGTCTGGCGTTCCAGAATCAGGCAATAATCTCTTATGGTGATCTCATGGAGAATCGAACTCCAATTGCTGGGATGAGAACCCAGTGTCCTAACCGTTAGACGATGAGACCATACGTGAGGCAATGTACAAATTATGCTTGCATAATTTTATATTGTGAACGTTGGTTTCATACAGAGTATGAGACCGCGCGCGCAGTAAAAGGTAAAATGTGTTTACATATTTTGGCTTATTCCGAGCACGTGGTCGGATATGGCGAAGCCATATGGACCG
>Ga0114940_10000446_pt1 | contig 19851 bp, 17 predicted proteins | sample ColdCreekSource_FD_87195 | JGI IMG/M metagenome (GOLD analysis project Ga0114940, IMG submission 87195) | Groundwater microbial communities from Cold Creek, Nevada to study Microbial Dark Matter (Phase II) - Cold Creek Source | ecosystem: Environmental > Aquatic > Deep subsurface > Groundwater ... | reverse complement strand
CGTGCCGATCTTCCAGGAACAGGCGATGAAGATCGCGCTCGATGCGGCGCAGTTCAGCAGCGCCGAGGCCAACCGGCTGCGCAAGGCGATGGCCACCTTCCGCAGCCGCGGCAATCTGGAGGAGCTGGAAGGCCTGATGGTCGGCCGGATGGTCGCGCGCGGCTATGACCCGGGCTTTTCGGAGCGCTGCTTCAACCAGATCAAGGGCTTCGGCGAATACGGCTTCCCGGAAAGCCACGCGGCGAGCTTTGCGCTGCTGGTTTACGTGTCGAGCTGGCTCAAATGCCACTACCCGGCGGCTTTTGCCTGCGGATTGCTCAACGCTCAGCCGATGGGCTTTTACGCGCCCGCGCAGATTGTGCGCGATGCAAGGGAGCATGGGGTGGAGGTGCTGCCCGTCGATGTGAATTTTTCGTCATGGGATAATGTGCTGGAAGAGGTTGACTCACGCGGAGGCGCGGAGGCGCGGAGAAGGGAAGAAGGCAGAGATGGTTCACACGAAGACACGAAGACACAAAGAGGCCGTTCTGCGCCGCAGGCATTCTCTTATGCTTCGACCTTGCGGCTTGCGTCAGGGTCAGAATTGAAAGCGGCTGTGCCGCAAGCGGAACCTCTTCGTGTCTTCGTGTCTTCGTGTGAAAAAGATCCTTCCTCCCTTTGCGCCTTTGCGCCTTTGCGAGAGAAAAATTTGGCACTCCGTCTCGGCCTGCGCCAGGTCGATGGCTTCCCCGAGGCTGCCGCCGCGCGGATTGTGGCGGCGCGGGCAGACGCACCGTTCCGCGATGTGCGCGAGTTGAAGGAGCGCGCCGGGCTGAGCCCCGCCTTGATCGAACGTCTCGCCTCGGCCGATTGCTTCAATTCGCTCGGGCTGACCCGGCGGCAGGCGCTGTGGGATGCGCGGAGTCTGGTTGCGGCACCTGATCTGCCGTTGTTCGCTGCGGCAGCCGAGCGCGATGAGGGGGTGGAGCGCATCGCTACCCGGCTGCCGCAGATGCCGCTCAGCGAGGAGGTGGTGGCCGATTACCAGACCCAGCGGCTCAGCCTGAAGGCGCACCCGCTCGCCTTCCTGCGCGCCTCGCTGGGCGAGCGCGGGTTTATCCGCGCTTCGGAGCTACGCGAGCGCAAGTATCGCTCGCCGGTGCAGGTCGCCGGGGTGGTGCTGATCCGCCAGCGTCCCGGCTCGGCCAAGGGGGTGTGCTTCATCACGCTCGAGGACGAGACCGGGGTGGTCAACCTGGTGATCTGGCCCGACGTGATGGAAAAGCAGCGCAAGGTCATCATGGCCGCGCGGCTGATGGAGGTGAAGGGCCGGGTCGAATACGACGACGAGGTGATCCACGTCATCGCCACCCACCTGACCGACGCCACCGAAGCGCTCCACGCGCTGTCGGACGACCTCTTGCCCCACCACGTCGATCGCGCCGACCACGTGCTGCGCCCGGTGCAGGGGAGCAGGGGCGGGCATCCGCGCGATGTGCGGGTGATCCCGAAATCGCGGGATTTTCACTAGGGTGTCGGTTATGAAGGGTAACCAACTACCCAAAGAAGGCACAAGATGGCATTTCAGCCTTTCGGATATCGATTTGAGGTGTCGTATCTCGAAAGCCCAACCGAAATAAGGGCGATCATCAGTAAAAAGCGGACCAGTTGGTTCGACGCCAAGAATGGAGCTCGAGGGTGGACATTGGGACCGATCTTGTGTCTTTGGTTCAGCGCATTCGACAAGCACGGGCCAATGCTGTTCGGACTGATCCGCCCGACATTTAGCGGCACCAAGATCTACGGCCGAGCAGGTTCTGATCTCAACGGAATACTAGCGTTCACACTGCTCCTGCCCGGGCTAATTTTGCTGACAGCAAAACTACATTCCGAAAACTCAGCCACGCTGGGTTCGCTGGTTACCGTTGGAATCATCGTCTTTATAGGTGGACCGTTGGCTTATTGGATTGCTCACAAAGATCGAAAGAGCGCTGAGCCACTGATACGATTTCTTCAAAACCTGACGAGACCAAGGCCAGCGCCGACGGCAGAACAAGACCTTCTGAAACGCACATCACGGGCAGTCACCATGATCGAAAATGAGCTGGTGAACGCAGCGCCAATCACTGTGCAATCAATTGGCCAGGCACTCGACAGAATGGGGGCTCATGACGTTCTCGTTCTCGAAATTGCAAACGAAACATACATACAAACGATATGTTTAGACGGCGCGAGCTTCCTTCTGGAAAAGCGGGAAGGAAATGCCGCCTCACACTATCGCGCATTCAAAGCCATTCCGACGGCAAAAAGCGCGAAAACCCAAGAATTGGGCCTAGATGAAATCAATCAGGCATTGCTCGCTTATGCCTCCGATGCGCCCGCCCCAACTTCATTTAGCTGGGAACGTGTCGTCGTCTAACTAAACCGCCTCTAGCGCATACCCCGCCGACCTGACCGTCCGCACCGGGTCCGCCGCGCCGATAAGTTCGATGCCTTTGCGCAGCCGCCGGATATGCACGTCGACGGTGCGCAGTTCGATGTCGCTGTCGGTGCCCCAGACCGCGTCGAGCAGCTGCCCGCGCGAGAACACGCGGCCGGGGTGTTCCATGAAGAACTTGAGCAGCCGGAACTCGGTCGGGCCGAGCGAGACGCCTTCGCCGCGGCGCAGCACCTTGTGCGCGGTGGCGTCGAGCGAGAGATCGCCGACCGTCAGCGTCTCGCCCGCCAGTGCCGGACGGATCCGGCGCATGATCGCGGCGACGCGCGCGAGCAGCTCGCGCGGGGAAAACGGTTTGGTCAGGTAATCGTCGGCCCCGGTTTCGAGGCCGCGAATCTTGTCGTCCTCGGCCCCGCGCGCGGTGAGCATGATGATTGGTACGTGCGCGGTGTTCTTGTCGCGGCGCAGGCGGCGGCAGACCTCGATCCCGCTGGTCCCTTCCACCATCCAATCGAGCACCACCAGGTCGGGGGCTTCCTCGCTCGCCAGCAGCAGCGCTTCGTCACCGTCGGGCGTGGAGGTGACCTTGTAGCCCTCCGCCTTGAAGCGGAATTCGAGCAGCTCGGCGAGTGCGGGATCGTCTTCGACGAGCAGCAGGCGGGGGGCGGGCATCGATCAGGCTCCGGTGTTGTCTTCCCGCTCGGTCAGGTAGGCACCGGTCGCGGCGTAGTGGACCATTTCGGCCACGTTGGTGGCGTGATCGCCGATCCGTTCGATATTGCGTGCGACGAACAGCAGTTCGGCAGCGCTGGTGATCGACGAGGGGTTTTCGATCATGTGGCTGACGAGGTTGCGGAAGATGCTGTCGTAGAAGGCGTCGACCTTGTCGTCGCGCTCGACCACATCGCGGGCCAGCGCGGCATCGCGCGCGGCGAAGGCGGTCATCACGTCGTGGACCATCTCGCTGGCGATTTCGGCCATCGCCGGGAGCAGGGTCAGCGGCTCGAACTTCTTGCGGCCTTCGATCTTGGCGGCGCTCTTGGCGATGTTCTTGGAATAGTCACCGATCCGCTCGATCACCCCGGCGATCTTGAGCGCCGCGATCACTTCGCGCAGGTCGTCAGCCATCGGTGCACGCAGCGCGAGCACGCGGATGGCGAGGCGATCGATCTCGGCCTCGAGCGCGTCGATCCGCTTGTCGCGCGCGATCACGCCCTTGGCCAATTCGAGGTTGCCCTTGACCAGGGCCTCCATCGATTCAGTGATCGCGACTTCGGCGAGCCCGCCCATCTCGGCGATCAGGCCGCGCAGCTTGGTGATGTCCTCGTCAAAGGCCTTGACGGTGTGTTCGTGTGCCATCAGCCGTATCGTCCTGTGATGTAATCCTTGGTCCGTTCTTCGCGGGGATTGGTGAAGATGTCGCTGGTTTTGCCGTATTCCACCATCTTGCCGAGGTGGAAGAAGGCGGTGCGCTGCGAAACGCGCGCGGCCTGCTGCATCGAGTGGGTGACGATGACGATCGCATAGCGCCCGCGCAGGTCGCTGATCAGTTCTTCGATCCGTGCGGTGGCGATCGGATCGAGCGCCGAGCAGGGCTCGTCCATCAGGATCACCTCGGGATCGACCGCAATCGCGCGGGCGATGCACAGCCGCTGCTGCTGCCCGCCCGAAAGCGCGGTGCCGCTGTCAGCCAGCCGGTCCTTGACCTCATCCCACAGGCCCGCGCGCTTGAGCGACTTCTCGACGATCGCGTCAAGCTCGGCCTTGCTGCCCGAAAGGCCGTGGATTCGCGGACCGTAAGCGACGTTTTCGTAGATCGATTTGGGAAATGGATTGGGCTTCTGGAACACCATGCCGACCCGCGCGCGCAGCTGCACCACGTCCATGCCGGAGGTGTAGATATCTTCGCCGTCGAGCGTGATCTCGCCCTCCACGCGCGCGCCGGAGATCGTGTCGTTCATCCGGTTGAGCGTGCGCAGGAAGGTGCTCTTGCCGCAGCCCGAGGGGCCGATGAAGGCGGTGACATATTGCGGGGCAATGTCGATCGAGACGTCATCGATCGCGCGCTTGTCACCGTAAAACACGGAGACGTTGCGCGCCGAGATCTTGGCGTTGATCGGGTCAAGGTCGTGGTACGTCGTCACCAGCGTTTCTCGAATTTGTTGCGGAGATAAATAGCGAGGCCGTTCATCACCAGGAGGAAGAGCAATAGCACAACGATCGCCGCCGAGGTGCGCTCGACAAAACCGCGGTTGATCTCGTCCGACCACAGGAAGATCTGCACCGGCAGGACCGAGGCGGGCGAGGTGAAGCCTTCGGGAGGGGTGGCGACGAAGGCGCGCATCCCGATCATCAGCAACGGCGCGGTTTCACCCAGCGCGCGGGCCATGCCGATGATCGTGCCGGTCAGGATGCCGGGCAGGGCGAGCGGCAACACGTGGTGGAACACGGTCTGGACCCGGCTTGCCCCAACCGCCAGCGCAGCGTCGCGGATCGAAGGCGGTACGGCCTTGATCGCATTGCGGCCGGAAATGACGATCACCGGCATGGTCATCAGCGCCAGCGTCATCCCGCCGATCAGCGGGGCGGAGCGGTAATTGGGAAAGATCGCCAGGAACACCGCGAGCCCGAGCAGGCCGAAGATGATCGAGGGCACGGCGGCGAGGTTGTTGATCGAAACCTCGATGATCTCGGTCCAGCGGTTCTTGGGGGCGTATTCCTCAAGATAGACCGCCGCCAGCACGCCGACCGGGAAGGCCAGCAGCAGCGTGACCAGCATGGTCAGCATCGATCCCTTAAGCGCACCCCAGATGCCGACCGATTGCGGCTCGGTTGCATCGGAGCGGGTCATGAAGCCGGGATCGAATACGCTGGCCAGCTTGCCTTCCTTGGCGAGGCGATCGGCCAACGCCTTGTTCGCGTCCTTGCCGTCGCCGCGTAGCCCTGCGGCGAGATCGTCGCTGGCGGGTAGCGAGACGTCGGCTGTGCTGCGCAGCATTCCGGGGTCCGAGGCAATCCGGCGCGCCAGATCGCGCCATGCGCCGGAATCGAGTTCGGCCGCGCCTTCGCTGCCCAGCGCCTTGGCGGCCGAAGCCATGACCACGGCCGGCAGACCCGCGCTCTCAAGCCGCTGTACGGCATCGCCGCTGTCGAGCTGGGCCGGATCGATGGTCATGCCGCTGGCCGCGAAGTCGATCGGGAAGCGCAGTTCGGCGCGCTTGAAACCACCGATCGCGCTCGACGCCATGGTCCAGAGCAGGAATGCGAGCACCAGCGCGGAGAATGCCACCGCGACAAAGCCGAGCGCTTTGAACCGCCGCTCCGCAGCATAGCGCTGCTTCAGCCGGGCGGCCACGACCTGTTGGCGGGCAAGGGTGTCGGGCTCAGTCATATGCTTCGCGGAACCGCTTGACGACGCGCAGGGCGATGAAATTGAGCGCCAGGGTGACGAGGAACAGCACGAAGCCGAGCGCGAAGGCGCTGAGCGTGGCCGGGTGATCGAAACTGCCTTCGCCGGTCAGCATCGCGACGATCTGGAAGGTGACCGTTGTCATCGTCTCGAATGGATTGGCGGTGAGCCGCGCAGTCGCGCCGGCGGCCATGACCACGATCATCGTTTCGCCGATCGCGCGGCTGACCGCGAGCATCACGCCGGCAACGATTCCCGGCAATGCAGCAGGGATCAGGACTTTCTTGATCGTTTCGGACGTGGTTGCGCCCATCGCCAGGCTGCCGTCGCGCATCGCCTGCGGCACGGCAGCGATCGAATCGTCGGCCATCGAGGAGACGAACGGGATAATCATGATACCCATGACGAGCCCGGCAGCGAGCGCGGATTCGCTCGAAGCGCTGGAAATGCCGATTGCCTGTCCGAAATCGCGGATCCACGGCGCGACGGTGAGCGCGGCGAAGTAGCCATAGACCACGGTCGGCACACCCGCGAGAATCTCGAGCAGCGGCTTCATCCACTTGCGGACGGTTGATGAGGCATATTGGGTGAGGTAGATCGCGCTCATCAGCCCGAGCGGGATCGCGACGATCATCGCGATGACCGCGCCAATGAAAATCGTTCCCCAGAACAGCGGCAAGGCGCCGTAATTCTCGCCCAAGTTGGGGCCGGGCGTGGCCATCGGGTCCGGTCCCCAGTGGGTGCCGAACAGGAATTCGAGCGGATTGACGAAGCCGAAGAAGCGGATCGTCTCGAACAGCAGTGAGGCGAGGATGCCGAAAGTCGTGAAAATCGCGACAAGCGAAGCGAGCAGCAGTCCGGTCATCACAGCGCGTTCCACGCGGGTGCGCGCAGTGAAATCGGGGCGCAGCTTGAGGAACGCATAAGCGCCGCCGGCAAAGCCGAGCAGCAGTGTCACCACGATGCCGATCAGGCCATATTGTTGCAGCGCTTCGCGGAACGGCTCGACCAGGCCATTGGCGGCCGGGTTGAACGCACCGAAGGCTGACCCGGCAGCAACGCCATAAGCTTCCGCCAGAATTGAATCGCGCTCGATCCCGAAGGCGGGAAGGTTGGCGGCGGCGGGATTGGCCATGACGTGGCTCAGGATCAGTCCAGGGCTGACCGAGTTCCAGACCAGTGCAAACACGGCTGCCGGTACGACCGCCCATAGCGCGACATACCAGCCGTGGTAATTGGGTAGCGAATGCAGCGGCGCGCGGACATCGCCCGCGGCGCGCTTGAAGGCCCAGGCCCGCGAACGCGCCGCCAGCCAACCGATCAGGCCCAGCCCAAGGGCGAGCAGGATAGGAATGGCTGGCGACATCGTTCGGTGCGGTCCCTTGCAGTCTTACTTCAGCGAGCTGCCATCGAGCAGGGTCAGGCCCGATGCAACCGCGACGTTCTTTTCCTGCACATCGGCGGGCGAAACGACCATGCCCTGCTTGGCGAGCAAGCCGTCCTTGCCCCAGCTCGCCGCCCAGTGCGCGACAAATTCCTTGAGGCCCTTGATCGCGCTGACGTGTGCCGCCTTGACGTAGATGTAAAGCGGTCGCGCGCCGGGATAGCTGAAATCGCTGATCGAGGCATAGGTCGGTTCGACCCCGTTCATGGTCAGGCCCTTGAGCTTGTCAGCGTTCTCTTCAAGATAGGAGAAGCCGAACACACCGATCGCCTTGGGGTTGGCTTCCAGCTTCTGCACGATCAGGTTGTCGTTCTCGCCCGCGTCGACATAGGCACCGTCATTGCGAACTTCGGTGCAGGTCTTGTCGTAGGCTTCCTTGTCGCTGTCCTTGAGCGCCTTCATCGCCGGATCGCTCTCGCAGCCCTTGGCCAGGATCAGTTCCTTGAGCGCGTCACGCGTGCCCGAGGTCGAAGGCGGGCCGTAGACGAGGATCGGAAGCGCGGGCAGCGCAGAGTTGACGTCAGCCCAAGTCTTGGCCGTGTTGGGCTTGCCAAACGGGTTGGCGGCAATCGCCTTGTAAACGTCGACCAGCGTCAGCTTGATTCCCGGGCCGTCCTTGGCTTCGGCGAAGGCCACGCCATCAAGCCCGACCTGAATCTCGACGATGTCCTTGACGCCGTTCTTTTGGCAATCTTCGAACTCGGATTTCTTCATCCGGCGCGATGCGTTCTCGATGTCAGGATGCTGCACGCCGACGCCGGCGCAGAACAGCTTCATGCCCGCACCGGTCCCGGTCGATTCGATGATCGGCGACTTGAACTCGGTGTTCGATTTGGCGAGCGAATCCGCCACGGCCTTGGCGAAGGGATAAACGGTCGAGGAACCAACTGCGCGAATCTGTTCACGCGAAGTCGATTGGGCACCGCCACAAGCTGCGAGTGTTAGCGAAGCGGCAACGGTGAGGAACAATGCGGACTTTTTCATGGAATCGGTCTCCGGAATGGGTCTCCGAACAGCGCTCTGGCTCCGTTCCATGACAGCTTTATGACACATCGCTGGCAATCTCGTCAGAGATGCGCGGAAATGTAACCCGGATCGTGGTCCCTTCGCCGACGACGCTGCTGATTGCCATGTCGGCACGATGCCGTTCAACGATGTGTTTGACGATCGCCAGGCCGAGACCGGTCCCACCTGATGCCCGGCTGCGGCCCGGATCGGTGCGGTAAAAGCGGCGGGTCAGGTGCGGAAGGTGTTCCGGCGCGATACCAGGCCCCTTGTCAGTCACGGCCAATGTCACGCCCTTGCTGTCATCAGCGCAGACCTGCACTTCGACGGGCATTGAATCGTCACCATATTTGAGTGCATTGTCGACCAGGTTGCGCAGCAGCTGCTCAAGCTGGCCGGGATCACCGGCAACAGCAAGCTCTTCGTCCGGCACTGAAATTTGGACGCGATCCTTGCCGCGGACCGTTGCTATCTCGGCCACCACCCGTCCGGCCAGATTGCGCAGATCGATGCGGTCGGAGGGCTGGTCGTGCTTTTCAGCCTCGACATGGCTGAGGCTCATCAGGTCTTCGACCAGCGAGAGCATCCGTTCGGCTTCGCGCTTGGCGATCGAGATAAAGCGCAGGCGGGTTTCGGCATCGACCTTGTCGCCGCCATCGCCCAGTGTTTCGAGATAACCGATCACCGAAGCGAGCGGTGTGCGCAGTTCGTGGCTGGCATTGGCGACAAAATCCGTGTGCGCCCGGCTGACATCGGCCTCCGCGGTGCGGTCGATCAATTCGATCAACCAGCGGCGCTGGTCGATCCGGCGCCGGGTAAGTTCCCACAGCGTCCGTGTGCCCGTAAACCCGGCAATGTTGACCGTAGAATCGTCTGGCAGGTCGAGCAGCCGCATAGCTTCGGGATGGCGCAAGGCTATCCGCGCATCTTGATCAACGATGTGCGCGCCAAGCGCGGCGCGGGCGGCGGCGTTGGCCATGACAATCCGGGTTCCGTCGAGCAGCAGCAACGGCTGGCCAAGTGGCTCGATCACTTCCTTGACGGCGTCGCGCGACACACTGACCGCATCAACTCGCGGCGCTTCGGCTTCAGGTTCAGGTTGGGTAAGCCAAAGCGATCCAGCCCAGATCACGGCGATTGCCAGAATAAGCCACCAATCGATCCCGGCAATCAGCATTCCAGCCGCTGCAATCAGCAGCAGAGCCAGTCCTGGGAGCGGAAAAGTTCGGAGGATCGGCATGCGCATATCGACCTAGCTCATCGCTGGCCAAGATGACAGTTTCGTGTCGTTAGTTTGATGCGGAAAACCTGGTGACCCCTACGGGAATCGAACCCGTGTTTCAGCCGTGAGAGGGCCGCGTCCTAACCGCTAGACGAAGGGGCCTTGGGCAGTTCGGCCCCGGTGTTCCAGGATGGTGACCCCTACGGGAATCGAACCCGTGTTTCAGCCGTGAAAGGGCCGCGTCCTAACCGCTAGACGAAGGGGCCGCACCGGCGATGCCGTGGGCAGGCCGCGCGTTTAGGGAAGGGGCGCAAGGTGGTCAAGCCCCTCGCAGGAAATTCACTGATAGGGCTAACCATGCGATGAATGGCAGACTGCTTGCAGCTTGTTGCCATCCGGATCGCGGACATAGGCGCCGTAGTAGTTGGGGTGATAGTGCGGCCGCAGACCAGGTGCGCCTTCATCGCTGCCACCGTTTGCCAGTGCCGCCGCATGAAAGGCATCGACGCATGCGCGGTCGGCGACCAGATAGGCGATGTGCACGCCATTGCCCGGAGCCGCAGCTAGGCCGTCAAACGGTGAGCCGATGAAGGTCTTGGGGCCGGTCGGCAGCCCGAACGCGATCCTGTCCTCACGCTCAAACATGACCGGATGACCGAGGGTCTCCATCACCGCCAACCAGAACAGACGCGCCCGCGCAAAGTCGTTGGTTCCAAGAGTGACGTGACTGAACATGGCCTGCTCCTCAATCCGCCCAGGCGGCATCCTCGATATGCAATTCTGCTGCCGGACGGCTCGCCCAGTCGTCGATCTTGGCGCGCCCTGCGAGCCACACGCGGCGGTCCTTGCCGTGCATCAGCAGTGCCTGACCCATCTCGCTATCAACCGCGCGAAATGCGATCGCCTTGAAGCTTGCCCCATCCTCGCCGCGCGCGATCAGTCGCAGGTGGTGCGTGCCGACGATGTCGGCTTTGACGATCCGCAGCGGTCCGACCGCGACCTTTGGTCCGGGCCAACCCATGCCGAACGGCCCGGCAGCTTCCATTGTCTCGATCAATTCAGGCGTCAGGCCACCGGGCGCGAGCGCCAGATCGAGCAGCATCGACTGCGCCGCCATGGAAGCCGTCACATCCTGCGCGAGCTGTGTATCGAGCCACTCACCCAGCGCCTCAAGCTGCCCCGGCGCGACGGTCATTCCGGCGGCCATGGCGTGGCCGCCGCCAGCGACCAGCAAGCCGTGCTCGCGCGCGGCGATGATCGCTGCGCCCAGATCGACGCCCGAAATCGACCGCCCGGAGCCTTTGCCATTGCCCGCTTCGTCGGCGTCCAGCGCGATTACCAGTGCGGGTTTGCCGGACTTTTCCTTGATCCGCCCCGCGACGATCCCGATCACGCCCGGATGCCAGCCGCGCCCGGCCAGCACCAGTACGGAGCGGTTGTGCTGCGCGTCGACCTGCGCCTCAGCCGCTTCTTGCACCTCAGCCTCGATCGCGCGGCGTTCTTCGTTGAGCCGGGAAAGCTGCGCGGCAATGTCCTGCGCTTCGTCAGCGTCTTCGGTGATCAGCAAACGCACACCGAGCGTCGATTCGCCAACCCGGCCACCGGCGTTGATGCGCGGACCAAGCGCAAATCCGAGGTCGCTGCAGGTCGGCGCGCGTGACAGGCGGCTGGCGTCGATCAGCGCGGCCATGCCGACGCCCTCCCGTCGCGCCATCACCTTCAGGCCCTGCGCCACAAATGCCCGGTTGAGGCCGTGCAATGCGGCAACATCGGCCACCGTCCCAAGCGCGACCAGATCGAGCAGCGAGAGCAGGTCAGGTTCCTTGCGCGTTTCGAAATAGCCGCGCAGGCGCAGGACGCGCACGGTGGCGACGCTCAGGAGAAATGCTACACCGACCGCCGCAAGGTGACCAAACGAGGCGGCCGGCTCCAGTTCGTCGAGACGGTTAGGGTTCACCAGCGCGGCTGCCAACGGCAGCTCGGCCGAGCACTTGTGGTGATCGACAACGATCACGTCGATCCCGGCATCGTGGGCCATGCCAAGCGCTTCATGGGCCATAGCCCCGCAATCGACGGTGACAATTAGGCTCGAGCCTTCCTCGCCCAGCCGCACCAGCGCTTCGCCTGAAGGACCGTACCCTTCGAGCAAGCGGTCTGGGATGTAATAGCGCGCATCGTGGCCAAGGCCGCGCAGCAGCCGGATCAACAGCGCCGCGCTGGTCGCGCCATCGACATCGTAGTCGCCATAGACGGTCAACGTTTCTTCCGTGAGTACCGCCTGAGCCAGCCGTTCGGCCGCCGCATCCATGTCACGGAAAGCTGACGGATCGGGCAGGAAGCTCCGCAGCGACGGGTTCCGGTTGCGCTCCAGATCATCGGGCGCAACGCCGCGTGCCAGCAGCAGCTGGTTGACCAGCTCGGTCGCGCCGTCGAGGCCTTCGCCCGCCAGATCCATGTTGCCGCCGCGCCAGCGCCAGACCTTGCCGGTTAGCGAACGTTCGATGCCAAGGATGGCGGGGCGTGTGGTCATGATTGATCCGCTAGCCCAAGCTTGAGTGCGCGCAAAGCAATTGCCGCCGCAATGTCGACAATAGACAACTCTTGCCCACCGAATTCGGCTATCATCGCGGCGAACAGGAAGAAGGAGTCGGTGCATGGCGAATTCGGGCAAGGCTGCATTGGCGGTCAGTGGACTTTGCGTGGTGGCTCTGGTTGCCGTTCCAGTATTTGCGCAACGCGCACCGACCAGCGGTCCAGTAGCGCGCTACGATGTGCGGGCAGGCACGAATACCGGCGTTGGTGCGATGGGCGGTGGCGCTGGCGCCGCAATGGGCATGATGTTTGGCGGCGGCGGCGGCAATTCCCTCCAGCACGAATTGCGGTTGCGACTTGGATCGTCGCAGGCTCCGCTCAAGGGTGCACCCAAAGCTGACCACTTCATGCCCAGCGGGGCGAAGCTCGGCAAATCGGTGCAGTTGGTTACCCCGCGTGAGGAGCGCGTGACCGAGGATGCGTTTCCCAATGAGCGTCCGCGCGGACGACTGCTCGTGTTCTGGGGCTGCGGCGAGCACGCGCCGCGTGGTCAGCCGGTGGTGATTGACTTCGCCAAACTGGCGGCCGGGCAGGTCCCGCCGGGGCTTTGGTCATCGACCATCATCCGCGATTGGGGGCCGACCTTGGCCAACAGCCGGAGCTTCGGACGCTGGCCTGCCGAGGACGGCAAGTTCGCCAAGCCGGACAGCTCCTTGCTCGGCGCGCACCGAATCGCGGGCAATTATTCGCCCGAGATCCAGTTCACGCTCGCCAAGGATTTCATGGCACCGCTGCGCGTGACGGCGAGTCAGAACCCGAGCGGATCGAGCCTGTTAAGCTGGGCCGGAATTACCGATGCCACAGGCTATGTCGCGACGGTGTTTGGCGGCAAGTTGGGGCCGAACAACCAGATGGGCGACATGGTGATGTGGTCAAGCAGTGCCAGCCGCCAATTCGGTGGCGGTCTGTCCGACTGGCTTACCCCGGCGCAGGCCGCGGCGCTGGTGCGGGACAGAACCCTGCTGCCGCCATCCGCGACCAGTTGCGTCGTTCCGGCCGAAGTACGTGCCGCTGCCCCGGATTTCCGGATGGGGATGCTGACCGCGTTCGGTCCGCAAGAAGACTTCGCCTATCCCCCGCGCCCGGCCGATGCACGCGCGCCATGGAACCTGGAATGGACCGTACGCGTGCGGCACCGTTCGATGACCAGCTGGATGGATATGCCCGGCATGGGCACAATGGGTCAGGCCGGAGCAAGCGAAGGCCAGCCGCAGCCGCCTGCAGACTGCAAGAAGCGCGGCGGGCTTGGCGGGATGCTGGGAGCGGTGCTCAAGCCGGGTTGCTGAGCGGTGTTGGCGATTATCTGGCACAGCCGCACTGGTGCCGCAGCAGCAATGGCGCGAGCCGCGGCGGCTGGGGCAGGGAGCAATGGCCTCTTGTTTCGGGCGGAAGACACTTCGCCAGGGGATCTACTCGCCGCCGCTGGCTACCTGTTTGTCTGTCCTGAAAACCTCGCCACGATGAGCGGGGCGATGAAGGAGATGTTCGACCGCTGCTTTTATCCGCTGCTCGGAAAGATCGAAGCGCGGCCCTATGCCACGGCGATCGCTGCGGGTTCGGATGGGGAAGGCGCACAACGCCAGATTGACCGGATCGCCACTGGCTGGCGGTTGCGGCGGGTCGCGCCGCCGCTGATTATCAATCTCGGTGCGCAGACTCCGGAGCAAATTCTCGCTCCCAAGAGTCTGTCCGCTGAACAAATTTCGCTGTGCCATGACCTCGGACAAGGACTGGCGGAAGGAATTGTCCAAGGGCTGTTCTGACTTCGCCAAGTTGATTGACCCAAACCGGTTCTAAATTGTCGCACAGGACTCGACGCGGACTACTAACCGGTGGCAGTTAGTCGGCTGCCTAGCCAGGTGGGGATTCGGCCAATTTTCAAAGTACTCCATTCGTGACCAAACGGGTCGGCGAGGCGCTGTTGTCGCTCGTGTTCGCGCGCGGAATGCGGCCCTCTGTCGAAAGCCTTCTAGAATTACCCGCCCGCCCGGGCGGCAGTGGATTTGCAGTGACGCATCATGCGGCTAGTCCTGAGTTGGTCTGGGCGGAACTGCTGACCTCTGGACTTGCCTTCGATTGCAGCGGTTTGGCAGAGGGGCATGCCGCTCCGCATCCGGCGACCGGTCACCGCCTCGGACTGGATCAATTTCCGGACGGAGAAGCGATCGCAATCGCGCCCGGGCCGCACATTGCGGGCGGAGCGAACCTGCCACCTGTGGTCAGAGCATTGACCAGTATAGGTGCTGAGCTTGCCCAGTTGTCAGGCTTGCTGGCAATCTGCTGGGGTCCCGCCGCGTGCTGGATGGCTCCCACCTATTTCGTCCGGATCGTCGATGATTGGCTGGCGGGTGGGCCGTTCCCTGCCCTTGGATTGACGATGCTGCAACGCGCTTCTGACGGGCAGATCAATACGCAGGGGCTGGCATTCTTCATCGGTCAGGAGTTTCGGATCGAACCCCCGCCAGCAACTTCGCCCGATCGTTTGGCGCAACTGGCAATCCGGTTGATCAACGAACTGATTACAAGCGGCGCGCAGCCCGGTCCACGTGAATTTGCGTTTGACAGCTTTCCTCCGATCCGCGTCATGCCGCAGGATGGCGGGACCTTGCTGCAGGTCTCCGTCCTGCCCGCCGCCACGTAACTGAGTGGCAGGTGGCCGTGCCAGACTGCCGTTCCGTTCGGTCAACCGGGCCGGGGCGCCCGGTTATCAACCCGGTTTGCAGCGCCACCATCTCTTGCCCTGCCAGGCACTTGGGCAACGCAGCTTTACGGCGTTCATCGCTGCACTGGGGCATGAGCGCATCGGGTTTGACGACTTTCGCCGCAACGGATTGCTGCTCCCGGCCAACGATACCGCGGCCCTGCGGTTGGGTTTACCGCTGCACCGCGGGCCGCATCGCACCTACAACGAACTGGTGTTCGAACGGCTTGGACGCATCGAGGCCACTTGGAATGGCGCGCGCCTGAGGTTTCGCGTGGTTGCGAACACCGATGCGCACGCACGGATCACCCTGCAGCAAGCCGCGTTGCGGCGGCGCTTGCTGGCCGAAGGTCGCCCCTTCCGACTCAATCGTCAGGACCGGCTTCAGCCAGCTGATTTCTCGGTACTTGATGCCATGGCCGCGCAGCTGTGGACCGCGACGGGGGCTGCGTCGTCAGGCTAACGCCATCCGGGCTTTCGCGGCGAGCTCGGTGCGCGCCTGATTATACTCAGCCTCTAGCCGATCGACCCGGTCAGCGACACTGTCCACTGCCTTGACCGAACCGATCCCCTGGCCCGAGCCCCAGATGTCCTTCCACGCCTTGGCCTCGGTGTTGCCGCCCGAGCCGAAGTTCATCGCGGTCGGATCGCTTTGTGGCAGGTTGTCCGGATCGAGCCCTGCGGCGACGATCGAGGGGCGCAGGTAGTTGCCGTGGACCCCGGTGAACAGGTTCGAATAGACAATGTCGTCCGCGTTGCCGGAGACCACCGCGTCCTTGTAGCCTTGCTGGGCGTTGGCTTCCTTGGTCGCCACCCAGGGTGAGCCGATATAGGCGAAGTCCGCTCCCATTGCCTGCGCGGCCAGCACAGAGCGGCCGTTGGCGATCGCGCCTGAGAGCGCGACCAGCCCGTCAAACCATTCGCGGATTTCACCCATTAGCGCGAACGGGGAAAGCGTTCCGGCATGGCCGCCTGCGCCGGCTGCGACAGGGATCAGCCCGTCAGCACCCTTTTCGATCGCCTTGCGCGCGAAGCGATTGTTGATCACATCGTGCATCACGATTCCGCCCCAGGCGTGGACCGCCTTGTTGAGATCTTCACGTGCGCCGAGCGAGGTGATGATCATCGGCACCTGCCATTTGGCGCAAACCTCATAGTCTTCTTCCAACCGGTTGTTAGACTTGTGGACGATCTGGTTGACCGCGAAGGGCGCGGCCGGGCGATCCGGGTTGTCGCGGTTGTGCGCCGCAAGTTCTTCGGTGATCCGGTGGAGCCATTCGTCGAGCACGCCAGAGGGCCGTGCGTTGAGCGCCGGGAACGAGCCGATAATCCCCGCCTTGCACTGCGCGATCACCAGCTCCGGGCCTGAAATTATGAACAGCGGCGAACCAATCACGGGCAGGCGAAGACGATCGAACGGGGCGGGCAGGGACATCGCAGGAATTCCTCTCTGAATCGATTTCAGTTTTCTTATGAGACTTAATTTGTGCTGTCGAGTCCGTTCAGGTCCACGCTTGTCGGTAAAGCGCGACAATTTCCTCGGTATCGGGCACCCTTGGATTATTCCCCGGCGAACCGCTTGCCAACGCCTGCTGTGCCATCAACGGCAACAGATCGTCCCAGCGAGCCTGATCGATGCCGTAGTCTGCGGGGCTGGGCACTTTGAGGTCAGCGTTGATCTGGTGGAGCGCTTCCACCAGGCGCCCGACTGCGCCTTGGTCGCTTTCGCCATCAGCGGCCAGGCCCATCGCGCGGGCGCATTCGGCGTAGCGCGGCAGCGCAGCAGGCGCGCTCCACTGAGTGACCACCGGCATCAGCATCGCGTTGGAGAGCCCGTGAGCAACATGAAAGTGCGCGCCGATCGGACGGCTCATCCCGTGGACCAGCGCAACCGAACTGTTTGAGAAGGCAATTCCGCCTTGCAGCGCGCCCAGCATCAGCGCTTCGCGCGCGGCGTGGTTGCCGGGCTCGGCGCAGGCAATTGGCAGGTTGGGCCAGATCAGCCGCATCGCGCTGAGCGCCGCCGCGTCCGAATAAGGGTTGGCGCGCTTGGAGACATAGGCCTCGATCGCATGGACCAGACTGTCGATTCCGGTATCGGCGGTCAGCCTTGCCGGCTTGGACAGGGTCAGCTCGTAGTCGCACACCGCCAGCGTGGGGAGGTAGGCGAGCCCCATGCACAGCATCTTCTCGTCAGTCTCGGCATCGGTAATGACCGTCACCCGAGTCGCTTCCGAGCCTGTCCCCGCGGTGGTCGGGATCGCGATGATCGGCAGGCCTGGCGCATCCTGCACGTGCGGTACCTTGAGCGCGGTGACAGGCAAATCGTGCACCGCCTGCACCGCAACAACCTTGGCCGTATCGAGCGAGGAGCCTCCGCCAAAGCCGATCACGCAGTCGTGGTCGCCCTGGCGCAGGAAGGCTGTCGCGGCTTCGACCGAGGCGACAGTCGGGTCCGGCACGGCATCGGTAAAGGTCCGCGTGGAAATGCCCGCTGCCGCCAGCACATCGTGCAGCCGCTCGAGCAGCCCCGAACTTGCGATCCACGGATCGGTGACAATCAGCGGCCGTGACACGCCAAGCTGCGCCAGCGCCTCTGGCAGTTCACCAAGCACGCCGCCGCCAAGGCGGATCTGGCGGGGCAGACAGATCGTGGCCATTGTCAGACCAGCAGATCAGTCAGGCCATAGACCCGCGCGGCTGTGCCTGCATAAAGCGCGCGCTTTTCGTCTGCGCTGGCGCCGTGGGTCAGGCGCTTGAATGCGTTCCACAGCACGGCATAGCTCGCACCCCACTTGTCGACCGGGTAATTGCTTTCAAACATCGCGCGGTCGGGGCCGAAGGCTTCGATGCAGGTTTCGATGTAGGGCCTCCACATTGCCGCGAGCACTTCGGAGGAGAGCCCTGCTGCTGGGCCGTGGTCGGGCATTCCCGCGAACGACATGGCGAGGCCGCCCAGCTTTACGTGAACGTTGGGGCATTGCCCCAGTTCGCGGATGACGCTGCGCCAGGTCTCGAACCGTTCGTGCAGCTTGCCGTGGTAGGAGGCCATGCCAAGCGGCGTGCCGCAGTGATCGAGGACGATAGTCTGGTCAGGAAATGCGCGGGCGAGGCTGAGGACGTCACCCAGCTGCGGCTCGAGCACCCAGGCGTCGAAGGTCAGCCCGCGGCGGCCAAGTTGCGCGAAACCCTGGCGGAAGGTGCTGTCGAGATAGAGTCCCTCCGGCGCGTGGAACGGCGGGCCGAGAACTTCGGGATCTGCATTCCATGCGGCGGCGTGGCGGATGCCCTTGAAGCGCGGGGTCGCCTCGGCGAGCGCTTCGAGCACCTTGCCTGCCCCGTCGCCCAGCCGCAGATCGGCGTGGCCGACGATCGCTGCGCAAAGACGCTGGTTACCGTAGAGCCCGCTGGCGCTTTGCGCGGCGACGCCGTTGACGTATTCGACTTCGCCCAGAACCTTGAAGTCGTCACTCGCTCCCGAGCGGTAGAACGCGCCACATTCCATGAACACGGTTCCGACAACATTGTGCCCGCTGGTGGTATCGGCATGGAGCTCGTTGAAGGTGTAATAGGGCGACAGCGCGATTGCGGCGATGAACGGGTGCAGCGGCTCGGGAAAGGCACCCATCAGCGGACGCAGGTCCCACAGGTGGTGGTGCGGATCGATGATCGGCAGATCGGGTTCGAGGATTGCTTCGGTCATGTCCGCTCCCTTGTTTGTTGGCGCGCAGCTTATGGCCAAGGGAGCGGCATGCAAGCAGTCAGATCAAATTGCCCCGTTCGCCGCGCTGAGTACGGCGCGGACAGAGGCGGTCGCCACGTCCTCATCAATGCCCACACCCCAGACGGTTTTGCCGTTTGGCCCGATGCATTCGACATAGGCGGCGGCGCGTGCATCGGACCCGGCGGTCATCGCGTGTTCGGAGTAATCCTTCACCTCCAGCGCAACGCCAAAGGTGTCAGCCAGCGTTGCCACGACTGATGAGATCAAGCCGTTGCCGCGGCCCGAGACCGACTGCTCCTTGCCGTTCACACCGATCTTCCCGGCGAAGATCCGGGTGCCATCGGGCGCCTTGGTCTCGTCGAAATCGACCAGCTGGAAATGCTGCGGGGTGCTGAGTTTGTAGGTCCGCTGGAACACTTCCCAGATGTCCTCGGCAAACAGTTCACGCCCGGCCTGATCGGCCAGCGCCTGAACGTGGCCGGAGAAGTGCGCCTGCATTTTCTTGGGCAGTTTCAGGCCCTGATCCTGCTCAAGCACCCAGGCGAAGCCGCCCTTGCCTGATTGTGAATTGACCCGGATGACCGCCTCGTAATTGCGGCCGAGATCCCACGGGTCGATCGGCAGGTAAGGCATTTCCCAATATTCGTCGTTCTGCTGCTCGCGCGCGGCGAAGCCTTTCTTGATCGCGTCCTGATGACTGCCCGAGAACGAGGTATAGACCAACTCGCCAACATACGGATGGCGCGGATGGATCGGCAGCTGATTACAGTATTCGACCGTCTTGGCGATCGCGTCGATGTCCGAGAAATCGAGCTCGGGATCGACACCCTGCGTGTACATATTGAGCGCAACCGTCACCAGATCGCAGTTGCCGGTGCGCTCGCCATTGCCGAACAGACAGCCTTCGACCCGGTCGCCGCCGGCCATCAGGCCGAGTTCGGCGGCGGCGATGCCGGTGCCGCGATCGTTGTGGGTGTGGAGACTGATCACCACGCTGTCCCGGTTCGGAATAGAACGTCCGAACAGTTCGACCTGATCGGCATAGACGTTAGGCGTCGCGCATTCGACCGTGGCAGGCAGGTTGAAGATGATCGGCTTGTCGGGGGTGGGGGCAAGCACCTCCATCACCGCCGCACATACCTCGACCGAGAAATCGACCTCGGCGGTGGAGAAGGTTTCTGGGCTGTATTCGAAGCGCCAGTCGGTGCCGTGATACTTGGCTGCCTGATCGCGCATCACCTTGGCGCCCTCGATCGCGATCGCCTTGATCTCATCGCGAGTCATGCCGAACACGATCCGCCGCCACGCGGGCGACACCGCGTTGTAGACGTGGACGAT
>Ga0114940_10000445_pt1 | contig 19924 bp, 17 predicted proteins | sample ColdCreekSource_FD_87195 | JGI IMG/M metagenome (GOLD analysis project Ga0114940, IMG submission 87195) | Groundwater microbial communities from Cold Creek, Nevada to study Microbial Dark Matter (Phase II) - Cold Creek Source | ecosystem: Environmental > Aquatic > Deep subsurface > Groundwater ... | reverse complement strand
TCTCCCCAATTAGAGCAAGTGTCGTGGATTTAGGGGGATCAAATTTAGCTAGCTGTTAGCAGTTAGGTTGGGTAGTGCGATCGCAAGACTAGACTCCTTCTCAGATTCAGTAGGCAGTAGCGTGTCCAAGCTAAAATGCTGGGTTTATTTGAGTAGCGTGGGCAATGCCCACACTAACGATTTCGATTATTTCAACCCAACAAGTTAAAGTGGATGCGCTAGTAGGTTGGGTAGAACGATAGTGAAACCCAACTCCGTCTTAGAGAAATTGTTAGGTTTTGTACTTCAAATTTCTTCTCAGGTTTAGATCCCCCCTAGCCCCCCTTAATAAGGGGGGAATTAAATTCAAGTACCATCAAGTCTGCTAAACAGAGCTAGAAATTGTCCAGCCACTGATGAAGATCATCCACGGTTTCAAAATTCAACAGTTCTTCTGTTAAAGAATCTAATTGATTGGGTTCTAAGGACTGAATCTTTATGGCGATCACATTGGGCAGAATACCTAGCTTACGGTTTAATAGTCTTAAAATAGTAGTACTTTGTCCTTCTTGTCGTCCTTCCTGCCGTCCTTCTTGTCGCCCTTCTTGTCGCCCTTCTTGTCGCCCTTCTTGTCGTCCCTTGACGATACCCTTTTGTTCCCAACTAGTCGTAATTTCCATGATCTGCTCCTGTTCTTGTAACTCCATTGTACTTAGTAGATGTTGAAAAGTTGATTCCTCCTGCTGATTGAGATTAAGATAAGTATCAACAAAACCAGAGATTAATTGCATTTTGGCAGGGTCTAGCTTCAGGGTAACCATTAATCGAAGACACTCAGCTTTAACTCTGGGGCGATCTTCGGCATTAATCTTCATCTTGCTCATTGAAGCTGCCGCGACGGGGTTTTTCTGTTTAAGAAAATCCCGCCAGTCTAATCGATTAAGCTGGATTATTTGGTAATCAAAATTCAAAACTTGCCTGTCTGGAAAATCAATCACAAAACTACTTTTATCCAATCTTCTGGGCGAATCATAGGAAAAAACAGTAATGGGATAAATGGGGAGATCGTATTTAAGAAAAAGACTGCAAAAATAGCGAAACATGCGACGATTAAATTCTGGAGCGCTAGATGCTTGATTTTCTAGGTGAATTAGAAAAGAATAATCTTGCTCTTGGAACTTAGCTAAAGCCACAACGTCCATAATCTTCTTGTCGCCTTGGGCTACATCAGTAAAAATTTCTTTCTTGGTGCGCGTTCCCTTGCGTCTTACGTCGGCGCGGGGTCGCACCGCTTGTCGACAAACTGAATCGAATCAGTGTCAAGATACTCCAGCACCGAGGGGAAAAACAGCGCCAGGAATTCGAGAAAAAAAGTAGTTAACAGTTCTTTAAATAATTGATCGTGGTTGATATTATTCATTAACCCAGTGCCAGAAGAAGTAGGACTGTTCCATACTTGAAATAATCAGAAAATAGTTAATGTAGTTAACGTAGAGTGGGCATTGCCCACCCTACAGGGCTAACTGGTGAGGTTTCACACCCTCAAACTCATTCTCAGGTTAGATCCCCCCTAGCCCACGGCAGTCCTAAAGGATATATCGAAGTGTATCCCTTTAGGGACACCTTCGGATATCGCTTCAAGTCGACAAAGGCTTTAGCCGCATGTGACTCGCCCAACGCGATGCCTCCCCTTATTAAGGGGGGAATAATCTTCGAGTGTCTTAGTACAGTGATTAGATCTCGGTAAAGAGACTTGCGTTAATCTGACCAGGTGTTCCTCCAGAGATAGATGCGATCGCTTGATCCTGATAACTCAAGATCGCTGCACCGTCACCCTGGGTAACAACCAGATCTTCAAACGTAATACCGTCACTTAAGCCGATCAAATCTTGACCGTAGTTAAAGTCACGAATAACATCCGCACCGCCCAGAGAACTGACAGCGAAGATATCCACGCCACCGTCGCCAACTAAGACATCTATACCAGCACCACCATTGATAATGTCATCGCCATTCCCCCCGTTGATGAGGTCGTCACCGCCACCGCCGAGAATTGAATCGTTACCATCGCCACCATCAATAGTGTCATTACCATCACCACCATCAATATTGTCATTTCCAGCACCACCAGTCAGGATGTCATTACCACCGCCGCTACTAAGGCGATCGTCTCCATTTCCGCCATCGAGGTTATCATTACCAGCACCTGCTGTTAAAACGTCGAAACCATCTAAGCCACGGAGGACATTATTTCCTTCGCCTCCGTTAAGAGTATTGTCGCCGTTGTCACCAGTGAGGACATCATCTTCATTTGTAGAAGGGTTGGTGGTTGGATTGGTAGTTGGATTAATTGGGGTAAACGTTGGAGGAGAAGCAATCGCTGGCGTAAAACCTTCAACATATAGACTATCAACGGAACCAAACAAACCTTCTGAGACTATGTAATCTATACTACTGATAGCTTGAGCAATATCAATAGTAGTAGTAGTAACTGCGCCATTTTGATCCGTTACATTTGCTTGCAAACCAGGTTGATTTGCATCATCATCCTCGAGACCTAATCTTACTTCAGTGGTTCCCGATTGAGGATTGTTTGAAAGGTCAGTATACTGATAAGTCACTGGAGAAATCTGATAGGTGATGCTATTTTGATCTGAACTGGCTGCTAAATTAGTGGTCTGGCTAGAAAATGTGATTTTCTTGGGATCTTTGTCTTGAAAAAAAACACTTGGACCACCAAACTCGTTTTCACCAAACTCTCCTTTAAAGTTTTCAATTGCCCCTGTAAAAGTAGATGATGTTCCATCATCTTTTAAAGTGAATATATCAAATTCATAGTTAAAAAAATAACCATCTGAACCACTTCCTCTTCCACTTCCACCACTACCTTGTCCCATTTTTTTTGCTCCTAAATGTAATATTTTATTTTCAGATTATGTTCGTCATGTTACATTACCACCCCCACTACCACTTTGCAACTACATTAATCGCTCATATGTTTCTATCATGTGCCGAGAAGCAATATGTGTAGCAGGTGAGCGGGATTTAGGATAGTCAAATTTAGACCTGGATGAAGAGACTTGCGTTAATCTGACCAGGAGTTCCTCCAGAGATGGAGGCAATAATCCTTTCTACCAGGATATGATGGAGTGTACAAAGCCACGATCAACAAAATCTGATGTCTGCCAGAGATAAGTTCCATGATGCTGTCAAACACGCTCTAGAAAAAGAAGGGTGGCAAATCACTCATGACCCTTTAAAAATAAAGTTTGGAGAAGAAGACAAATCAAGGAGGTTAATAACCAATGGATAAATTAACTAACTATCGTCAATGTATTCAAACATTTCTTCAAAAACAAACTCAAGGTCAAACTATTGGTGGCGATATAGAGACAGAAGTTGTCTTCGATGTAGATAGAGATAAATATTTATTGATAGATTTCGGATGGCAAGACCATCAACGTATCTACAATTGTATAATTCATCTAGAAATTAGAGATGGTAAGATTTGGATTCAACGTAATCAAACTGATCAACTCATTGCTGATGTTCTAATTTCTATGGGAGTAACCAAGAAGGATATTATTTTGGGTTTACAACCTCCTTATATTCGTGAATATACAGGTTTAGGTATTGCATAAATTTATGAAGCTTTTACTCAAAAAGAAAGCTAATTATAAACGTCTTCGTAAATGTCTGCCATTGTCAAAGTCAATCCGACTGAATCCAGGCGTAAAAGATCATTATCAGTTTCTACTGCCCAATTACCACTACTATCTCGGCGATAAATTTCTACTCGTATCTCATCTTGAGCAATCAAAACATATTCTTGTAGACTGTCTAAAGATTGGTAATTAATTCGCTTTTCCCGCTTATCAGTAGTTTCAGTGGAATCAGAGAGAACTTCAATAATTAAATTAGGATTGGTTTTAAAGTATTTTTCACGATCATCGCGATTGGCTTCGCCAGCCCAAAGGGCATCGCAAGTGACTAAAAGATCGGGATAATAAAATATATCCCCTTGCTGCAACTTAATTTTAACTTTCATATCGGCAACAAAAGCTCGACAAGAGCTACCTCGTAAGTGAGGACGTAAAATAGCAATAAGATTAGTCACTATCAGATTATGTGCTTCACTAGCACCTGCGGTAGCATAGATGTGTCCTGCTACATATTCATGACGAACTTCGCCATCTTGCTCGAATTTGAGATATTCTTCACTGGTTAAAAAGTTTAAAGGCGATCGCATGGTTCTACTCTTCTGATAGAGAAGTCTATTTCTATTATCTTGGGAGATATTGCACTTAGTTCCATTGTAAGGGAATTTAGTTGGTGTTCCTGCGTAATACTGTATTACAGTATTACCATATAATTGGAGTAGAGATTTAGTAAGCTGAGATTTGTGATGCCGATACCAAGAACTCAATTAACTTCCAAAATAACTCAAAAATATCAAGCGACTATTCCCCAAGTTGTCGGAAAAAAACTAGAAATTGAAAAAGGCGATCGCATCATCTTTGAAATAGACAACGAAAAAGTAGTTTTTTCAAAACTATCACCCTTGGACTGGGAATATCTAGAATCAGTGGGCCAGACTCTGGGGGAATGGTCATCGATCGCTGATGAGGAATCATATAGTGACCTATAAACAGTTTGACGTAGTGGTTGTGCCTTTTCCTTTTACTGATCGCGCAGCTACTAAAAAACGTCCTGTTTTAATTATTTCCGATGCTACGACGTTTTTGATTACGATTGTTATCTAGACTCAGTGGGGTGGAATTGAACCCCGTTAGGATGATAATTGTACTCACTTAAACTTGCTGCTGTGGAATCAAATCAGAATCAGTCTTTAGAGCATCAAAATGTTCCCGTTGCTCATCAGGGGTTACATAGCTTTTTGTATAGTTCTGACGATGAACACGGTGCAGAAAATACTGCCACCATAATAGATTCTGAGGGAACAGAGATTATCCAAATCGCTATTTGGGAGCAACGGATCGAAAACATCAAATTAGCAGGAGTTTACGCTGTTCTTGATGGCAATCTCCTTTATCAATATATTGGTTATTCGCGGGATGTTTTGCGATCGCTCAAAGGACACATAACCCAAAATGGGACTCAAGTCTGCACCTATATCCGAGTCAAAACCTTTAAGTTTCCCAAACGTCAGGAGATGGAAGCCTTAAAAGCAGCCTGGATCTCTGAATTAAGTTATACACCCGCTGGTAATACTGGGGATGGGGATACCTGGGCGAGTACTATCGGTGAAGCTGCCAAAGCAACCATGACAGCAGCGGAGAGAAATGCCTACGAAGAGAAAAAACTCAAGTTACGCAAGGCTATGGCAGATGCGACTCTGATTGATGAGTTAACAGCACCAACTGACCAAAGTGAAATAGAAGTACAGCGTCGGCAAAATTTAGAAGCAGCGGTTAAAAATGATGATTGGAGTTCTGTTATTGAATCTCAACAATAAGTTAGGGAGGTTTAGCGACTAGAGGTATTAATGCTGAACATTTTCAAGGCTAGCTCTTACTTCTGCGATCGCGCCTTGTTTAGTTTTATCTGTGGTTTAATAAAAAATGTATGTCTAGCTTCCCAGCCTTAACCACCGAGACAATCTGGTCGATTCTCAACGAAGAAATTACAGATCTAGAAGTTAATCAACTACTCTGGTATCATCTAGGCTATCGCTACGATGAGGTCAATCAAACTTGGGATCTTAAGTTAGTGATAGACGACTGGAGCGAGAAATACCCCGAACCACCAGACTTTATCGCCAACCGTCCTCCAACAGTTAAACTGACACGTGCCATTCCTCCAGAAAACAAACAACTACTGAAAGAAAAACTAGGATTCAAAGGCTACAAACTAGGAGAATTTGGCCCCAGACAAACCCGTCGCGCCACTGCCGCCAACTGGCTTTTGCAGTTTTCCCTTGATTAAGCTAGGTTGGTTTTGCCTCATTTGTAATTTACTGCGCTTTGCACATGGACAAACCATATCCGAAGGTGTGTCCTGCTTCGAGGACGTAGTCCTTTAGGACTACGATTAGCTTGTTAAAAGCTAGAAGCTAGAAGCTAGAAGCTACTACTTACTGTATTTCCCATGAATCAATTATTTTCTCAACTGTGGGATAAAACTTGGCAAATTTATCGCTCTCGGCGGTATAAATAGCGATATAAACCTGATTGTTTTTAATCGTAAAAGATTCCATTTGTCGCAACTGCAAAGAACCCTGTTGGCGGGAGTAGATCACTGTTCGAGCAGGGGATTGATCAATCGTAGTTTTGAAATCTTCATATAGTTCGATGCTACTGTCCTCACTTTGCTTGATCCGTTCTAAAACGGTTTGACTATATTGTTCTAGATCGATGGGTTCCGAGGACAAATATTCCACTGCGAGATAAACTTTTTCCGCAAATACATCGGTATCTGTTTCTTTGGGGGAGGTGAAAACTGCAATTTCTCCTGTAATGGGATCGTCTATTTGTCTCTCAGACCAAGTTTCGGGATATTGGAGAGAAAATTGGTAGTCATCGTTAGTATATTGAACAAAGTTTGCCTCAGAGTTTTTATTTAGACCAACAAAAATAATTACCCCCGCCACAATGAAAGGGAGGGAAAGTAATACCCAAATCACGCTCCGAGGTAATTTGAAAGAGCTGAAAAATGGGGGAGTTCTCGGTTTCTTGCTAGATTCAACGGTTGGGGATGGTTTCTGAGGCAAGCGAAAGCCATCGGTAAAGGGTGGTGGAAACGTGACTACATTTTGCTTAAAATCTAGTTGCTTAAAATTTAGTTCATTGAGTACTGCCGTTGCTGATGGATAACAGTGATCTTGATCTAAATCAACCATTTTATTGAGAATCCTCGCTAATTCAGGTCGAATATTTGCCTTGGGAGAATTGTTTAAATTGGTCAGATTGTGGGAATTGACTTGGGTTAAATTAGCTTGAATCGATTCTGACATTGTACCTGTCAGGGCGTAAATAATTGTTTTGCCCAAAGCATAGATATCTGACTGAAAATCTGATGGTGGCGGTTGGCTTTGAGGGGAGAAGTCTGGATTGAGTACCCGTTTCAATTCCTGGTTATCAAATAAAATAGCATTTTTAATCGCCGCAAAATTGGTCAGAAATTTCCTGCCATCTGTGTGCAAAATTAGGCTTGAAGGCTGAATATTCAAGTGAGCCATCTTTAGTTGGTGAATAGACTCTAAAACACCCAAAATTTCTTGCAGCCATCCCAAGGCTTCAACTTCACTAATCAAAGTATCCTTGAGCTTTTGTTCTAAGGATATACCTTGAATATCTTCCCGCACCAGATAAAATTCGCGATCGCATTCAAAAAAAGCCAATAGTTGGGGAATCTGGGGATGTTGACTCACCTTGGTGAGAATATTCCCCTGGGCAACGAAAGTTTGCAAGACTTTTTGCCAAGACTGCGCCCCCAAAACTTCGTGATCGTATTGCGGTTGCAATTGCTCAATTTGGCATTGTCTGCGACTATCAGGGGCTAAATCCTCTGCAAGATATACTATACTCCAGTCATTGTGACGGAGGTGCTGAACAATGCGATAGCGATCGTACAGAATTTTACCAACTATTGACTTCATTCAGGTGTAACTAAGCTCGTAGCCAGGAATAATCTAGATGGGACTCTATTGTAACTAAAACGATTTATTAACTAGCCTGCTCTTGTGCCAATTTTCTGCTGTCAATTAATTCATCTAAACGCGCTAATACTTCTTGGCTATGAATACTCGGTCTAACTCCTAAGAAAGTTTCCCGCAAGATACCGTCGGGATCGATTAGGTAGGTATGTCGGAGAGACATGGCCCCCAGCCATGAGCCATAAGCTTTGCTCACTTTACCGTCCGTATCAGCTAATAAGGGAAACTTTAATCCTTCGGCATCACAAAATTCAGCATGGGAATCCACATCATCGACACTAACCCCTAGAATTTGGACATTTCTCTGGGCATATTCCCCCAAATCCTGCTGAAAGCGGCGTGCTTCGATGGTGCAGCCTGACGTAAAATCTTGGGGATAGAAATATAGCACAATCCATTGTCCAAGATAATCCTTGAGGGCAATTTCTCCATCTCCCTGGTTGGTTTGGAGAATAAATTCTGGGGCTGGTTGATCCAGGGGTGGTTGCTTGCCTCCCATTGCCCAAGCGCTGGAGGTGGTGGAGATCAACAGCAATAACGAGAGAGCAATACTGAGACAAAATTGAATTGAAAACAAACGTTTCATTAGGTACATAAAATATGATTTACTTATCATAAAGATTGTAAGTAATACTAAAACCATAACAAAAAATTAATCTGCATACATCAATTATGCTAATTAAGCTGTGGTTGTAACTTGAGTGTACGCTCCCAATTATTCACGAAGTCAGAGGAAGCCCCGTCGTCTTAAGGCGGGGTCTCTCTGACAATTTGGCAAAAAATTGTCGAACCATTGCCCCGATTAAGCATATAAAGCAAGAATACTGAATTATGAGTACAGATTTGATTGCACCTCATGGTGGTGAGCTAATAAATCGTCTAGCGAATGCCACAGAAAAACGAGAATTTTTAGCCAAAGCAGATTCCTTGCCTAGGGTGAAGCTGGATGAGCGGGCTACTTCCGATTTAGTCATGATTGCGATCGGTGGTTTTAGTCCCATCAGTGGCTTCATGGGTCAAGATGATTACCTAGGGGTAGTCAAAGAAATGCGTCTGGCTAGTGGTGTTCCCTGGTCAGTACCCGTGACTCTCTCGGTGACATCGGCGATCGCCGAACCTTTAGCAATTGGCAGTTTAGTTCGTCTTGATGATCCTGACGGCAACTTTATCGGTGTTTTGCAGCTTACAGAAAAGTATACCTACGATAAGCAATTAGAAGCGGAAAACGTTTATCGTACTACTGACGAAGAGCATCCAGGGGTTAAAGTAGTTTACGATCAGGGAGAAATTAATCTTGCTGGCCCTGTTTGGCTGTTAGAGCGAGCAGATCATCCCCAATTTCCCACATATCAGATCGACCCTGCTGCCTCCAGAGCGATGTTCCAAGAGAAAGACTGGAAAACAGTGGTGGGCTTTCAGACTCGCAACCCCATTCACCGCGCCCACGAATACATTATCAAATGCGCTTTGGAAATAGTTGATGGTCTATTTCTCCATCCTCTAGTAGGAGCAACCAAAAGTGATGATATTCCTGCGGATGTCAGAATGCGTTGCTATGAAATTATGATCGCTAATTATTTCCCTCAAGACCGCGTAGTATTGGCAATTAATCCTTCGGCGATGCGCTATGCAGGACCGAGAGAGGCTATTTTCCATGCTTTGATTCGGAAAAACTACGGCTGTACTCACTTTATTGTCGGTCGCGACCATGCAGGGGTAGGGGACTACTATGGAACTTACGATGCTCAAGAAATCTTTGGAGAATTTACTCCAGAAGAATTGGGTATCACTCCCCTTAAATTTGAACATGCCTTCTACTGTACCCGTACAGAACAAATGGCAACCGCCAAAACTAGTCCTGCTACTAAAGAAGAGCGGATTCATCTATCGGGAACGAAAGTTCGCGCCCTGTTGAGAGAAGGTAAAACCCCTCCACCGCAGTTTTCGCGTCCTAAAGTTGCGGAAGAATTAGCCAGGGCGATGAAGGATAGTTAGTAACTAAAAGATCACTAGCCTTAATGGGGACTTGGGGACTTAGGGCTTTTCCCCTTTCCCAATCTTCCCATGATAGGCTGGTCATAGATTTCTCAACCCTAGTAGCGAATATGGGACTTGACCGCCGAACTTTTCTCCAGCAGGCTGGACTGGCTTTGTTTACTTGGGGAGCGACTGAAGCTGGAATTTCTACTCTGGCAAATCATCACCATCTATCAGCTTCCCTCAAGAACTACCAGCAAACTCTGGCACAATCAACCAGTCGCAAGCTAGCTTTGCTGGTGGGTATCAATCAATACCCTTCCCAAGATGATTTAGCTGGCTGTCTGATGGACGTAGAGCTACAGCGAGAATTACTGATTCACCGCTTTGGGTTTAATCCTAGGGACATCTTAACTCTATGCGATCGCCAAGCTACCAGAGAGAATATTGAAACAGCCTTTCTGGAGCATCTAACTCAGCAAGCGAAACCTGACGACGTAGTAGTTTTTCACTTTAGCGGTTATGGAGGTCAGGTTAAAATACCTGTGGCTAATGAAGGGGGGGCAATAAAAACAATATCAGTAACAGAAGCGACAACGGAATCAGAGGCTACGGATGGCTTCCGATTAGCTAATAGCTTTGTTGCAGCCGATGGACTATCATCTACCAAGAAAAATCCGATTGCCAATAATATTCTCCAGGAAACACTTCTAGTATTGGCACAAACTCTATCAACGTCTAAATGTACTTTTGTTTTAGATACTAGTTTTAATCAGACTCCTCGCAGTAAGCATGGCAGTTTTCAAGTCCGTTCCATCCCCCAGATCGCGGATAATCTGAGTTCTCAAGAATCGGCTTTTTTGGCACAGCTCCAAAACAATTTTGCTAGCAAAGGCTTGAAACCTACTAAACGATTACTTTCTCTCCCGGGAGTCGTGCTATCCGCTGCCAGCAATTACCAAGTGGCGGTGGAAAGACACTGGGATGGTTTTAGTGCAGGGCTATTTACTCAGGCATTAACCCAGCATCTCTGGCATATCAGTCCTAGTAACAAAATTCAGGTGGCTTTAGCTCGCACCGCCGAAGCTGTCGAACAGGTAATGGGTAGACAACAGCAACCCAGTCTCAACCATCCCGATCAATCGGCGATCGCTTATTATTTTAGCCTCAGTGATGTTCCTAACGCTGTGGGCATCATCAGTAAAGTAGATAAAAAAAATCATGCCGAGATTAAACTCCTGGGTTTACCATCTAATATCATCAATGGCTATGGGATTAATTCCTGCTTCAGCCTCGCATCAACTCCCGAAAATTTAGCCCCACAACTTCAAGTCAAATCTAAGGCAGGTTTGATTGCAAAAACAGAAACCCTCTCCCCCATTGAACCGCTTCAGCCAGGGCAGTTAGTCCAGGAATCGATTCGGGTACTCGATCGCAATTTAAGTTTGAATTTAGCTTTGGATAATGATTTAAACCGCGTTGAGAGGGTTGATGCCACTAGCGCCCTCTCGAATATTGCGGCGATCAATTCCGCCGTCGTTGCCAAAGAACAAAATGCCGACTGTTTAATTGGTAAGGTAGTTAGCGAAAAGGTAGTCAGTGAAATCGACTCAGGTGTCACAGAAGCAGATCCCAGCAACCAATCTTTTGCTTATGGTCTTTACACTGCGGGAGGGGATTTGATTGGTCAAACTGTGGGAGCAGCAGAAGAAGCGGTTAAAGTTGCCCTCGCTCGTTTGCGACCTCAGTTTGATAATTTGCTGGCAGCAAAATGGTTAGAGTTAACCAGTAACGAGTTTTCTTCCCGCATTCAAACCAGTGCTACCCTCCTCACCCCAGAGATCAAATCTCCCCTCTGGCAAAGATCAACCCTCATCGCCACCGAGAGTCTTGCTTCACCGAGAAAAACGCTTTTTTCCCTTAATCCTGCTACCCCTGAAGGGACTAATAATATCCCCCTGATCCCCAGAGGAACAGAAATCAGGCTAAATTTGGTCAATCTAGACGATCGCCCACTACATATCATTATCTTAGGCATTGACTCCGATTACAATCTTAATGCTCTCTATACTCCAGCTAGGTTTTCCACCGTGGAAGGAGTGAGTCCGTTAGAAGAAATTGCGATCGCTCCCCAAGGAGAATTGATATTACCCCCTACGGAGAATTCTTGGAAATGGAAAGTTGCTGAATCATCTGGAATTAACACTCTCTATGTCTTATTATCGGTTCAACCCTTTACCGAAACTCTCAAAGCTTTTGCCAGTCAACAAAACTTCAACCTGGATCAACAGCAGGTGCTGAACGTGACGAATCCTCTGGTGGTGGTTAATGCTGTTATGCAAGATTTACACAACACTAGTTCCGTTGCCAAGGAACTGCTGCCGAATGAAGAAGTCTATGCTTTAGATGTCAATAGCTGGGCAACTTTGAAGTTTGTTTATGAAGTAACTAATTTGGAGTTAGGAATTCGGAGTTAGGAATTCGGAGTTTTAAACTAACAGCGAAACCTTTTCCCTTTCCCCAAACATAACCTAGTAGACGTGGGCGTAAATGAAGTCACCCTTTGTAAATTGTCAAAACCTTACGATTAAAAGCTTCTGACTTCTGACTTCTGACTACATGCGGCTAAAGCCTTTGTGACTTCCGCACAGCGGTACTGGGTGTATCTCACCAATACGAGAAATGTTATAAATGCAACCAACTGATATTGTTATTTTGTCTAATGGCCCTGGAGAGGTAGCAACCTGGGTACGTCCCGTGGTTAAAGCTTTGGCTCGTATTTTTGCCGATGATCTAGGCAGCATTAGAATTTCGGTGTTGTTGTCTCCTTGCCCCCATAGTACAGGGAAAGAAGCGGCGATCGCTTCAAGCTATCAGGAAGTAGATCGGGTACTCCCTGCTGAAGACTTTTGGGCTTTTGTGCTTCGGGGTAAAACTCCAGATCATTGGCAATGGCATCAGCGGGGGATCGTGGTGTTTCTGGGGGGAGATCAGTTTTTTACCGTAGCAATCAGCAAACGTCTAGGTTACTCTAGTTTAATCTATGCGGAATGGGATGCTCGTTGGTATCGTTGGGTTGATCGCTTTGCTGCCATGAACCAAAAAGCGATCGCTCAAGTACCTAAATCTTACCAACCTAAGTTTTCTCTGGTGGGGGATTTAATGGCGGATGTGGCATTGGAGGTGAAACAGTCTCATCCTGATCTGTCAAAACCTCTGGTGGGTTTACTGGTCGGCTCTAAGCCAGCCAAGCTAGCTCAGGGTGTGCCTTTATGTTTGGCGATCGCCGAAAAAATTCAGCAGCAATTACCTCAAGTTAGATTTATGATTCCTGTCGCGCCTACCCTCGATTTAAGCACTTTAGGGAATTATGCTAGTCCGCAACTCAATCCGCTGATTCCAGCCTTGGGCAATGTTACGGCAGAGTTAGTTTCTTCTCCCCATCAGCCTCCATACTTGATAACTTCTGGCGGTACTAAAATTGAGCTAATCACAGAGTTTCCTGCCTATCAAAACCTCGTAGAATGTCAACTGTGCCTCACTACCGTTGGCGCTAATACCGCCGAATTAACTGCCCTACGAGTGCCGATGATTGTCTTACTCCCAACTCAGCAGCTTGACGCGATGCGTTCTTGGGACGGTCTTCCAGGCTTGCTGGCTAATCTTCCTGGGATAGGAACAGCCTTTGCTAAACTGATCAACTGGTTGATCTTAAAACAAGGACGCTTGTTTGCTTGGCCCAATATTTGGGCGGGAACCGAGATTGTCCCCGAATTGGTGGGCAAGTTAGCACCAGAAACAGTAGCTCAACTGGTTCTTGATTATCTCCAGCACCCTGAGCAACTTAAGCTAATGAGCGATCGCTTAAGTGCTGTCAGGGGACAAACTGGCGCAGCGCAACAGATCGCAGATATAATAAAGCAAGAAATTACCAAAATTTAACCATTGCCTAATATCAGCCCCGTTTTTAGCTATACTCAGCTATGAGGCTTAGAGAAAAGACTGACTACCTTGTCAAAGATTATTCTTCAAGGTTATATTCAGGTTAATATTTGGTAGGATAACTTCTCAGCAATAATCGCGATCGCCTAATAATAGTAGTCCAAAGAGTGTGAATTCAACTGGTTTCCCCCTAGAAATGGTCAAGCTAACTGTTGTCTAGAGCAAATGAAATCTAACCGCATTCCCTTAAAGACATTGGTCGGCTCGATCTCTATACTGTATTACAACATATTTTAGTGCAGCATATATTGCAAGTTGTTATTATTTCATTTGTTGAAGCTCCTTTGTTTCGTTGCCTAGAAAAGCTTTGCTCATAAGGCTAGACCGACAGTAGGTTCAGTAGTACATCAAAAGAGCGGTAGGGTGTTATGCATAACTGGAAAGAATGCTTCCAACCCTTAAATTATTGAGACTCTAGCGTCCCTAGACGCAACCAAAAAGCTTTGCTTTCCATGGTCGAGAACTAATATAACTAATTCAATGGACTTTCTGAGGTAGTTTTTTTTGCTACTTCTGAAGCGAGAATGTTTAGTTTAGTCACATCTTTGACAAGAATTAATTAGCGGAACTGACAGTTCTGCACCAGACAAATCAATAGCCGAATCATCAGCAAAGATGCTCAAATAAATATTATCTGGTAACATTTTGAGCAACCTATAGCTAGATATAGGGAGTTACTAGTTTATTTCTATTTCGTTAGTTTTTTTGCTTCAATCACCACTAGACAATAAATAATCAACCATTTCTCAATCAATGGATTGTGTGGTTTTAAGACAGGCCGATTGATCATCAGCCAACAGAATTTTTGAGGAAAATTAATGCCAAAACAGATAATTATTGCAGAACAACACCATATAGCGGCGGTATTCTGGGAAGAACAAATTCAAGAGTTAATCGTTGCAACAGGTCATCAGCAGGTCAGCGACATTTATCTTGGTACAGTAGAAAATGTAATTCCTGGTATTGATGCTGCCTTTGTTAATATTGGCAACAGTGAACGCAATGGGTTTATTCATGTTACGGATTTAGGGCCATTACGCCTAAAGAGAAGTGCTGCTGCCATTACCGAATTACTAGCTCCGCAACAGAAAGCTTTAGTTCAGGTGATGAAAGAGCCGACTGGAAACAAAGGGCCCCGACTTACGGGTAATATTACTCTGCCAGGGCGTTATTTAGTATTGATGCCCTATGGTAAAGGGGTTAAATTATCTCGTCGCATTGCCAATGAAAACGAACGGAGTCGCTTACGAGCCTTAGCAATCTTGATTAAGCCCCCTGGTATGGGTTTATTAATTAGGACGGAAGCAGATGGCAAGGCAGAAGAAGCCATCATGGAAGATTTAGAATTTTTGCAAAAGCAGTGGGAATCAATTCAGTATCAGGCAAATTATGCTAAACCTCCTGTGCTGCTCAATCGTGATGATGATTTTATTCAGCGGGTACTGCGAGATACCTACTCGGCGGAAGTTAACACCATTATGATTGACTCCTCTTCAGGAGTAAAAAGAATCAAACAGCAGTTAGCTAACTGGAGTAGTGGGCGATCGCCTCAAGGGGTGTTTATTGATCATCATCGAGAACCCCAGCCGATGCTCGATTACTATCGGGTTAATGCTGCCATTAAAGAGGCGCTAAAACCCAGAGTAGAACTACCTTCTGGTGGATACATTATTATTGAACCCACGGAAGCTTTGACGGTAATTGATGTCAACTCAGGCTCTTTTACTCGTTCGGCTACTGCTAGGGAGACAGTGTTGTGGACTAATACCGAAGCTGCCACAGAAATTGCCCGTCAATTACGCCTCAGAAATATTGGTGGAGTAATTGTGGTGGATTTTATCGATATGGATTCCCATCGAGACAAAATTAAGCTATTAGAACACTTTAACAACAGTCTTAAAGGAGATAAAGCCCGTCCTCAAATAGCTCAACTATCGGAACTGGGCTTAGTAGAGCTAACTCGTAAGCGCCAGGGTAAAAATGTTTATGAACTATTTGGTCAGACTTGTCAAACTTGCGGTGGTTTAGGTCAAATAGCTCATCTGCCAGGAAAACAAGAAGCAGAAGCTTTGGAAATAGCGCCGATGGTCGCGATCGCAGCGATTCGTGAACCAGTTAACAGTATTCGTCCTGTAATTGCTGCCCCCACTGAAAGACCAGAAAAAATTACCATCACCACCAAGAATACCCCTACCTTAGAACAGGATGATGAAAATCTTGCAGCGGATTTAATTAATCACCCCAACTACCAAGAGCAAGGTGGCAATGGCAATGGTCGTCGTCGTCGTCGCAGCCGTCGCAATGACCTCTTGATTAAGGATGAGTTGCTCGAACAAGAAGTTAGATCAGATGATGAAAATCTAGAGCAGACCCCAGATAATAACGAGGAAGATCGCAAATCGCGATCGCAAACGCGATCGCCTAGTCGAGAGGAGGCTACTCTAGAAAAAGTCATTGTAGAGATGAACGACCTCGAACAAGAAATCTATGCCTTAATGGGGGTTTCACCACTGGTATATGCTGACCAAGGTGCCACAGATCCAAAATCGGTTTTGGTCTATGTTAAAAAGCCAGGGGAAGAGATAACCGAAGAGGAACTCGCAACAGAGACAACTGGCAATGGCAAAACAGAATCAGGCAAAACCAGTAAAAAACTGAAAACTAGGGGTAAAAAGCCCAAGGTCAAAGTTGAACTTGAATCTGAAACCGAGGCTGTAGATGAAGAATCGGGTCGAGTATTGACTAGGGAAGAAGCGCTGGGAGAACTGGAAGCAGTATTACCAGAGGCAATACTCAAACTGGAAACAGTGGAGCTAGAAACAACTGAAGCCAGGGAAGAACCAGAGACAGAAGAACCAGAACCCAAAAATGGTCGCCGTCGCCGTCGTCGTCGTTCATCGGCTCCTAAAGAGGCAAAAGTGTAGAAGGCTTTGCCCTAGCTATAAGCTCTAAGCTATAAGCTGACCGAAGGGAATCCTTTCGGGCTAAGCCATTTGATATCCCATGAATAAATTTGACTTTGATAGTTCTTTGCTTACAGAGTTTACTGCTCAAGATACTTTGATTGCAGGGGTAGATGAAGTTGGCAGAGGGGCTTTGTTTGGTTCGGTAGTGGCAGCAGCGGTGGTGCTGCCACTCTCTGCTATACCCCAGCTAATTGCTCTGGGAGTCAAGGATAGCAAAACCTTGTCCGCTGTAAAACGGCAAGCCCTCATTCAACCAATCAAAGATCTCGTTACAGGCTGGCAGATTAGCGCTGCAACTGTTGCGGAGATTGATCGACTAAATATTTTGCAAGCATCCCTGTTGGCAATGAGGCGATCTGTCTTGGACTTATCTGTAACCCCTGATATTTGCCTGATCGATGGTAATTTTTCCATCCCTAATTTGAATCTAAAACAAAAAACGGTAATCAAAGGAGATTTGCGATCGCCGATAATTGCGGCGGCGAGTATTCTGGCGAAAGTATGGCGAGATGAACTAATTACTAACTTAGCTGCTCAGTATCCTGAATATGATTTGGCGAGGAACAAAGGCTATCCTACGGCTAAACACCGTTTAGAGATCGCTCGTCAGGGAATTACCCCCGAACACAGACGATCTTTTAAATCTTGCCAATAGAAATTCCGTAAAAACTAAAAGCCTAAATCAGGGGTTAATTCAGGAGCAGACTCGATCTCAGGCTGCATTTCCTGGGATGCCCAGGCGACATAATCCTGTACCAACTGGGTCATTAATTTCTGCTTGATTCTACCCAAAACACTCTTAAGCAGAGCGTTCCCCGTGCGTTCTAAAAATGCTTTGGGGGTAAAGACTAAAGCGGTAGGTAATTCGACTCCTACTTCTAAATCCGCCTGTCCTTCGAGGGTAGTTTGTCCGTTCTGTTCGTGGGGATACAAAACTCCTTTTAACTTCAGGGTGAAACGATTATTAATATAGTCAATCCCTTTAATTTGACAACCTTCTGACTTCAAATAGACGCTACTCTTAGATCCAGACCAGACTTTAAGTTGTACAATTGGCTGAAAATGGTATATTTCCATAAAGTTTATCGGTCGCATTTTCAGTTCATATAAATCATCAGATATCTGTTTAATGAGCTGGGGTTCGGCGATCGCCTTAACTAGTCTCGCTGGTTGACGGAGATAGTGTTGAATAGGCGTTGCTTTGTTTTCGACTGATATTTGAACTGATTCCGAAGCGCTAAAACTTACGTACATTGCCTAAAACTATTGAAGTTCTCTAGTTGTTGATTAATCTTAAGTTACATTTCATGGATATTTTGTCTATACATGAACAATTGTTACTTTTATTATACTTTTAAGTCCTGGAGTTAGAGTTTTTATGCAGCTATCCCTTGCTTATCTTGGCCCCACAGGAACCAATTCCGAAGCTGCCGCCCTTGCCTATTCAGTTTGGTTATCTAGCAATCAACAGCTATCGACCATCTTGAAACCTTGTCCCAGTATTCCCTTGGCAATGCAATCTGTCATCAAAGGGGAAGCTGATCAAGCGGTGGTACCAATTGAAAACTCCATTGAAGGTAGTGTGACAGTGGTTCTAGATACCCTATGGCGATCGCCTCAACTACAAGTACACCAAGAATTAACCCTGCCGATTTTTCATGGATTGCTATCCTATGCAAGTTCCCTAACAGAGCTTAAAACTGTCTATTCCCATCCTCAAGCTTTGGCACAATGTCAGCAGTGGCTAGAAAACAACTTACCTCAAGTACAGCTTGTACCGACGAAATCCACTACGGACGGCATCGAGCTACTTAAAGATGAGCCAACTGCCGCCGTTATTTCTGCCCCCAGAGCCGCCAAAATCTATGATATACCTCTGTTAGCAGCAGATATTAAAGATAGCCCTGATAACTGTACCCGTTTCTGGATTGTTAGTTGTCCCTCTAACGATGAGTCTGATGACATGGCGACCTTAATCTTGCAGGGCAGTCATTTGGCTTTAGCTTTTAGTTTGCCTCAAAATGCCCCAGGAGCATTGGTTAAAGCCTTAGAAATTTTTGCTAGTAGAAATATCAATCTAAGCAAAATCGAATCCCGTCCCTCGAAGCGCTCTTTAGGGGAGTATATTTTCTTTATCGATCTAGAAGGCAGTTCCCATGATCAGCAGATTAGGCAGGCATTAGCTGATTTATCAGCCTGTACGGAAGTATTGAGAGTGTTTGGTAATTATAATCTCTTACCAATATCGGCTTAAACTGTATCTAGTCCTATAGGTCTAAACTAGATTTTAATCGTCTAAAGCATCTTTGAGGGCAGTTCTGGCAGCTAAATGACTACGAGTAGAACTCAAGATCTCATGCTCTCTTTCCAGGCGCTCTAGGGTATCCTGCATTTCTAAGAGAGCTTGTTGTTCCGATGCGACACCGTACAAATTGCTTGCCACCCAATAGGATAGTTCCGTGGGAGAACTGGGTAGATCATCAGGAAGTTCAATCTTTTGGCTGGTTAACTTAGCAGAAAGATGTACCACGTCTCTTAGTAACTCCTCCACCTCTGTTGCCATAGGGCTAAGATCTTCGGTGGCTGGCTTATCCTCAACCCATTCCACTAAGCCGACACGATAGGGTTTCTCACGGACATATTCCAAAACCCTAAATCTTTGCTGACCAAAACTGAGCATTTTCATGCGATCGTCAGGCAGTCTTTGGAAATGGAGAATTTCGGCACAGCAGCCATACTCCGCAATCTTCCCCGTCGCAGGATCAATCGACAAGACCCCAAAACGGCGATCGTGTTCTAGAATCGTGTTCATCATAATCCGATAGCGATACTCAAATATATGGAGGGGTAACGGACGGCTGGGAAACAATACTAGTTCAGGAAGAGGGAATAGGGGTAGTTCTCTAACTGCAATGGAAGAAGATGCCATCTAAACTTGTTTTTAGCGATTGTTGGTTATTATTACTTGTTTATTTACTTTAGCTGATTTCTTCACAGAAGGTATCCCCTCAGAAATTCTTGACTTTCAAGACTAGTAAAACAGTAATAAAACCTAAAGCAATGCCGTTAACTGCCATGAGTAAAATGAATAGGAGCGCCAAGAAATAGCTAATCGTTCCAATTCTTGGCGGGCGATTTATAAACTCGTTAAAATCGGATTCTTTTGCTTCCCGCATCCCCTGAGTTGTATTGATCGGTATAATACGTCTGATGTGAATTAGATTTTTAGCAAACAGCTACTGATTGAAAAGTTTGAACATCAATTCCAAACTGGCGACGAAGGAGAAGACGTAAAGTATGAGAGGTAATCTTAGCTGCCATGTGA
>Ga0114940_10000444_pt1 | contig 19955 bp, 14 predicted proteins | sample ColdCreekSource_FD_87195 | JGI IMG/M metagenome (GOLD analysis project Ga0114940, IMG submission 87195) | Groundwater microbial communities from Cold Creek, Nevada to study Microbial Dark Matter (Phase II) - Cold Creek Source | ecosystem: Environmental > Aquatic > Deep subsurface > Groundwater ... | reverse complement strand
GCTTGCAGGCACATCGCGCCGGCCAGGGCTTCGGGAGTCGGTGTGGCGGCTAAGGCTGGTTTGCTGTCTTTAAGCCGCGTCACCGTATCCGCTGGTGCGGGGTTGCGTTCGGCTTTTGACTTCGCATCTTCGACTTCCAACTTACCCACCGAGGGGCACTCAAAAGGCAGTAGCAACTGCACCGTTGTGCGGGAGTCCAACTTTGGGCCGGTATGCTCTACCCTTGGCATGAAAGCGGATTATAAGGGGTCTCGGAATTAGGTTCTAAAAAAAGAGCAGGAGGCGGTCGCATGCGGTCTCGCAAACGCAAGAAGTCCCGCAGTAGCCTCCCCTTGGATATCCAGAAGGTCTACGCAAGTGGTTTTAGCGCCTGCGTGGCTGAACCTATCGAGCTGCCCTTCGAGAATGAACGGACTTTTGACATTGAGTTCTGCCAGCAGATCCTGGCTCGCGACCCGAATCATACCGAAGCCCTTGCGCTGTTAAGCGAGGCCTACGCAAAGCATGGCGAATACGCCAAGGGCCTGGAAGCTGACTTGCGTCTGAGTCGCCTCAGTCCTGACAGCGATGCCGTGCACTACAACCTCGCCTGTTCCTATGCGCTGAACGGCAAAAAAGAGGAAGCCCTCGTCACCCTGGAACGCTCCGTCGCACTGGGCTACAGCGACTTGGAACACCTGCGTAACGACCGCGACTTGGCCATCCTCAAGAGCGACCCGCGTTTTTCCGCGCTGGTTGAACGCATGACCACCGAACAATTCGAGGCTGGACCGCTGTAGGGGAAAACTTAGAACGCCCGTTCAAGAATGCCTTAAGCACAACGCGCTAACGCGTCGGGTGCGTGTTTGGTGACTTGACGCCGCAGTTCATCCGATACCATGAGCGCCCTGTTGCCAAGGAGTTAGACCATGTGTTTGCGAACGAAACGCTTGCGCGCCGCGCTTGTAATGGCGCTGGCTACCTTGATGGTGTGCACCGGTTGCCCGCGCAACCAAACCACGCTCGACGACCGTCCGCTGGAAAAGCGCCCACACGTCGAAACCGATTATCCGCAGGATCGCGGCGACGTGTTCAGGCCGTAGGCCAGCTCACTTCGCGCTGGGTATTTCAAGCAGAGCACGGACCGCACCCACACAACAAAAAACGGACAGAGCGCTAGTGTCGTGAGTGCGCGTGGTCTTTTTCACGGACCAGCGTGGGTGCGACCACGGACGCATGGAGCACGTTTTCTTTCTCGTGCTCGTCGTCCGCGTGGCCCTCTTCCTTGGCGGGCAGGTCGCATGGCTCGTAGGTAAATGCAGTCAATTCCGACCGCGCGAGGCCGTAGGCCTGGGCCAGCACGTGCACAGGATGCATGGTCGGCTTGCCCGTGCCGTGTTCAAGTTGCATGGCGCAGCCGCTGCTTTCGGTGCAACCGTGCATGGCGTCCGATGCGGAGGCCTCGAGAAACAGGGAGCGTCCGATCCCCATGGATTCGTCGTAATGCTTGCGCAACATGCCGAAGTCGCCGGCCATGCCGCAACAGACTTGGTCGCTCAGTTTTGCGACGGAGAGGCCCGGCACCAGGCGCAGCAAATCCACGGCGGGCGTGCCTACGCCAAGCGCCTTCATGTGGCAGCCGGTGAGGTAGGCGAGCGACAAGTCCACGCGCTGGAAGTCGGTTTTGAAGCGCTTCTGCCGGTGCATGCCGAGCAGGAACGCGCAAAAATCCTGCGTGTGCCGAGCCACGGCGCGCGATTCGGGCGTATCGACGTAGTATAGAAAATCTTCGGTCATGCACAGTGCCGCCGTGGGTTCGAGCGTAAGGATGGGAATGTCCTTGTAAGCAAACGGTGCAAGCCCAGCGGTGACAGTACGGATCTGCTTGCGCGCGACGAGCGCCGCGCCGTGGGTCAAGGCCGGCATGTTGGTCCAAGGCAAGTTCGGTACGGCGACCTCGAAGCCGTGGTGCTCCAGAATATCCACTGCTGCCTGTGCCAAATCGGGCTGACAGTAGCGCTGGTACAGGTCGAGATACAACGCGACCTTGGGGCGCGTACCGCCGGGCGTGTACGTCAGTTTGTGGCGCAAGCGCCAATGCTTAAACCGGGGCAATTCCCGCCGCCGGTCAATGCCGGTGACCTTTTCGACGAGCCACTTCACCAGCGGCAGGGCATTGAGCGTGTTGGCCAGGGGCGCGCAGGCATGGCCCAGGCGAAAGAAAAACTCCGCGTTGACGAAGAGCCACTTGTCGAAGCTAAGACCGTGCGACATGTGGTAGCGCGCTTTGGCCTCCATGGCCAGCTTGGGGATGTTGATATTCGACGGGCATTCATCGACGCAGCGTTTGCAATTAAAGCAGTAGTCCATGATCTCGACGACTTCCGGCGAACCGAACGAGCCTTGGCGCTGCCGACCGTTCAACATGCGTCGCAACACGTTGGCCTTGGCGCGCGGCGAGGCATCTTCCACGCGGTTGTACTTGAAGCGCGGGCACATGGCGGCTTCGGTGCCCGTGGTTCGGCAATGCCCGTTGCCGTTGCAGCGCGTCGTCTCGTCCTCCAGCTCGCCCTCGCGCCAATGCAACAGCGCCACGCCATGCGCGTGGACTTGGTCCGGCGAGACCAGTCCTTCCACGGTCATTTCGGAGCGCACTGCTGTTTGCGGCTTGAACATGCGGAAGTTCGCGGCTTGGTTGGGCGAGATGTACGACGGCTTCGGGCGTTCACCTTGGCTGAAGCGGTAGCCCGGCCCGAGCCGTAGGTTCTTGAGCATCAGGTGCGGGTCGGCGGTGATTTTCTTATTGGGATTGAAAACGCCATGCGGATCGAACAAGTCTTTGACGGCCTTGAACACTGCGTAAAGGTCTTGGCCAACCTGTTTTTCGACCCACTGCGCGCGCACGAGGCCCTCGCCGTGCTCGCCGGAAATCGTTCCGCCCAGCGACCAAACCAGGGTATGGCATTCGCCGGCAACTTTCTCCAACAGATTGACGTGCTCTTGCTTCGTCAGGTCCATGAACGGCCTGAAGTGCGGCTCCCCGTGGCCGACGTGCGCGTAGCAGGCATAGTCCAGCTTGTACTTCTCGAAAATCTTGATCATTTTTTCGACGTACTCACCCAGTTTGTCGATGGGTACTGCCGCGTCTTCGACGAAAGGAATGGGCTGGCAACCGTCGGAGCGTTTGAACAACAGCGGCGTCGCTGCTTTGCGCGTGGCCCACAGGCTCGCCTGTTCTTCCGGCGAGCGCAGGATGTGGATGGCTTGGTGCGGCGTGCCTTCCTTAAGCCGGTCCTGCAGGTTCTGGATTTGCTGTTCGACGCCCGCGCTGTTCGTGTCTTCGTATTCGAGGGCCAGCATCGCGCCGGCGTCTTCGGGCAGCAGGTGCGCGTGTTCGGGCCGCGCCTGTCGTGCGAGCTTCATGATCAACGCGTCGAAGAGTTCACACGCCACCGGCTGCGTCTGGCGGAGCAGGACGACCGCCTTGGCCGCGTCCAGCAGGGTCGCGAAGGTGACGGTCACCAGTCCCGTGGCACCGGGCAAGGGAAAGACCTTCACCACGGCCTCGGTCACGATGCCCAGCGTGCCTTCGCTGCCACAAAGCAGGCGTTGCGGGTGGAAGTTCTCCACGCCGTTGACGCGGTGGAGCAGGTAGCCGCAGCAGTCGCGCTCGGCCTTGATCTTGTTCGCGCCTGTTTCGATGACCGTTTCGTGCTGTTTAAGCAGTGTGGGCAGTTCGCGGTTGAGTTTGCCTGCCAGCCCCGCATCGTTTTTTTTGCGCGTGTGATCCGCACCATCGCGCACGACGCTGCGGAAATTGCAGACGGTGCCATCGGCCAGCGCCACGCGTGCGCTGACGAGACTGTCGCGCATCGCGCCGTACTGCAGCGAACGCTTGCCGCAGGAATTGTTGGCGATCATGCCGCCGATGGTGCAGCGGTCGGAGCTTTCCGGATCGGGGCCGACACGAAAACCATAGGGCTTGAGCGCGCGGTTCAGGCTGTCGAGCGTCACGCCGGCCTCAACGGCCACCGTCTCGTTCTGGCGATCCAATTCGAGGATGCCGACCAGGTGAACATTCAGGTCGAGGATGATGGCGCGTCCGAGGCACGCGCCCGTCAGCCCCGAGCCTGCGCCGCGCGGGATGATGGGAATGTGGTGCTTGGCCGCGAACCACGCGCACATACGCACGTCTTCTTCGTCGCGCGGGTAAACCACGACCAGCGGTTCGATCTCGTACATCGATGCATCCGTGGCATACATGGTCAACGCGAAGGGGTCGCTGCGCACTTCACCTCGGATCACCGCACGCAGTTCGTTGGCGATCGCGGACGTGGTCTTGTCGATTGCCAGCTCCGTATTCACGACGGGTGGCAGAGTGGTCGTAAGGGTTGGCGTGGTGGCGACGGGAGGTGCGACAGCTTCTTCGGCCATGAAAAATGTCCTCGTATCGAATTGGTAGGCGAATGCCCAGTAAGCTACGGTGCTTGGCACAAAAATAAAGGAGGCTTTCACACCTGCTGCCCCCCAAAGCTTGGGACATGCCAACATGGAGTGAACATGCAGTCCCAAGGGGTTCCGGAGCGTCCATCTTTTCAGGCGACAAATGATAAGGAGACCTTTCGTGATCCGACGCTGCGCGATTTCGTCCGTATGGCTCGTTCTGCTCCTGGGGAGTACCCGCACCCATGCGGGTGGCACCGCGCCGGACAAGGTCGCTTCCAAGCAGGCGCTCATGGCGTTGCAGAACTATGTCGGAGACTGGAAGGGCGCGGGTGCCTCAAAAGGTGGCGGCAAGGAGGCTTGGACCGAAGAAAGCGTCTGGGCCTGGGATTTCAAGAGCGGCCAAGCAGCGCTCTCTTTCACCACGACGCAGGGCAAATACTACGCGGCAGGGCGCATCGAGGCGGGTGAAAAGGAAGGCACGTATGTCTTCACCGGCACGCTGCCCGACGGCAAAACCACCGAGGTCTTGAAGGGCAATGCACACAAGGATGAAGTGGTGCTCGTGAACGAGAACCCTGCTGCAGGCAGGCCGGCCAAGCTGGAACTGACGCTGTTCGCCAAAGGCAAGCGCTTGGTGCTGACGCTGTACGCCAAGGACGCTGCCGGTAAGAACTTCACGCCGCTGGCCGAAGTGGGATTCACGCGCAAAGGCAGCGGCTTCGGCAAGGACGCTCAAGGTCCTGAATGCGTGGTTACAGGAGGCCTTGGAACCTCCACGGTCTCGTACAAAGGCAAGACCTATTACGTCTGCTGCAGCGGCTGCCGCGACGAGTTCAACGCCAACCCCGAGCCTATCCTGGCCGAATTTGCCGAGAGGAAGAAGAAGGAAAAAGAGGCAAGCAAATAACGCGTAACGAAAGATGCGGTGGAACTATTCGCAAGGCCAGTTCGTAACCGTTCACCACAAAGGCACAAAGCCCACAAAGAACGGTCTTGTCGTTCACGTTCCGACCTATGACCAACAAAAGTCGGCGAGGACGCCGCCGACCCAGCCGAACAGAGGCCGACGCTCCCAGTGCGGCCGACAGTGCCCGCCCTACACAACTGAACGGTTAAGCCAGTTCTTTAGGGACGCTATCGACCTTTTAGCTGATCCGTACCAGGTCCAATAGCATCTGGTATCGATTATCGATGTCCCTGCGTTCGAGGCCCTTAAGGCTATCGAAGGAGAATCCCTGGACGGTGTAGCTGGCCACCACGGCTCCGTGTGCTACTGCGCGGCGCAAGTTGGCTGGCGACGAGTCGCCTGTTTCAGCGAGGTACCCCATAAGCCCGCCAGCGAAGGTGTCGCCAGCGCCCGTGGGATCGATGACGTCTTCCAGCGGGAACGCTGGAATCGCAAAATGGCCCTCGTTCGTGATAACCAGCGCCCCGTGCTCACCCTTCTTGAGAATGACCAGCCGCGGGCCAAGTTCCAGGATGTCCAGTCCGGCGCGCAGGAGTTCGCGGCGACCGGTCATTAGGCGCGCCTCGCTGTCGTTGAGGATGATGGCATCCACTTCTTTGAGTAGCCGATCCAGCTCGGGGCGCGCGGTCTCGATCCACAGGTCCATCGTGTCGGCAGCAACGAACTTGGGGCGTTGTGCCATTTGCTGCAGCACTTTGCGCTGGACGCTGGGTGCCCCGTTGGCCAGGAAAACGTACTGCGCCCCCTGAGCGGCTGGTGGCACCATGGGTTCGAAAGTACCGAACACGTTGAGTTCGACTTTGAGCGTATCGCGGTCGATCATGTTTTCGTGATAGCGGCCCGTCCAACGGAAGGTGCGCCCAGGCTGGATTTGCAGGCCGCTTAAATCGACGCCGCGGCTTTCCAGGAGCGTGCGATGAACGCTGGGGAAGTCTTGGCCCACTACGCTGAGCAAGTAGACCTTGGTGTAGAAGCTGGCAGCGAACGAAAAATAGGTCGCTGAGCCGCCCAGGACATCGGCACGGTGGGCCGTGGGGGTTTCGATGGTGTCAATGCCGACGGTACCGACGACCAGTAAGCTCATAGGTGCCCCTTGAAAATCCACGGGGACCATACGGCAAAGGGATGCATGTGACAACCAACTTGAGTGCGCTGTGCGACGGCTATTGTGGGAAAACAGGAATCCAAGCATTTCCATAACTACATACTACAAAGCCATTTATTGAAGAATGACAAATTGCGCCCACAATCCACAGCATTCCTATAAGATAAGTGTGTTTAAGAAATTCACCTGACGCAGAGGAGCGTATTCTATCCTTCCTGGACAGGTATTTTAATTTCACAAGACTTAGTTGACCCAGACGTGCTCTGTATGCACTTGGGATATGTTTAAGGGTTCTACACTTTTCATCACCGAATCTATAAGTCTATTCATTCCATAAAGATCAAATGATACGTAAAAATATAAAAACAGTCGCTTGGCGGTGGCATGTCGTTCGCTTTAGTGGTCACTCGTAACGCGCGCGCATTACAATTGTGAAGTAACCGTGAAGGTCAGTAGTTAAACTTTTTTGAAAGGGGAGTTGCAGACATGGCAAATGACAGAGCTAACGCGTCCGCGAGCCAGAGCAACAGCGGCAAGAGTGGTGGAGATGCCAAGGGTCTCGGCATCGGTGGCGGCGGCGGCGTGGCCACGAATCTTGGCGCTAGCGTCGGTGTGGGCGCCGGGTTCGCAGCCAAGGGCAGCGGCGGCGGGGTCAAGGGTTCGGCCAGCAGCAAGGGCGGCGCGGGTCTCGCCGGCGGGGGCGTGTCCGACAACAGCTACATCGGTTCGATCAACATCCGCACGTAATTTTACCGTACCTTCATGCAGTTTCAGTGGGGAAGTCCGAAGTCGGACTTCCCCGCTGTTTTTGGTGAGGCATGCAACACGCCCCGCTCAGAACAACTGCGCCATGATCTTGCCAATAATACCCAGACCACAGCCCACCTCTTGGCGCGTGATACACAGCGGCGGACAGAAGCGCACGACCGCTTCGCCGCAACCCAGTAGCACGAGGCCGTGCTGAAAGGCCGTGTTGACGATGGCGTCGCGACTGGCCGGGTCAGGCTTCATAGTCTTGCGCGATTCGACCATCTCAATCCCGGCCATCAGGCCCACTCCCCGCACGTCGCCTATGCGTTCAGGGTGCTTTTTTTGTAACTCGCGCAACCTTGATATAAGGTATTCGCCCTGCAGCGCGGCATTTTTCATGTATTTCTTTTCAATCAACTCGATGGAGGCCAGCGCCGCACGGCAACTGACTGGGTTGCCGCCGAACGTGCTACCGTGAGCGCCGGCCTTCCAGTCCATCACGTTCTGCCGAGCGATCATCGCTCCCAGCGGCAAGCCCGAAGCGATGCCTTTAGCCAGACAGATGATGTCCGGCTCGACCCCGGAGTGTTCGATGGCAAACATTTTTCCTGTGCGCCCGAAGCCAGTCTGGATTTCGTCTGCGATGAGCAGAATGCCGTGCCGGTCGCAAAGTTCGCGCAACATCTGCAGATAGCCAGGAGGCGGCACGATGTAGCCGCCTTCGCCCTGAATCGGCTCGACAAAGAGGCCCGCGACTTCATCGGGCGGCGCGATGGTCTTGAACAGCATCTTCTCGATGACCTCGACGCATTCGAGCCGACAGGAGGGAAACTTCATCGAGTACGGGCAGCGGAAACAGTAGCCGAACGGCACGTGGTGGATTTCTGGCACCAGTGGCGCGAAGTGTGCGCGTTGCGTGATCTTGGAACCGGTCAGCGAGAGCGCGCCCATGGTCCGACCGTGAAACGCGCCCAGGAAGGCCACGATGCGTTGCCGTCCGGTGTGGTAGCGCGCAAGCTTGAAGGCAGCTTCCACGGACTCGGCGCCTGAGTTCGTGAAGAAAACACGCTTGGGCGATGGGCCGGGCGCGATCTGACACAGTTTCTCGGCCAACAGTGCCTGCGGTTCGTTGTAGTAATCGCCCCCGCACATATGCAACAGCTTGCCGGCTTGGTCTCGAATCGCGCGCACGACTTCGGGCGGGCAATGTCCACAGGCGTTGACCGCAATGCCCGCAGTGAAATCAAGAAAGCGGTTGCCGTCCATGTCCTCGATGACGCAGCCTTGTGCGCGCTTGACCACCAGCGGGATGTAGCGCGTGTAGCACGAGGAACTGTACTGCGAGTCGAGCGCGATGATCTTGCGGGCTTGGGGGCCTGGTAACTCGGTGTTCACGTGGGGGACGACCACGCGTTTTTTTGTTTTATGGGAGTTTTTGACTGGGGGCATGAGGCACACCCTGGATGGTTGTGTCGTAACGGTTCACCACAAAGGCACAAAGCCCACAAAGAACAGCCTTGTCGTTCACGTCCCGACCACCGCCGTCCTTTGTGTCTTTGTGGTGAACGTAGGCCTTGGGTCTGCTTACTCTTCCTCGCGGTCCACGCGGTAATTGGGCGCTTCCTGCGTGATCTGAACGTCATGCGGGTGGCTTTCGCGTAGGCCTGCTGAAGATTGACGTAGAAAACGTGCTTTTTTCTGGATCTCAGGGATCGCCCCCGCGCCGAGATAGCCCATACCTGCGCGCAGACCGCCCACGAGTTGATACAGAAAGTCCGCAAGGGGGCCTTTGTAGGGCACGCGGCCTTCGATGCCTTCGGGCACGAGCTTCTCGGCTGCCGCGCCTTCCTGCGCATAACGCGCCGCTCCGCCTTCGGCCATCGCGCCGAGGCTGCCCATGCCGCGGTAGACCTTGAACGTCCGTCCGCGGTAGATCACCATCTTGCCGGGCGCTTCGTCCGTACCGGCGAAGAGATTGCCGATCATGACGCAGTCCGCTCCCGCCGCCAAGGCTTTGACCAAATCACCGCTGAACTTGATGCCCCCGTCCGCAATCAGGCCCACCTGCGGATGACCCTGCAGCCCTTTCCGGGCTTCCATGATGGCGGTGATTTGCGGCACGCCCACGCCGGCAATCACGCGGGTCGTGCAAATGGACCCGGGACCCACGCCTACTTTCACGCCGTCGGCACCGGCGTCCGCGAGCGCCTTGGCCCCGGCGGCTGTAGCCACATTGCCGGCGATGACGTTGATCGGCGTATACTTCTGCTTCAGCTTCTTGACCGTCTCTAGCACGCGCAGCGAATGCCCGTGTGCGGTATCGACCACGAGCACGTCTACGCCCGCCTCGACGAGCTTTTCGGCGCGCAAGTCTTCGTCGACGCCAATGGCCGCGCCGACACGCAGGCGTCCTTTCTCGTCACGGCAGGCGTGCGGATAACGCAGCGTCTTGTCGATGTCTTTGATCGTGATCATGCCTTGCAATCGGCTTTCGCTATCGACCAGCAGCAGTTTCTCGACCTTGTTGCGGTTCAGGATTTCCTGTGCTTGCTCCAGGCTCGTGCCGTACGGCGCGGTAACGAGTTTGCGCGTCATCACGTCGCGGATCCTGCGCAGGTTGTCGGTCTGGAAGCGCAGGTCGCGCTTGGTCAGGATACCCACGACGATCGGCCTCGTCTTGCGACCGAGCGCCTGGATATCAGGGCCGGACGATTCCACGATCGGGATGCCCGAGATGTTGTTCTTTTCCATCATTAACTTGGCGTCGGCAATGGTGTGATCGGTTGTAAGCGTGCACGGACCGGTGATCACGCCCGAGGCGCTGCGCTTAACCTTGCTGACCTCGCGCGCCTGATCATCGGGCTTCATATTGCGATGGATGATCCCCATCCCGCCTTCCTGGGCCATCGCGATGGCCAGGCGACCCTCGGTAACGGTATCCATAGCGGCTGCGAGGATCGGGATATTCAGCTTCACCTGCGCCGTGAGCCACGTTGCGGTATCGACCTCACGCGGCAGCACGTTGCTTTCGGCGGGCAGCAGCAGCACATCGTCGAAGGTGATGCCCTCGCCGACGTAGCGTTCGTCGTCAAACAGAGCGGTCGCCATGGCGCACCGATCCTCTCCGGTGTTCAATCGTGCGCACGGCAACGTGCACGCCGATGTTTGTTTTTACCATTGAGGAATGTTGGAGAATGAAACCAGAGATGGTCATAGGGCGACTGTAGTCATGTCGGTGGACCTGTCAAGGCGTCGCTATGCCTGTGGCAGGGCTTGCAATGCTCGCAACCATTCAGTCGTGTAGGGCGGGCACTGCCCTCCGTACAGGGCGCGTGGAATTGAATCGCGCCGTAAACCGCACGAATCAAACGATGGGGAGGCAGGAGCGGATAAATTTGGCGGGCCCGACGGGACTCGAACCCGCGACCTTCGGCGTGACAAGCCGACGCTCTAAACCAACTGAGCTACGGGCCCGCATGAACAGTTCGTTAAGAAACAGACGGACCATTCAGTCTTCAATTGAGAGACGCCTTCTACTGGTTGCGCGTGTGGTGTCAAGCGAGTCGATGGTTCGCCCCACGCGCAACAGGCCGCAGGCTATGGGATGCCAAGGAAGTGTCAATCGCGTTGCCACAGTGACATCGAGGAGTTACCGCTACTTCGTGCGTTCCTTGAAAATCGTGTTGGCGTGTCCTTCCAGCAAGGTTGCGATAGATCCATTTTTCGCTTTGAATTCGGGCTTGGTGATCGGGAACAGTCTCTTCACCGTAGCCAGTTGTTCTTTATAGTCGTCCACGGGGTCACTTTTCGTGTTCATGGTACTGGCGCGGTAAACTTCCAAGAACACAGGCGACAGCGTGCTTGAAACCGTTGGTCCGAGACCCTTGTACAAGGCCAACCTTTCCCTCAATTGCTGGAGCATCTCAGCGAATGTTTCAAACCATCCGTTGGGCGTCCGATTCGCGGAACGATCAGTGGCTTTTTTGACTTCCTTGACAAAAGTGATGGCGGCGTCGCGGATGAACTGCTCTCTTAATTTAGCTCCATCCTTGAGTCGGAAGCTGTTGTTCGCGGCCGTGATATTGTCCAGCAGTGTGTCGAAATGCTCAGCAATCGTTTTATCCGGCACGCCGGCAGCTTGAATGTCCTTGGTAAAACGCGTCTTTAATTGCTGCAGCAGCGTATCGCGTACTTTTACGTCTGCGGGCTTGGCGTTTTCAACATAGGCCTGTTCGATCTCCTCACGGAATTTGCTGAGCACGGTTTGGGTCGTTTCTGCGTGGCACTGCAAAGCACACAGCGCCGTGATGCCGAACAGAACGCAACCGTTCCATTGGGCTGCACTCTTCATAAAACGCCATCCTTTCTCGTACTGGCCACGAATAACGGCAACACTCGAACAACGCATCCACGTATGGACGTTGCGCGTCGCACGAAGCGGAAAGCATCCATTATTTTCCCTGCCTCTGCAACCGTTCCTGTTCTTGAAAACATAAAAGTATGTGCCCGTAGCTCTCAATTGGCAGTGGGCGTACCTGGGGAGCAGCGGCACGCACTGCTCCCCAGGCCGGATTCCTGCTACTTGTGCTCGTGTTCGTGCTTCAGATTGACGTTGTGCTTCTTTCCGTCTGCCAGCGTGATGGCGATGCGACCGTCCGGTTCTTCTTTCAGGGCTTCGTCGGTGGCCTCGAATTGGGAAGCGGATCCCTCCTTGGCTTCTACGGCCTTCGTATCGATCTGCTTATTGCCGTTCTTGCCCTTCAGGTTGAGCTTGGGTGCGTCTTTGATCGCCACAGCGGTCTTCATGTCCTTGGCGAGGAGATAGAGCGTCACCTTACCGACCTTTTCGTCATGGAGCAACTCAAGGTGGTGGTCTTCCTTGTCACCGATTTCGAGAATCTCGCCGCCGTGCGGCCCTTTGGCTTCCTCGTGCATGTGATCTTCGGCCCACAACCGTCCGCCGGCGAACAGGACCAGTGCGGCACACGCCGCCATGAACGGTACATGCGTCTTAACCATGAGTGCTACCTCCTCGTAGGGGTTGACCAACCTGACTTCCAACATCTTGCGGCTTTTCAGTGAACTGCTCCGCCAGCGCCTCGGCCGCTGCATCGAGGCGTCGGGGTTCCTTGGCCAAACGTTCGGCGTCCTTGCGTCCGAACGTCCAGAACAATCCCGGGGTGACCAGAAAGTCGAGCAGCGTAGACGAAATCAAACCGCCAATAATGACCGTGGCCACAGGATAAAGAATCTCACGACCCGGTTCGTCGGCCGACAGCGCCAGCGGAACCAACGCAATCCCACTGCATAGCGCCGTCATCAGCACAGGCACCATGCGCTCTTGGCCCGCGCGCAGGATCATGTCTTGCGTAAAAGATTCGCCCTCTACTTTCATCAAATGCAGGTAGTGGTCGAGTAGCAGGATCGCGTTGCGTGCGGAAATTCCGCCCAAAGAGACCAAGCCCACCAGGGTTGCCACCGACAGTGTTTGTCCGCTCAAGACAATGTAAACAACCGCGCCAACGAAGGCCATGGGGATGCCCATCATGACTTGCAGACTCAAGTTTACGGACCTGAAGTGCATGAAGAGAATCAGAAACATGGCCACCAGTGCGACGAGGCTCAGGACGAGGATCAGTCGCTCGGCCTCAGCCTGAGCTTCATGCTGGCCGCTCACACGAATGGAGTAACCGGGCATTGTAGCAAGGCGGGCCTTGATGGGTTCCAACGCTTTTTCCACGTCGTCTACGACCTCTCCAAGTGAACGCCCAACGATGTTGTGCTGTACCACTGCCCGGCGTGTGACGTTCTCGCGGTAGATGTTATTCGGCGTCTTGGTCAGTTTGATTTCAGCCACATCCGACAAAAGGATGCGTTCGCCTTGTGGTGTACGCAGATGCAGGTTGCGCAAGCGTTCTAGGCTGCGCCGGTCTTTTTCTTCGAGGCGGACGATAACCGGGTAGCTGACTTGGCCCAGGTTCAGCCGAGAGATTTCTTCTCCGCCACCGCCCAGTTCGATGGTGTTCGCCACATCCTTGACCGTGAGGCCCAGCGCAGCGAGTTGTTCGCGCTTGGGGTCCACTACGACCTGGTCCACAAGCACCAGCGGCTGGGTGAACAGGCCGGTGACGCCGGGAATGGGGCGTAGCGCGGCTTCGATTTCGGCGGCCGTGCGTCGCAGTACTTCCAGGTCCGGCCCGTTGATCTTGATGGCCACCTGCGCGTTGACGCCAGAGAGCAAATGACTGAGCAGGTGCGCCAGCGGCTGCTCCACGGCCACCGCCGTGCCGGGGAATTCATCTTCCAGTCTGGCTTGAATCTCGTCTCGGATTGCATTTCGCGAGCGCCCGGCTTTGGGATCAATGCTGACAATCGCCTCGGTCGTGTTTACACCTTCGGCGTGTTCGTCGCCTTCCGCTCGACCGGTGCGTCGCCCGACATGTTTGACGCCCTTGACCGCGTAAATGACGGCTTCCATTTGCTTCCCGTATTGGTTCGACGCGTCGAGTCCCGCATCCGGCGGCAGGATCAGGTTGGCTTGATAGCTGCCTTCGTTGAAGGCCGGCAAAAACTCCGATCCCCGCGTGGCCAAAACAAGGACGCCGCACATGACCGCAGAAAGAAGTACGCCCAGGATGGGCAAGGCATGCGCCATGCTGTAGCGGATCACGTTGCCTGCAAGTTTCTTGAGCTGGCGCACCAGCCAACCATCTTGGTGCTGCGCGGCGGCGAACTTGCCACCCAGCAGGTAGTAGCACAGCACCGGCGTGACGGTCAGCGAGACCACCAGCGAGGCCAGCGTGCTGACGATGTAGGCCACGCCGATGGGCGTGAACAGGCGACCTTCGAGTCCGCCGAGATAAAAGAGCGGCAGATAGACGACCACGACCAGCAGCGTGCCGATCAGGATGGGGTTCCGCACTTCGCTGGAGGCATTGAAGATGACGTGCAGCAGATGCAGAGGTTGAGGCCGTGCCGAATTCTGCCGCAAGCGTCGGAAGACGTTCTCCACGTCGACGATGGCGTCATCCACAAGTGCGCCAATGGCCACGGCCAAACCGCCGAGCGTCATCGTGTTGATGGACAGGCCCAAGAGTGAGAAGACGACGGCGGTGATGGCGACCGAAAGCGGAATCGCGGTGAGCGTGATAAAGGTGGTCCTGAAATTCAACAGGAACAGGAACAAGATAACGACCACGAGAATTGCGCCGTCGCGCACCGCATCCTCGACGTTCTCGATGGCACGGTGGATGAAATCCGCCTGCTGGAAGACGTCGTTCACGATTACGATATCCTTCGGCAAATTCTTTTGAAGCTCCTTCAGTTCCGCGTTGACGCGGTCGGTCAAGTCCACTGTGTCGACACCGGGTTGCTTGAAGACCACCGAGATCACGCCGGGTTTGGCGTTTACGCCGGCCTCACCGGTGCGAATCGCTGCTGGCCCGAAATGAACCGTGGCGACATCTGAGACGCGCACAGGACGAACCGCGTCGGGCTTGACCACCGCTTGGGCCATCTGCTGTTCCATCTCGATGCGACCGGTAACCGTGATGACGGGGCCTTTCGCTCCCATCGTGAGGAACCCGCCGGAAGCATTCAGGTTCGAGTTCCTGACCGACTCGGCGACTTCCTCGAGCGTCACGTCGAACGCACGCAGTTTGTCCGCGTCGACGGTGATCTGCATCTGCCGCGGCGCTCCGCCGATGGAAACAATCTGCGCTACGCCGGAGATGGACATGAGCCGCGGCTTAATGTGCTGATCGACCAGCGCCCGTATATCGGAGAGGTCCGTGTTGCCATCTCGGCTATGGAAGCCGACCAGTTGGATCTGGCCCATAATGCTGGAAATCGGCGCCATCTGGACCTGTACTTCCGGCGGCAGTTTGCTTTGCACGAGCTGCAACTTTTCCTGCACGACCTGGCGGTTGCGGAAGATCTCCGTCTCCCAGCCGAACTCGACCTGAATGACGGAGAGGCCAAGTCCGGAAGTCGAACGCACTCGAGTGACACCCGTAGCGCCGTTCAGCACTTGCTCGATCGGGAGCGTGACCAAGCGTTCAACATCTTCAGGAACCATGGCGTGTGCTTCGGCCATGATGGTCACGGTGGGGCGGTTGAGGTCCGGCAGCACATCAATCGGCATACGCAGTGCCGTGTAGGTGCCATAGCCCGCGACGAGTAGCGCCGCGAGCAGCACCAGCAGGCGGTTCGAGAGCGCGTAGGCGATGATGCGATTCAGCAAGGGTCCTCTCCCCGTCGTAGTGAATCCATGCCGCGCCGCTTCCTCGAGAGGCGCAGGCTACTGCTCAATGCTGGTGCCCCGCGTGCGGGTCGATGGCGTTGGTGCCGGCCTTAAGCGCCAAGCTCAGCCCATAGGCGCCTTGCGTAACCACCGAATCGTCCACGGCGAGGTCGGATAACTTTCCATCGAGCACCGCCACGCGGTGGTCTTGATACCGCACGACTACTTTCACAGGCATAAACGATTCACCGTTTTGAATAAAGACGACCTTGTCCGGCCCGTCGTCGGTGACTGCGCCAGCGGGCAGTACGAAAACATCGTCCAGTTTCTCCGTCGGCGCTTCCAACACGTAGCGCAAGCCCACACGCAGTTTCCACGTGCGCGTCTTGCCTGTGCGCGGATGGTCTCGCATGGCCAGCGGTTCGTTATCGGCGGACAGCACCGCAACGGTGCCGTGGCCGTCTGCGTCACTGGTGAGGCCCGCGAGCTTCAAGCCTTTCAGGTCAGGTCCCGTGCCCGCCAGCAAAGGCCGTGCGTCCACTGAGGCGTCGTGTTCCAGCACCTTCAACAGCGCCGCCGTTTCTCCCCCGACAGGCTCCGCCCGCAACAGCAGCCGACGCGGGTTGGTAAGTGTGGCGACCTTCTGACCGGCTTCGACCTTCTGACCGAGCTTCACATCCAGAGCAACCAGGTCCCAGTCGGGCGCGCCCTGCGCTGCCGGTACCACGATACGGACGACCTGCTCCAGCGCATTGGTCGCATGCATGGCCTGCACCGCCGCCAAGCTTTGGCCCTGTTGCAGCAATCCGGCGATCTCCAGAAAATGTTTCGCGGTCTCCGGAGCGGCTTTTACCCAGGCCGTTAAGTCGGCCAGCGCTACGCCAGCAGCCGTCAATTCGCCGAGGGCCGCGATGGCCCAGGGTAAGTTCTGTATCTCCCGTGGCAGCGCCACGAACAGCGCTTCGGCCTGCGGTGTCCACAAGCCGTTCTGTTGCAGTGCCTGTTTCCAGATTTGCTGGCCAAGCATGGGCGTGTTCTTGCCCGCCGCAAGGTCCCGGATCTGTTCGTCTATCGCGCCGTGGCGGCGCAGTTCGTTCTCGGCGTTCTGCAAGTCCATCTCGCTGCGCGCGATATCGTAGCGCAGGTCAATGAGGTTCTTGCGCGGCAGGATCGGCAGGCCGTCCTGCGTGCCGGATTCGGCGAAGGTACGGATACGTTCCAGCTCCGACTTCAAGAGGTCCAACTCGCGCCGCGACTTGCGTAGCTCGCTCACCGTGCGGTGGAAGTCTTCGTTGGCGGGGTTGAGCACTTGCTCTGTCAACGTGAGCACGGGTCGCGGCAGCGCGTCGCGAAGCAGCGTCAAAACCACCGCGCCCGTCGCAACGACCGCGCCGGGTTGCGCACGAATCTCCGCGATGCGCCCGCCGATGGGTGCAAAGAGGGGCTGAACGCCATCCGGAGCTTCGGCCACTACGGCGGGAACATCTTGGCGCAACCAGTACGTCGTCTTCACGGCCTCGGCGACCACCAGGCCCAGGTTCTTGACGGCTTGCGGCGACAGCTTCGGAGCGGCTGGGCCGTGCGCGTGCCCTTCGTGTCCGGCTTCAGGGGCAGGGGCATGGCCATGCCCGCCAGCCGGGCTTTTCTGCTGAGCCGCGAACCAGCCGCTGGCCAGTCCGAGACACGTGAAGGTCACCGCCAGTAACACCACCATGGTTGCCTGTTTCATGGCGCGATCTCCTCGCTGACGGTTGCAGCTTGCGTATCCAGCAGGGGCAGTGTCTCGCGTGCCTCGCCAGGAAATTGAATGAGCGGCAGGCCCACGGCCTGTTCCAACTCCACCCAGCTCGCGTGTACCTCGAACTCCGCTTCGAGCGCTTCAAGCAGCACGGCTCGTTGTCCGCGCTCGGTTTCGAGAAAGCGCAGCGCGTCCGTGGCGCCAGCTTCAATGGATTTCTTGGCCAGCGCGATGTTGGCTTCAGCTTTGGGCACAAGCACCGTCTTGATCAGCGTGAGTTTCTCGCTGGCTAGCTGGATGTTGCGCCAGGCGCGGTCCAATGCCGCCAGCGCACGGTTGGCTGCGGCCTCGTACTTTGCGCGAACTTCCTCGCGCCTAGCTTTGGACGAAGCGATGCCAAGCTGGTTACGGTCAAACAGCGGCAGTTCGATGCCCAGCGACAGCCCGAGCACGGATTTTTTCTCGCCGGTATCGCGTTCATATGAAGGCCCGAAGTGGAAATCAGGATATTGCTTCGCGATGTTTAGCCGCAACTCCGCTTCCGCGACCTGGTATCGCGCACGCTGGCGTGCCAGTTCAGGATGGTTGGTGACCAACATCTCGCGCAGTTCCATCAACTTGCGCACGGCCCCCGGCAACTCCGGTAGTGTTGGGTCGGGCGGAACCTTGAAGTGCTCTGTGTGGACGCCCAGCGTCTCGGAGAGCGTACCTTCCACATCGGCCTGCTCGCGTAATGCGTTAAGCGTCTCAGCGCGAATGCGCGCCGCTTCCAGATCTAGCAATCCCACATCGAGCGCGGTGGCGAAGCCGGCCTCGACAAGCTTCTTGCCCACGGCCACCGATTTCGTCGCGGACTCCTCAATTTTGCGACGTGCTTCTAACTTGGATCGACCGAGCGTCCATTGCGCGTAGAGCCGCCGCAGTCCGAGGTAAAGCTCGCGGTGCTTGGCTTGCATGTCGATATACAGCATTTCGGCGCTGACGCGGTTTAGTTCGTCTTGCCGCTTGCGCTTGCCGGCGGTGGGAATCGTGAAGCCCAGCGAACCGAAAGGTTGCAAGCGGTACAGCTTGCCCACGTCCGGCCCGAAGCCGTAACTCGGTCCCACCTCTACGACCGGATTGGTCCACGGCGTTTTAATGCGCGCGTATGCCAGCGCCGTCTCGTACTCGGCACGAGATTCCTTTAACGCCGGACCGTGGCACGCCATCAACTCCGCCGCTTGCGGAAAGGTGAAAGGTTTCGGCGCGCTAGGCAGTTCCGGTGCATCCGGGAGCACGGACTGCTCCGGAAGGCTCAGCATCTGGCGTTCTCTCTGGACCGCCGCCACCACTTCTTGCGGTAAGAGTGCCTTTGCGTGATAGCGTTCGCACCCCGCTAAGACAAGCCCAAGCAAAGCGGCAGTACTAGCGTTACGAAGTACGGACATAGCCTACTCCTCTGTATGAAAAAGGGGGCCTTGCGACCTGAACGCACGGCGCAAGCACGGACCATCTGGAAAGGGAGGGTAATCAACAGCGTAGCGTGAAGAACAGCAGCGGTCCGTTCGGGGGATGAGCGTGGCAAGTAGGCGGTTTATGGAGCGTGGAACGAGAATGAACAACACGAAGTATCGACAGGCTTTCCATGCTCGCGACGGCGGAAGCGGCACTTACTTTGGACGGCGAAGTCGTCTGCAGCAACGGGCAGAACGTGTGTGCGCAAGTATCGTGAACACACGAGCCACGGGCTGCGCAGTCTTCATGCGCCGTTGCTTCGTCGTGCGCATGTTGCGATTCGCAGAGGCCGTGCGGTTCTTCCTGCAGTACCAAGCAACTTGGCTTGAGGCAATTTTCACAGCGCGACAGTACATTTAATGCAGCCGCGCAAGCCGCCAGCAAGGCCAAGCCATAAAACCAGTGCTTCATACACGATTCCATATCTGCGCCGTAATAAGGGGCGCATCTGCAGAAAGCTACAACAATTCAGATTGATAGGGCGCTGAAATTTAAGCCATGGCAGATGCATTGGCGGTAACCGTTCACTCGCGTAGGGCGGGCACTGCCCGCCGTACAGGGAGCGCAGACCTGTGGTCGGCTGGGTCGGCGGCGCCCTCGCCGACTTTTGTAGGTCATAGGTCGGAACGTGAACGACAAGCTGTTCTTTGTGGGCTTATGCCTTTGTGGCGAACGGTTGCCATTGGCACATCCACTTGTCTGGTAATGAGAACGTAGATGACCCATTTCGTGAGGTTGAGAGTGCGTATGGCATGAGATAGGGTGGGATTTCGGTCGTGCGCGTGGCGGGTTGGCAGAGTGGTCGATCGCGGCTGTCTTGAAAACAGCTAGGCTCGCAAGGGTCTCGGGGGTTCGAATCCCTCACCCGCCGCCACTTCGTTTCGGGCTTTACTACTGGTTTGTAATCGCTTTGTAGAATTGACTTGAGCGCGCCCATTTCGCCCGTCTGCTCCTGGTATGCTTTTTTGAGGACTTTCCGTGCAGACAGGCGCATTGTTCGTGGCTTCCAAAGCCACGGCGTGCGGCGCTTCGGATTCCACGATCCGCTCCACGGCTTCCGCAACGTTCGCCAATCGTTCCGTTCTCGCCTTCGCGTAGATGCCTACTGTTAATGCCAGCAAGCGCGCCATCCAGGAAACGTGCGAGACGCTCTTGAACGTGCCGCTGTCGCTGGGAACCATTTCAAAGCTAGAAGCCCAAACCAGCGCTGCGCTACAAGAGCCTTACGCCGCAG
>Ga0114940_10000443_pt1 | contig 19980 bp, 21 predicted proteins | sample ColdCreekSource_FD_87195 | JGI IMG/M metagenome (GOLD analysis project Ga0114940, IMG submission 87195) | Groundwater microbial communities from Cold Creek, Nevada to study Microbial Dark Matter (Phase II) - Cold Creek Source | ecosystem: Environmental > Aquatic > Deep subsurface > Groundwater ... | reverse complement strand
TTGGATGATGAAGGCCAACCATCCTTGCTCGGTACCGCCAACTATAGCTATCGGGCGATGATCCGCCACTATCAACATGCAATACCTAGCGACAAGCCTTTCCAGGACTTCGTGGAGCATTGCCTGATGCAAGTGGATGAGGCTAACGCGTTTGAGACGACATTTTACCGACTGCCGGTTGCCGGCAATATAATTACTGTCAAGCAGTTGCCGGACTATAAGGACTGCAACCTGTTAGCCGATCGGGCGCTATTCCATATTCTCGGGCCGATGGCGGTGCTATCGCAAACTGGTATAGCGCGTATTGGCGACACTATCTGGAGCTGTACCCTGCAAGCCCTCCGGCACTATCTTATAGCCCGCCAGCTCAATGATGATATCCATGACTGGATCAAGGACCTTAAGGCCGGCCAGGCTAGCTATGTAGTTACCGCGCTCCTTAGGTATCTCAACGTAACACCGGGCGTATACAGCATCATGCAATTGTTGCCTTATGCCAGGGAACAGTTTTGGCAACACGTCCTCCCGCTTATCTGCAATGTAGCGTTGGAGCATATCGCCAAGGCGCGCAGTGGCTTGCGGCAAGGGCTACAGCTTACACAGCATAACGACTTCCTGGGCTTATTTGACTATGTGGAGAATTCTATAATAGCGGCTCAAAAGAAGCACTATCAGAGCCAATTGGTGGCGTCAATGTTTACTTCGTAGGGTGGTTATCGGGCAATAGCGAGGCGGGGCAAAGACCGTAACCATAAATAAGCGCAACAGCGTATACTAAGATATATGAGCATAGTTAACGAAGGTTTTATTGGTAAAGGTGGCGCCAACCGCAAACGCTTGCCGCCAGGGCAGAGCGAAACAGCTCGCTGGCCGGTACTTACCTATGGCCCGACGCCGCGTATTGACCTGGAGAAGTGGTCTTTGACAATCGATGGTGCGGTCAACCGGCCGATGACCTTTTCATGGAAGGAATTCAACCAACTGGCCAAGACCGAATTGACGACTGATATCCACTGCGTCACTCGCTGGAGTCGGTTAGGCATGGTGTGGGAGGGTGTCTCGCTCGATGAGCTTATTGGGTTGGCCGGAGGAATAACAAATGATGCAAAATTTTTAATCGCCGAAACAGTCGAAGGCTATACTACTAACCTGCCGATTCGGGACGTATTAAACAATCGGGCGCTGGTCGCTACGGTGGCGGATGGCGAGCCACTTACACCCGACCATGGCGGTCCAGCACGGTTGTTCGTGCCTCATCTTTATTTTTGGAAGAGTGCCAAGTGGGTCCAGCGCCTGACATTTACACCGCAAGACCAACCTGGATTTTGGGAAGTAAACGGCTACCATAATTATGGTGACCCATGGAAGGAGGAGCGCTACCATGACTATCCAAGCTACTAATAATGATTGGTTTGTGGCGACTGTCGAACGTGTCTTTGAGGAATCTGCCCACGCCAAGACATATACTTTTACTACACCCCGTCCAACCGTCCATCTCGCCGGGCAGCATTACGAATTACGCCTGACAGCCGAGAATGGCTATCAGGCAGCCCGGCTCTATTCGGCAGCCATGGCTGGCGAAGGTGATAAAAGCCTGACGCTGACAATTATGATAGCACCAGAAGGCGAGGTGTCACCTTACGTCTACAATGATGTAAAAGTCGGTGACCAGGTTGAGCTGCGGGGACCCTTTGGAAGGTACTTCGTCTGGACGGAAGCAGAAACGCGACCGGTACTACTAGTTGGCGGCGGTTCAGGCGTCTTACCGATGCGTGCCATGCTTGATGCCCATGCGCGAAGCGCGTCATCCACGCCTATGAAGCTGCTCTACAGCGCCAAAACATATGCCGACGTGATGTATAAAAACGAATTCATAGAATCACCTGATGTATTGGTCACTTTGACAAAAAACCATCCTAAAGACTGGAAAGGCTCGCTCGGCAGGATCAACGCCAAGATGCTCCAAGGACTTCTTGACCAGCTAGGTGATGCGCCGATTTGTTACGTATGTGGTATGAGCCCGTTCGTTGATGCGGTGAGTGATGCGCTGCAAACTTTGGGCGTACCAGCGCAAGATATCAAGACCGAACGTTTTAATTAGTGATAAGTCATGAATGGCTACGGCCGGCCATTGACGTATCGTAGCGGATCTACCGAAACGCCGTTTATCCTAATCTCGAAATGCAAATGGGTGCCGGTTGAGGCGCCTGTAGAACCTTCGAGCCCGAGGGTACTACTTTTGTCTACCATCTGACCAACCTGCACCGTCATTGAATACAGGTGTGCGTAGACGGAGGTAATACCGTCACCGTGGTCAACAATCACATGGTTTCCAAGTCCTACGTTGGAACGGACGACTTCTACGACCTTGCCCGGCTTATAAGGTTTGATCTGAGTGACGCCAGATGGGAGGCCGTCGCTGATGTCTATGCCGCTATGGGTTGGCTGGTACGGCCAATGCGGAACACCAAAGAAAGTGGTTATTTCGCCATGGATTGGCCAATCGGCTGCAGAGGTTGCGGGCGGTGTAGGTTGCGGGGCACTTACGGTAGGTAGCGGATTTTGGGCGGCCAAAGCGCTGGCTGACACGGCTCCAATAACCGGGATTGAGTTGTCGTTCGATGGTTTGATGACGCTGCTCACTACGGGCGCGTCGGTAACTAATCCGACAATACTGCCAGTGGCGCCAGCTATCAGTCCAACGCCATTACTGACGCCATAGGCGGCAAAGCGTAGGCAGCTATTGACGCCCCGACCAACAAACTTGCCGCTAGTGGCAATGGCCGAAGCTACAGATTTGACGCCGCCATTGAGCGCCCTACCGGTTGTGACGGTAGCCGTACCTAATTGATCTGCAAAATCTGCCATGCCACCGCTAACAGCATTGGCATCGCTATTGTAGGTGACCGGGTATTTTTTAGACGTGACTTCGGTACTGCTCGATGCTGGTGTGGCGCTAAGTGAGGCGGCTACGCCGGTAGCAAAGATTGTTAGCAAAAGCAGGCCAGCAATGACAAGGAGGCCAACCACAAGGAAACGCATTTTGTGGAATAATGTATCTAGTGACTCAATCATACAGCTCGTTCCTTCATTAGAAGGCTATACACAGCAGTGAATCTATACATTATATACTAATATGTAATTATTTGCAATATTACACTAGTGCGCAATTACTTGGTCAATACTACCGTCTTTAGATGCTGGCCGCCAGCATGTCCAGTCGTAAGCAGCATGCCTATTGTGTCGAGTACGGCGTTATAGCGGATAGAGTTTTTCTCATCAAATCCAGCGTCAAAGGCCCAACTGGCAATCTCATCGATGCCAATCTCCTCGGCCATCGGGACAGCTGCAGCGCGTAATACGAGCATTCCACCTTCTTTGAGGAGAGTATGGGCATTCCCTATGCCATGTTTGAGGTCGCTACGTTCAATATGTTGTGTGCCAGTGGATAGAATTATGTCGGCAACTTCCGCGGTCTTACCGTTGTCGCGATGCGTTCGGACAATTTCATCGGTAGCAGCCGCTACACCATCTTCTCGGCCTATATAGCGTTGTTTAGCTATAGCCGCCCGGGCACCGCCGGGATAGCTCTTGTCGTAGGTATTTGCCAGCACCTCGCTGGTGAAATGTAGACGGGTTAGTGCGGCGTAGCCAAAAGGACGCCGGCCTTGGTCGCGGAACTAGATCTGATCTGCGATATAACTACGGCCGGTTAGGCAAGCGCCATAATCTAAAACTAAGGATGGGGAACGTGCAAAAGCCAAGGGGTTACCATCAATCGTCATAGCTTCAGGATATATGCTGATGCTGCTTTGTGCGACACTAGAGCTGAACGGGCTACGTGGATGTGTAAAATAGTCAGCGGTATCTTTTTGAAAGTTGTACATTGGACCAGGCTCCATACCATTTGCCAGGGCAGTACGGGCGATCGCCTTAGCTACTAAACCTTCGTCAAAGCGGACCTCGCCATATAACTCGGCTTGCCTACCGGAGTAAGGCTGGTGCATAGCTATGATATCTCCGTCAGCCAGACCAACAACTGCCGCCGGCATAAAGGATGATGTTATTTCGCCCCGATCAATCGCTGCCAGTTCTTCGAGGCCAATTTCGTGTGCAAGTTCGGAAAAGTTGATGTCGGACATAAAACTCACACTATCACCAATAAGTAGCTATTACAACCACTGACTGGTAGAACGATTAATGAGTGATTTCTTCAATAAAGCCTAATAGTTCGGGGAATTGTTTGTATTGCGGTCCAAGCTCGGTATTGAAGTGGCCTTGGCCTTCGAAGACGATAAGTTCGCCACCGGTTTTGAGCGCTAGGTATTTGGCTTGGTCGAGTGGTACGTAAGGGTCATCGTCGGAGTGGACGAAGACGAAGTTTTTGCAGTGCGACTTGATAGTGTCAAAGTCAAAAAGCTCGACAAATAGGTTTTTTAACGTATCCCAGCCCAGGTCATCTTTGAAGGCGCTTACGAGGACTACTGCCTTAACGGATATGCCTTCCGGCAGGTGCTGTAGCAAGTGCAGTATTTCTACGGCACCAGAAGAGTGGCCAACAAGTACCGTATGTTCGTCGTATATAAAATCTTTGTTGCTTAGCAAAAAATCGGTGTAGACTTTAGCATCGGGTGTAGCGGCGTTGGGCAATTGCGGCAGCCATACGGCATGTCCCTGGCCAATGAGTGCGCCCTTGAGCCACATAAACCAGTTAGAGCGCGGTGTTCCGTCGGTTCCGTGGAGAATAAGAAAGTTAGACATGGGGCTACTATAGCAAATATCTATGCATAATAGTTAGGACCCTAGGACGCCTTTTATATTTTCGATAAGTTGTTTTGGGTCGGTAAGTGATTTGGTCAAGTAGAGGCTCACTCCTAAATCGCGTGCCTCTTGCTCGATACGCACCTCAGTCAAATTAGAAAAGGCAATAACTTTGACCTCTTTATGGGCTTCTTTGATGTCGTAGCGCTGTAAGAGTTCTAGACCATTCATCACCGGCAGGAACATATCAAGCAAGATCAGGTCCGGCGTATTAGTTTCTAGATACGTCAAAGCCTCAAGTACCCGTGGCATGCCAGTGACTTCATAACCTTCTTGTTCAAGGATGTTCGTATAGGCCAAGCGGAGAGATTCATTATCCTCCACGATTAATATATGGGACATAGTTTGCTCCTAGCTTTCGTTAAAATCAATAGTGAAGGTCGACCCTTTGCCGTATACCGACTGAACGTTAATTTTAGCGTGGTGCATATCCACAATCTTTTGTACAAGGTAAAGACCGATACCTGTACCGCTAACATGTTGTTTACTGGGGTCTTCTAGCCTGCTGAATCGTCCAAAAATCTTAGGAATATCTTTCTTCTGCATACCAATGCCGGTGTCGCTGACATGTATACGCACATGTGATCCAGTTTTCTCTAGTGCAAGCGTTATAGTGCCGCCCTCCAAGGTGTACTTTATGGCATTAGTCGTCAAGTTATCGAGTATCATGGAGACCATGCTTATATCGCCATAGAGGAATACCGGTTCTTTCGGTAGCTTAACGACGATAGTCTGGTTGTTCTTGGCGGCTAGGCTGGTGTGCGAATCAGCCGTCCGTTGTACTAATTGGGAGGCGTCAATCTGTTCTTTGGTAATCTTGACCTGATTGCTCTCGATGCGGGCAATATTAAGCAATTCCTCGATAATATTTATGCCAAGCTCATTATTATCGTAGGCTTCCTGTAGGTATTTGCGTTGTGTCTCAGTGATGTCTCCGGCGTAACCTTGTAAGAACATTGCCAGGAACTGCTTGGTTGCGGTGGCAGGCGTGCGGAGCTGGTGCGAGGCCAGCGCTACGAATTCATCTTTGGCATTTTCTAAGGCTTGCTCTTGGGTACGGTCGCGGAAGGTGATGATTGCTGCTGTTACCATGCCCTTACGGTCTTTGGCGGGTGATGCGGTTATCTGGACGTCTAATTTGCGCCCGCTACTGTGCTTGAGTGAAATATTATGGCTGAGTTGGGTCTCAGTACCGTTAAGGGCTTTAGTGACGAATTCAAGCTGATCTTTGTCGCCATTCTCGGCGGTAAAATGCAACACTTCATCGAATTTTTTACCAACTACATTGGCAGCTTGTATACCAGTAATATTCTCAGCGGTAGGGTTGAATAAGGTTATCTGACGGTCTGGTCCGACCGTAAATAGTCCGTCACCAATGTTGGCGACAATCGCTTCGGCGCGTGATTTCTCTTCGTTGATTTGGCGATAGCTCTTCTTGAGCTTGTCCTCGGTCATTGAAAGCTCCCGGATAGTCTGTCGGATAAACAACGGCGTGAATATAATCAGCAGGATACTGAGGGCGCTACTTATCGACACGCCAATAATTATGCCTCGGCCACCGTAGGCTTCTTGGATTGCCAGCTTATTAAGCTCGTCGGTATAGGTGGTAGTGATGTCACGAACCTGGTCAAGCATGTCATCCATATAGGCGTCCAGACGGTCATCGGCAGTTTGCCGGATAACTGGTGTAATTGGATTACGTTGTTTTTGCAGGATGAGGGCATCGGTAGTCGTCAAAATATCCGCTCCTAACCCGCGTATAGCGGCTATTGAATTACGGATTGCTGGGTTGTTGGATTGCAACGACTCCACTTCGACATGTTCGATGGTTTCTACGTATAGCAGCTTATTTGCTTCGTAAGATTGTAGGCGGCTGGTATCGCCCGACAGTTCGTATGACTGGGCGTCGGAATCTATTTTGTCCAAGAGTAGGTCAAGCTCGTAGATTTCTGCCAGCGTGTGTCGTGTTGTATTAATTTTTTCGGCAACGAGGATAGTCTGGTTGAAGTTTTTGTAGACTACTAGGTTGGCTCCTAGGATTGCAATAAACATCAGTAAGAAGCTCAATATAATTTTTCGGTTGAGGTATAGCCGTTCCATACGGTTGGCATGTATAAATATGCTCAGCGCCAGAATCACAAAGGATAGGATAGCTACGCCAGGGATTGGCACTAATATCTGGGAGCTGATAGTGTCCTGGCTGAGCCGGTAAATATGACCAGAGATAGATAGTACTGCTACGAATAGTACTATGGCTAGGAAGCCGTTTATAAAGATCAATGTACGGGACAGCCAGCGGTATGATATTTGTATGAGGTAGTAGGCGCAAAAGGTAATGGCCAAATTGATCATAAAACTGTCGTCGTCAGGAGTAAAAATGCCTATCAATGGGAGATGCGCTGTTACAAAATAATCGACCACCGTCAGCACCGTTATTGGCAATGAGACGACAGCTTGCCAAAAAAGCCATTTGTCGGAATGGCGGTAGTCAGAGAAGTACGAGAACCATAGGACCTCGCTAATAAATAAACCAAAAGCGGTGGCTGGGTCCATGAGCAGCCAATCAAGACCGTCAGGTATTGATACAAAATTTTGTATCAAGGATGGAAAGGTGATGATCGCGGCAGCAAGGGCGGCGAGTCTAAGAAGTCTCATTACCTCCAATAGTAGCATAAGCAGAATAAAATTGATAAGTCAGGTTATCTATTATGCTGTATATGATGTAATATATTTCGCAGCTGACGGCACAGTTATTGCGTATACTTTAATAGTAAGTGATGGAGACTCGTATGAAGCGCAGAATGATTAGTGGCCTTGTAGCAGTGCTTTTAGGTGTTGTTGGATCAGTGTTGGCTATTCAGCAAGCCAGCGCCATGAATAGTAGCGAGCCTGTTTGGAGGACGACAGAAAAGCCTGCCGGACAGTTTCCGGCTAGTTCTAGCCTAAGTCAGCCGGCGGCTACCGGCTATGTAGCCCTTGGCGATTCGGTTGCGGCCGGACTGGGTTTGGCGGCTACAGCAAATGCTACAGACAGTGACACCCAATGCGGACGGTCGAGCCAAGCATATGCTAATACCGTTGCAAGCCGTCTGAACTTGCCGCTCACTAGCCTAGCCTGTAGCGGTGCTATGGCTGGCGACTTGGTAACTAAGCAAGCGGTGGAGGGCCCTAATATTACCGCCCAGCTAGATACGGCTTTTGCCAATGGCACGCCAAAGTTTATCACTATTACCGCTGGCGCCAACGATGTGCACTGGGATGAGTTTATCCGGCTGTGCTATGCAACTAACTGTGTCACAAAGACCAACACCGCCATAGCTAAGGCTTACTTGGTCGTCCTCAAAGTAAAGCTCAACTATGCTTTGAGTAGCATTCAAGTACGTAGTGCTAATAGTGCTACCATGCCCCGCGTTATCCTAACTGGGTATTACAATCCGGTATCAAGCAAGTGTGTTGATACGCAGCAAAATATTACAGCCAGCGAAATAAACTGGATAACCGGCCAAACCAGCCAGCTTAACCAGGTGGTCAAACAAGCCACCGCCAACTATTCGTTCGCTCGATTCGCACCTGTCAGCTTTTCGGCGCATGATATCTGCAGTGCCACGCCATGGATTCAAGGGATGAATGACGACGCTCCATTACACCCAACCGCCCAAGGGCAGAAGGTTATTGCCAGCGCAATCGTTGCTGCCTATAACAAAAAATAATAAGCACTAAAAACTGCTATGCGTAGAGAACTTCAAGGCAATACACGATAGCTGGCAGTGGATAACATTAGAGACAATACAGTGTCGGTGGCGATGTCAATAGTGTCCGGCTGTAGCCCAACGCATCTCATCACAGGAGTGCCGAAACGGCTGCCGTATTCGTTTATTATTGTTGGTAATTCTAGGGCAGTTCGACCTAGGCTTTGCCACGTATCGTGTGGCCTGATCTCGACGGTTCGACTATTGACGTTGTCGATGACTTCTTCAGGAGGTGCATCGAGGTGGATGATGGTATCGGCGTGACTACTGCGAGTCAACCGGTCAAAGATACGTAACCGGCGGGCGGCAGAAACTCTGCCTAATGTAGGGCTATATATACCGGCGAGTAAGGCGGCATCAATCCTAAAAGGGTCACGCACACTTACTAGTAGGTCGGATTGTCTTATGGCCCTTGCGTGGTCGAGACGCCTTTCGACGACGAATGCGCTAAGCCGCTGCAAGGTGTTTATCGGCTTGTCATCGTATCCAGGTCCGCCTTCTGCAGTCTGGCTTGCTATCCGGCTATAACGGCGCTGGATGACCTTACCGTTTTGATACATGCTTAAACCATTGCTATCGGCTACTGTTAACATGGAATCAGCATGGTCTGTACTGATACGTCGAACTACCTCACGTGCGGTTGTTGATTTGCCGCTGCCGTCCAGACCCTCGATAAAAACTATCGGAGTTTTATTCTTTATTCTCATCGCATGATAATCCCAAATTTTCTTATATCTACTCGATTACATGCTACATGATAACAAATAAAAGCTCCCTTGTTAGGCGGGGTTTGTATCTGCCGAAGAGCGTTTGTAAGTTATTGGCTTAATTCAGAGCCAGGTCTGTTGTTTGTAAGCTTTATACTCCTCACCAAATGATGCTAATAATAACGTTTCTTCTTTGCGTATACGGATAACTTCAAGGATGATTAATACAATAAGTGGTATGAGCCAGGTTGTCTGCCATGTAAAAACCACTAAGCCAGCCACTGCCGTAATCGAAAAATAGTAGACAGGATGCCTGAGCTTGCTATACAGGCCGATTTTTACTAGGAACTTTGACTTTGGTGCAATCGAAAAGGCGTTGCCAAGTTGAACGCGGGAGATTATCCAGAATGTGAAGGATATGATTGTGATGCCAGTTCCGGCAAAGTGGTAGGATTTTGGTTCTTGGGGCCAAGCCTGGATAAAGTAGATAATCGATGCAATAGCATACAGCAGAGGTATAAGTAATTTGAGCTTTGTAGAGTTAGAGAGTCTCTGGTTCACTTTGAAACGTGTTTAGTAGCTACATGGTTTGGCTGTTTTATCATGATTCTATTGAGTATGGCTATTGATGTATAAAACATCAATAGCCCATCTAGCCAATGGGTGACCGAGGCTCCGACATAGTTGGGGCCGCCCCATGCGTTTGTGAGGAAGTTAGGGTCCAGTCTGCCAATAATCTGTAGTCCGGCGCGCCAAAGAAAAGAAAAAAGAACCCAAGCGGTACGCAGGCGATTGCCCTCAACAGATTGCTTAGTGTCAATCCTTGCTTGAGAAGAATAGTTTTACGAAAACGAGAAAAAGCAGAGTTAGAAAATGGTGAAAGCAGTATTAAGTCACCTTTTGGCCTTTTTGAATTGGGGTCTTCTACAATGCCAAATTAAAACACCTATCGGCCAGGATAGGTGTTTTAATTTGGAGGGCTAGCTGGGACTTGAACCCAGGACACCCTGCTTAAGAGGGGCGCAGAGGATAAATACGCGGAACACCTCGCCTCCGTTAAACAAGTAGCGATGGTCAGGCAACGCGCGTCAGTAACAGGCGCCATAGCCGTGTTTCGAGCCGTCAGCCCACAGCTCGAACAAGTAGAGAAATCCGGCCCACAACAATCAGATTCAGGGTGCTCAGGCTGTAGGCACGATCGAGAGGAGCGGGCAGCATGACCGGCATCGCTATTCCTATGGAGGGCTCTGCATTCGGCCTAGTACATCGCAAGCGAGCCGCCCTGTACCTGCGCGTATCAACCCCAGGGCAGGTGAACACCGACTACAACCCGGAGGGCATCTCGATTCCGGCTCAACGGGTGGCCGGCGCCCGCAAGGCCGACGAACTGCAAGCTGACATTGTCCGTGAGTTCATTGAGCCGGGACGGACGGCTACCAGTATCGACAAGCGTCCGATCTTCCAGGAGATGCTTGCCTGGGTAAAGGACCAGCACGACATCGCCTACATCATCGTTTACCACTTCAACCGCATCTTCCGGAACGCCATCGACGCCGCCATCACCAAGCGCGATTTGGGCAAGATCGGCACCCGGATCATCTCAACCGTGCTGCACCTGGACGACTCCCCCGAGTCCAAGATGATCGAGACGATCATGCACGCCGTCGACCAGTACCAGTCCGAGGCGAGCGGCGCAGACATCTCCTACAAGATGGCTCAGAAGGTCAAGAACGGCGGCTCAGTCGGACCGGCCAAGCTTGGATACCTCAACGTCCGCGAGCGCATCGACAGCCGGGAGGTTCGCACGATTGCCACCGATCCTGTGCGAGCACCGCTGGTACGCCAAGCCTTTGAACTGTTCGCCACCGGGCAGTACACAGGCCCGGAAGTCCACCTCGTCATGGTCGAAGCAGGGCTACGCACCAGAGGTACACGCAGCGCTCCCTCGCAACCGCTCTCCTTGACTCGTTTCTACGAACTGCTGGGCGACCGCTACTACCTCGGTCTCGTCACCTACAAGGGCGAGGAGTATCAAGGCCGCCACGAACCCCTCATCGACGCCGAGCTTTTCGAGAGAGTCCAACGCGTGCTGGCTCTACACGGTGGGGGCGGGACTCGCCAACGTCTCCATGACCACTACCTCAAGGGTCTGCTGTGGTGCGCCCGCTGCAATCGCCGCATCATTCTGACACCGGGCCGCGGCAACGGCGGCACCTACTTCTACTTCTTGTGTCGTGGACGCCAGCAACGTCGCTGCGATCTCCCGTATCTCGCAGTTGCCGACGTGTGCCGGGCGGTGGAGCGCCACTACAGCACCGTCCGACTGACTGCCGACTTCCAAACCCACATTCGCAGCGAACTCGATGAACTGCTCAAGCTCGAACTGGGCAGCCTCACCCTTGCACGGCAGCAACTCACCGATCGTCTCCAGCGACTCGATAGGCAAGAGGATCGCTACCTGGAGCTTCTTGACGATCCGGCCTGGCCCGAGGCCAAGCTCAAGAAGAAGCTGGCCGAGATCACTGTCGAGCGTGCTGAGATCGACCGGCAGCTGCAAGACACCCGGGGCCGGCTGTCCACCGGCCGCCAGTTCTTCCTGCTGGCACTCGACCTGCTGAAGGACCCTCAGGCCTGTTACCGGCGAGCGGGTACTGGCCTGCGCCGCGCCATGAACAAGCTCATCTTCGCCAAGTTGTACGTCGACGACACCCACATCGACCGCGATGACCTGGCCCCCGGATTTTCGGAGATCATCCAGGCAAACCGAGGTACAACCGCCTCAGATCTGGCCCCTGACGACCCGTGGACCCCCGAACATGCCAACGGCCCCGTCCTGGTATCAGACGGGGCCGTTGGGCCGGTATTTCGCCGGTCCACCCGAACCAGGCCCCTTGCGGGACCCGGTTCAAGTAGGGCCGGACTTGTGGAGAACGTCCTCCGTTACTCGAACCGAGATGACCTGGTCAGACCGTTGTCGTTGGTCCTGGAACGGATCGCCGTTGACGACTCAGAGGACGTGGGCACCGTTCCGGACGATTACGTCCCGCGCCGCCCCATCGCGCAGACGCACCAACTGACCGATGAACAGCGACAGACGATCTTCGCCGACTACCAGCGTGGCATCGGGCCTCGGGAGCTGTCGCGACGCTTCGGGGTGACCGAGCGAGCGATCAAGTACCTGGTCAAGAAGTATGGCGTCCGCCCGGAGCGTCAGGGGGTCATCGGGTTCCGCACATGACGGGCCTACCTCGCAACACCATCCTGATCGGCGACGCCCGCTCCCGCCTGGCCGAACTGCCGCCCGAATCGGTCGACTGTGTCATCACCAGCCCGCCGTACTTCGCCGCTCGCGACTATGGCCAGCGCGAGCAGATCGGCCACGAGCCGGATATCCAGCGCTGGGTCGAGGAGCTGCGGATCGTACTGGCCGGAGTGGCTCGGGTGCTCAAGCCGACCGGCGCACTCTGGCTCAACCTGGGCGACGGCTACGCCCGGCATTCCAGCGAAGGCGCATTGACCAAGAGCCTGCTCCTGGCCCCCGAGCGCGTGGCCCTGGCCCTCTCCGCCGATGGTTGGACGCTTCGCAACAAGGTCATCTGGTCCAAGACCAACCCAATGCCCAGCTCAGTCCGTGACCGCCTGACCTGCACCTACGAGGTGGTCTACTTCATCACCCGCACGCCGCGCTACTACTTCAACCTCGACGCCATCCGCGAACCACTGCGGAGCACCAAGCCACAGGGCGCTAGTGCGCCAGTGCGCAGCTACCCACCCCGCGGCGCCGGCGCACCCCTGCGAGCGGGCAGCCTGGCGAATGAGAATCACGGACTGTCGCGGCTCAAAGCTGCCGGGATTGCCGGCCACCCGAAGGGCAAGAACCCTGGTGACGTCTGGCGGCTGGCTACCGCCTCGTTCCATGGCCAGCATTTTGCGACCTTCCCGTTGAGCCTCATCGAGCGTCCACTCCTCGCCACTTGTCCGAAAACGATCTGCCGAGCGTGCGGCCAACCAGTCGACATCGTGCCGTGCACGTGTGGCACCACCGACACCAGGCCGGGCGTCGTGCTCGACCCGTTCTTCGGCGCGGGCACCGTCGGCCTGGCTGCCGAACAGCACGGCCGCGACTGGCTCGGCGTCGAACTGAGTCCGACCTACGCCGCGCTGGCTGACCAGCGACTGGCCAGCGCTCGGACGGCCCACGCAACCAACACCAGAAAGGAGGTGCCCCATGGAAGCGGCACCACGACCCGAACAACCCGATGACCACTCGGCCGAAGACCGAACCGACCGCGTCGAGCAGCTCACCGAACCACCACGCATCTGGGTGGCGTCCCTCAGCGACTACAACCAGGGTCGCCTCCACGGCGCATGGCTGGATGCGGCCAAGTCGACCGAGGATCTGACTGCCGACGTTCAGGATCTACTGACGCGGGCGCCGTCGTCAGACGCCGAGGAATGGGCCATCTTTGACTACGCGGGCTTCGGCCCAGTTACTGGCGACCTTGGCGAGTACGAGCCGCTGGAACGAATCAGTGCGATCGCTCGAGGGATTGTCGAGCACGGTGCACCCTTCTCGGCCTACCTCAGCACGCTGGGTGTCTGGCAGGTCGACGACAAGACAGTCCAGCGATTTCAGGACGCCTATCTGGGCGACTGGCCCTCAATGACTGCCTTCGCGGAGCACCAGCTTGAAGAGCTGGGCGCCATCGAGATGCTCGACCGGCTGGTGACCGAGCATCTGACGCTGCTGCGCCACTACGTCAGCTTCAACATCGACAGCTACGCCCATGACTTGGAGCTGACGCTCAATGCTGTCCCGCACCAGGACGGCATCTGGATTTTCGAACAACCTTAACTAAGATGTAATTCGCAAGGAGAACTAACCATGGGAGAACAATTAAACCAACCACCGCTTGAGCAAGAGGCCGATTCAAGTCGGCGTCACAAGACGCTGGGCATCCGACTGGACGAGGAGATCCATGCGCAGCTGGTTTTCATCGCGCAGCTCACCGGATCGTCGCTGAGCGACGAGATCAAGACTTCGATCGAAAGCCGTATCCAGGCCGCGCAGACCGATCCGGAGCTGATCGAGCGAGCTCAGCAGGCTCGCGAGCAGATTGAGCGCGAAGCCAAGGCTCGGCAAGCGGCCATCGCCGGATTGTTTGGATCAGCCGCGTTGTCAACTGAGGTGGAAGGTAAAGCACCAAGTCGCCGAGGCCGAACGAGTGGCGGCACGACGGACTGATGCGCCGTTCAGAGTTCCGACTACCTAGGCGGATCTCTGATCAGGAAGATTAGCGGCCATCATCGAGAAGACCGGGACGTACCGGGAGACCGGTCTTCTCGCTTCCCCTGTCACTAATAACCTCGAACAGCACAGGGTGGATTCGATTCTGAAGATCGACCTGACGGCATAAAATTAATATAAGCAGGAAATAACTCAATATGGAACACAATCCTACAGCGATCGAACCACGGGAGACGATAGATCTAACGGCAACTCCCGCGATAGAACAAGAACACCAAGAGTGCACGGCCTCCGAAACTCTCAGATCCTTCATCGATGTATCTACCCATCAACAGGAACCCAAGCGGCGTTACGGCTATCGCCAAGACAGCCCTCCAGAAGTCATCGCCCTGTTGCATGATGCTCAAAACGGCAGCGCTGAATCATTTGCAAATATCTATCGCCTACACGCAGCACGCCTGACTCGCTATGTCAGCGCCCGGACGCCAATCGATGATCGTGATGCTATCCCGGATATTGTGCAAGATGCCTTCTGCGAGGCCTTCGCTGATCTCCCCAATGCGCATCACGACGTCAAAGGGTGGCTCCTTTCCCATGCTGCCAAAGCTTTCATCCGACACGCTCGCGCAACAGCGCAGCAAGGAAAAGCCGAGTTAGCGACACGAGAAGCACTCAGGACGCGCTCTTCAGGCCGTTCGGCGGAATTTCCAGTCGAAGCCGAGCTGGCACCGGCCCTGGGCCGGACGATACTGCCGCAAGCATTAGCTCGACTAACGCCTCGTGAACGGCGCTGTATCCAGTACCGCCATCTTGAAGGTCAAACGCAAGCGACAACGGCAGCATTGCTTGGAGGAAAACTGTCGGGAACGAAGACCACTGAGTATCGGGCGCTGGCCAAGTTGCGGGAGATGGTCGGGAAACTGAACGCTTAGCCGTGTTATTTCCGTGCAGAACCAACGGGCCCACAACCCCATCAGCCCCAAAGACGTGTCCGGCGATACAGATCATCGACAAGACTCGCGCGCGTGGATCTGGTAGCTCGAAATAGCTTCCGCTCTGTCTTCCCTGAGCCACAGAAGCAACCGTGCGTGGCGATGTCCAGAAGGCGGCGGTCCAGCCTCCGGCCTCAGCGCGTTGTGTGATCCTGAAATATCGACTCCCAGCCCGCCGCCGGTCGCCGGGCCAGCACCACGAAGTATCCACCTCCCACCGTCAGCAGGTACGGCGTCATCGCCTCCCCCTACAAGCAGCGCTGCGCCAACGCGAACCCCGTCTCGAAGTCCGCCTGGTACACCATGAACACAATGCCCTCATAACCCGCCCCGCCAGGGTCTTTCCCGCGCGGAGTACGCCCAACCATGCCGCAGCCGCAGCATCCTCGGACGCTCCTGACCCGGTGTTCGAGGGTTCGCCCGCCGCACATGTGAATCCAACGGCGTCATCGCACCCTCCGGATCCGCCGCGAAATTCGGCTCCCCCGCGCGGCCACCCGCCCATCCAGCCAGCGTCCGTCTCGCCGCCGACCACTAATCCGATCTTGCGCGTGCTCGTCGTCCGCATCCCACAACGAACGAGCCAATTGCACTACCCGCACCGCCAGCAGACTTGCCTCGGCCAGCCATGCCGAATCTCCTGCCCGCCGCGCGGCACCAGCACATCACCGGCTGCCCTATCACTCACCACCGGTGCGTTCCCGTGCCCTTCGATGTACCCGAACGGATTTCGCATCAACGGGCGCCCGTCTGCCACCTGATTGCCATCCCGCCGTCCGGTGACTTGCCAGCGCATCCCCAGCTGCCTCAGTCCTCGTAACAACTCGTGCGCCTGGCGCTCGGCCGTGGAAGTCACCTCCCGTCCAGCGGACGATAGTTCATCTCGACGTTGACAGCAATCGTGCAAGTGATACATTGAAAGTACTATAAGAGATAACCGCAATGAAGATTATTGTAGCAACCAAGAAGACGCAAGGAAGACGGAGCACGGATTATTCGTGGACTACGGACGGTGAAATAGTTGTGCCAGCCGCCGGAGCCGCGATGACGGGTCTGGACTCACGAAAGTCGACCACGACAGCCGAAGTCGTGGAACGTGACATTACCTTGAGTCAGTTAACCGACGCCCTACGCGCCTCGGAGAAGAGAGCGTGGGGTGCGGCATTCAGTCCGGAAGTGGACGAGAGCACTATCGTGGCCGTAGCCGCGTCCGCTGCCCAACTAGCAGCAAGTTTTCCTATTGGAACTGTGTTAGAACTGCGCGAGGCCGGCGTCGTAGCGCGTTGATTGGAACGTGCCAGGCCTCGACTCGGGAAAACCAACCGTAAGAGGGCTACCACAGCTACTCTGTTGCCGTAGTAAGCCGACGCGCACGCCCATTCCTCAGAAGCGATTCATCAACTCTTCGGCGATCAAGCCAGGCCTAGCGGAGCTAGGTGACTCTATCGCCCCGGGGGTTGGTATCCATACTCCGCGAGCCGCACCCTAGCTACCTCCACTTCATTCTCCGAGAACAGCGATGAAAACCGGGGGTGAATGACGTGTGCCTCAACGGTGAGGTCGAGACGCCGACGCTCCCAGAGCGTGGTGAACCCCTCGGAAGGGGTGGACGACGTTATGAGGCGCCGGGCCGTGGCAATCGGGCCAAGCGTAGACAGCATCTGTAGGAAGTAGGTCGCGTTGTACCCGAGATCCCGCTTGGCCTCGATATAAATGTTCTTCATCGCGTCTGCAAAATGCTGTTCGACCAGCTTACGGTCCGCATCATCGCCCATGACCAGATCCTTCGAGTCCATGGCGCCTTGCCGCCGGCCGGCAACCGATCAGCTTGTCGTCTGCAGTGTACCCAAGTAGTACAAACCATCCTTATGGTCGAGACCTTCGTCATCTAGGAAATTGACGTTATAGACGGCGTCAGACACGTAGATATGAGTCTTACCTGTGGCGTTATCGAATAGAATATCGCCCGTTGAGTTTTGAGTGAGAATGTTGTAGCCCGTATAGTAGTCCAGGTATTCGGATGGAGCTTCGCCGATCACAACCAACCCTGGGTCCATATCGTCAAGCCATGCGCTGGGGACCTTCCCGGATGTGCGCCCGTGATGCGGCGCGAACAGTACATCAACTTTTGGAATGTCGACTTTGCCTTCAAGTTTCTCCATAAAGTCTGTTTCCAAATCACCCATCCAAAGCATCGAGACGCCGTTATTCAGACTGTATTTGACGACGCATGAGATGTTGTTTGGGGTCATGCCTGCTGCGGCATCCTCCAAGGCACTCTGAAAGTCAGAGTCAGAGGCATCAGGCCATAGCACGCTAAGCCCCGACGAACCTCGCTCGTCGGAATCCTGGTTCATCCAACGCCGCGAACGGCCTTTGTAAAGATAGAACGCCTTTGATGAGTCTCGGAGACTACAATAGCGCTCAAAGTCTTCAGTTGGATGATCTTTAATCGCCTGATTCTCGACGCAGTAGAAATTGGTAATCGGCAAGTGATCGTCAAGCTCCACGAGACCCGAAATGTGATCTTGATCCGGATGAGTGGAGATAAAGCGAGTAATCCCCTTGGCACCCGACTCAGTTTTCAACTCGGCCAGAATACTACCCATCCGATCTGACGGGATCGAGCAATCGATAATAGTGAAGTTATCACTTCCGTGGCGGATGTAGTACATGTCGCCGTTGCCGATGGCGAAAGATTTCACAACGCTCATAACCCGCCCCTAGTTAGATCCTTGAGAAGTAACACTATTCGCACTCGGTCGATTGCGCCTGACTACGGCTTGCAGGAGCTGATTGGCGTACCGAAACCCAGCGGCCTTGGTTCGACTTGCTGAAGGCAGGAAGATCCACCCCGCAAGGAGCAGAACGTTGATAATCAGCCCGGAAATCAATGCGCGTGGCGCCACAAACAGGTGCGACGAGGCAACCAGGCCCGCTCCCAGAACCACAGAGAAGCAGAAAGCTATAAACCGACCGACCCAGCGGAACCCGTAGAGGTTTCGCTCCAGGCCGTACTGCGCGTTTTCGGCGGCCAGGATCGGGAACTCACTCTCCTGCCCGAGATACCGAACCTGATTAATTGCTGCCGTGATCCTGTTATCCGCCCCGACTGGATCCGCTAGTTCCTGATTGGCGTCGAGTAGCGTCACGCCGGTGAAGGTCTGAATCGCCTGCCGCCAGATGTCGCGCTGAGCAGCACTGCCCTCTGAACTTCGAGTACGCAGCAACTGCTCGGTGGGCCGCCCTCCCCATGTCTCGTAGAGGACACGCTCAGCGCTGCGTCCGAAGTTTCCAACCACGAGCGACAGTACATACGAGCCTCCCGCTGCCGCGATGAGGCCCGTCGAAACTGCCACCGCTGGGTCCTGTTTGAGACCTAGCACCACGATGGTAACCGCGACGGGACTAACCCCCAGGAGGCCCGGTGTCAGTCGGGCTCGACGTTCGTAAGCACTGAGAAACATCACTCCCCCTAGTCTTGAAGCTATCTCAAGCGTCTTCTTCTTGAAGCGGCAACAGCGAACTGACTGGCACGAACCCGGCCCGGTACGGCGAATCTTCCGTACTTGAAAGGAGTGTCCTGCCCTCGGTCGCACCTACCCAGCAGTTGCGGCGAAGTAGGGCATTCACGACTTTAGGTGAAGGATGCTTCGGGGCTGCCTTGGCCGAGCTGATGAACGATGTTGCTCTGCCGTGGGGCATGTCGGGCCGTCCGAGCAGTCGGTTCAAGAGCGTCGGGCCGAGGTTACGCCGGCTTCCATGGTGAGGAGCCTGGAAGAAGGAGAGCGGATAGAAACTGAAGTCTCCAACTTCCTTCTCGTACTCGTCGGCCGCGAAGCCGAGTGCTTCGATGCCAGCATCGCCAGTGAACAGTAGTCGCTTCCCGGACGCCTCGATGAGCGTGATGACGGAGCTACTGTTCCGAGGGCTGGTCTCTCCGCTATCGGTCAGGGTCTCAATCGGCAGGTGATCGAGTGCCCGGTGAAGAAGGTCAGCCGCCTTGGCCATCAGCCCGGGCGGAGCCATGCGGGCCGCAGCCACACCAGTCTTAACCTCATCGAGGTGAGCGGCGATCATGTCCTCGTAGTAGTTCTTGCTCGGCCCAAGGATGCGCAGTTGGCCTCCGAAGCGGTCTAGACCTGTGAAAGGCTCGGTGATCGTAACGTGATGCTGTAGTGCCGCTGCAAGTAGCGCGTCTACAGCCTCGAGGTTGCTGAAATCCTCAATGCCGGCACCAATATGAAGGCGCGGCCGGTGGATCAGCAACTCCTGGACATCAAGTTGCTCGATGACCTTGATCAATCCGTTGAGATGATCGGCATCAGGGTGGGTGGAGATCACCAGATCCACCTTGGTGGTGCCGTAGTACCTCTGGACATGTTCAGCGATGGCGTCACCGGTGTCGCGGAACCCGTCATCGATCACCACTTTTATATTAAAATATACGGCTACCACCGAGA
>Ga0114940_10000440_pt1 | contig 19998 bp, 20 predicted proteins | sample ColdCreekSource_FD_87195 | JGI IMG/M metagenome (GOLD analysis project Ga0114940, IMG submission 87195) | Groundwater microbial communities from Cold Creek, Nevada to study Microbial Dark Matter (Phase II) - Cold Creek Source | ecosystem: Environmental > Aquatic > Deep subsurface > Groundwater ... | reverse complement strand
GAACCATTCGGGATGCGCGGGTTGGTCAAAGCGGGGCACCCTGCCCAGTCGGTCGCGCAACGCGTCAATCAGGTCGTTTGCCAATTCCATTCGCGCTAGATAACCCCTACATGGTCAAGATCGGGTAAAGCCCGCCTTTACCTTGCGTTGATATTGGTTACCCGAATTCAGAGCTGGCTTTGCATGGCAGAGCGCCCGGGTGTAAGGGCCGCCGGATGTCTGCCCCCGCTACTTCGATCGACCCGCCCTGCGCCGAAGAGCTGTTCCAGCTTTCGGGTCCGATGGCAGGCCGCAAGATCGTTGTCGCCATGTCGGGCGGGGTCGATAGCTCGGTGGTCGCCGCGCTGGCCGCGCGCAGCGGCGCCGAAGTGATCGGTGTTACGCTCCAGCTTTACGATTATGGCGCCGCAACCGGCCGCAAGGGCGCGTGCTGCGCCGGCGACGACATCCGCGATGCCCGCAGCGTCGCGGACCGGCTGGGGATCGCGCACTATGTGTTCGATCACGAGAGCGCCTTCCGCGAAGAAGTGGTCGAACGCTTTGCCGACGATTACCTCGCCGGACGCACCCCGATCCCCTGCATCCGCTGCAACATGGGGCCCAAATTCAGCGATCTGCTGCGCATGGCACGTGAGTTGGGGGCCGATTGCCTGGCTACCGGACACTACGTCCGGCGCGAGATCGGATCGGCCGGGCCCGAGCTGCACCGTGCCGCCGATCCCGCGCGCGACCAGAGCTACTTTCTTTACGGCACCACCGATGCCCAGCTCGATTTTCTGCGCTTCCCCCTGGGCGGTCTGCCCAAGTCCGCCGTTCGCGAGATTGCCGAAGCTGAGGGCCTGCGGGTCGCGGCCAAGCCGGACAGCCAGGACATCTGCTTTGTTCCCGATGGCGACTACGCCCGGATCGTCAACGCGGTGCGGCCGGGCGAATCTGCGCCGGGAGAGATCGTCCACGCCGAAACCGGGGCGGTGCTCGGCAGCCACGCCGGGGTGATCCACTTCACCGTCGGTCAACGCCGCGGGCTGGAGATCGGCGGGCAACCCGAGCCGCTCTATGTCACAGGGATCGACGCGCCGGGTCGCCAGGTGCGCGTCGGGCCAAGGCGGCTGTTGGCGGTCAAGGCCGCGCGATTGGTGGAAACCAACCGGATCGGGCCGCTGCCTGATTCGGTGCTGCCGGATTCGGCGCTGCCCGAGGCACAGCTAACCGCCAAGGTCCGCTCGCTCGCGCGACCGGTCCCTGTCACGCTCGAAGGCTCATTGGGCGAAGGCGCGGCTGTCACGATCGGCTTTGCCGAACCCGAATACGGTGTCGCCCCGGGGCAGGCTGCGGTGCTCTATTGTGGTGAACGGGTGATCGGCGGCGGCTGGATCGAAGCGACCGACCCGGCTTGAGAGCAATCCTGCGCGATCAGGCAAAGGCTGCCCTCCGGCACATCGATCAAACCCACATCTGGCGCCAACGCGCAGCCGCCAGCGGCAACCGCTGCGCCTTCAACCCGGACCGGACCGGACAGCGGCATGACCAGCAGCGGCCGCGAGGCATAGCGCGCCGCGACATCCGGCGTTGGCGGGCCATCGAGCCGATCGAGCCGAAACAGCGGTCCTTCAACAAGGCCTTGCGCGCCGCGCCGCGCCAGATGACGGCGCAAACCAGCCGGGTGAACGGCGCCGCGTGCCACAGCAACGCCTGCCTCAAGATGCAATTCGCGCGGGCGGCCGTAGTCATAGAGGCGGTAGGTCACATCGCTGTTTTGCTGGACCTCGATCAGACTGATCCCCGCGCCGATCGCATGGACCGTTCCGGCGGGAATATAGAAGAAATCCCCGGCGCTGACCGGCACCCAATCGAGCAGATGCTCGATCGAACCGTCGATCGCAGCGGCGCGCATCGCGGCCGGATCGATCGGGCCGCGAAACCCCATGCCCAGCCGCGCACCGGGTTCAGCGTTGATGATCAGCCAGCATTCTTCCTTGCCCTGCCGCCCGAGCCCGGCGGCCTCGGCCTGCGCATCGGAGGGATGGACCTGGACCGAGAGATTCTCGCTCGTGAAGATGTATTTGACCAGCAGGCCAGGCAGTTGCGGCGGTGGCTCGAACCACACCTCACCGATCCGCTGGCCAGGCGGAGCGACGAACGGCGCGGGCAGCGCATCACGCCCCCACGGCTTTTCGACCATCCGCACCGGCAGCGCGGCGCTCACTGGTTGCTCGCGCCGTGAAGTTTGCCGACCAGCTGAGCACCGGCCGCGGTGGTCACCAGCACTTCATCGCCATCGACGACGATGATCACATCTTCCAGTCCGATTGCGGAAACGCGCGGTCCGTCGCTCTCGACCAGGACATTGCGGCAGTCGACCAGTTCGGCCCGGCCGCGCGATGCATTGCCATCGGCATCCTGCGGCAGCGCTGCATGGAGTGCTTCCCAATTGCCAATGTCAGACCAGCCCATGACGGCCGGCACCATCGCCGCGACTGCCGTATTCTCCATCACGGCGTAGTCGACCGATTCGCCCTTGATTGCAGAGAAGGCTGCGGCATCGGGATGGAAGCGCCGTCCCTCGGCGTGACCCTGCGCAACCGACTGGCGGACTGCTTCGGCAATATCGGGGCGGTGCGCCGCCAGTTCGGTCAGAAAGGTTCCCACCCGGAACGCAAAGATCCCGCCATTCCAAGCATATCCGCCGTCAGCGAGAAATTCGTGGGCGCGCGCGAGGTCCGGCTTCTCGACGAACCGGGCGACCTTGAATCCGCGCGAATCGATCCCGGCGCCGCGCTGGAGATAGCCGAAACCGGTCTCGGCTGACTTCGCCTCGATCCCGAACGACACCAGCCAGCCATCGCTGGCAAGGGCCGCTGCCGCGCGCGCAGCCGAGGTGAAGGCGCGCGCGTCAGCGATATGATGATCGCTTGGGCAGACCAGCATTACCGCGTCTTCCGGCAGGCGCAGTGCCGCCAATGCGATCGCTGCGGCAGTGTTCTTCGCCTCCGGTTCAACCAAAATCGCCGCGCCCAGAGCAGCGCCGAGCTGCGCCTCGACATGCGCCAGATGGGCGGTGCCGGTGACGATCACCGGCGCAGTGAACTGCACCGGATCATCGCACCGGTCGAGCGCCTGCTCGAACAAGGTCCGTTTGCCGACCAGCGGCAAGAACGGCTTGGGCATTGCGACGCGGCTGCGCGGCCAGAGCCGGGTGCCGCTACCGCCGCACAGAATAACGGGCGTGATGGCGAGAGATTCAGGTTCGGACATGGCAACGCCTATAGTTCAGACAGGTCGCCAAATGGTTGCCCTGGCGAAACTATTCGTCCCACGGGTCCAGGCGGCAGCCCTCACCCTTGTGCAGCCGGGCGGTCTCGCTGGCAAGCAATGGGAATGTCGCGGTGACCGTGCGCTCCTGGACATTCTCGCTCAACAGCACGAGTTCCATGCCGGGCTCAAAATCCTTGCGGCAGTCACCAAGGTCACGCCCGCCGAGATAGCGGCACGAGCACGCGACCCGCGCGCCATAGGCCGCACCGGTCCGGGCATATCCGTTGAGCGGCGCCCAGAACATGGCGATCAGGGCCGCAATCAGACCAAATCCCAGCAGCAGCCAGCGCAGGCGGACAGGCGATCGCGGGGCACGGGCGTGGGAACGCTGAGTCATAGCCTCGGCTCGGTCGCGCAGGCTGCTGTCCGCGTCAAGCGCAGCGGCACTATTATCGCAATGGATCGCGGCGGCGTTGCACGACGGGCGGGACAAATGGGATCGGAGCACCGATCGGAATCGCAGCGATCTCGGCACGCAGCAGGCGAATCCGCTCGGTCGACGAATCGTGCGTCCGGCTGCGCAGAAGGCCGCCACCGATCTGGCCGCCGTGTCGCTCCCACAACTCTACCGCGACCGCGGGATCGTACCCAGCGTTGCGGAGGAGATGGACGCTCAGCGCATCAGCTTCGCGCTCGACCTGGCGATTGAGGCGGCCGTTGCGACCGAATTCTGCGAGCAGACCTTTGCTGACTCCGGCGGCCGCAAGGCGGCGGCGGTGCTGGAGCACGCTGTGTGCCAGTTCGTGGGCAACTGCTGCAGCAAAGGGGCCTGACTCAAGCAGATCCAGATAGCCGGCGCTCATCTGGATCAGCTCGCCATTGTTGCGGGCGATGAGCCGCTGACCCGGCACCAGCTCGAATCGCGCACGACAGGCTGGCTGCGGCATCACGGTAACCATGCGCTCTGTTCCGCCGCGCAGCACCCGCCAGACCATCGCAGCACCGGCGGGCAAGACAGTCAGGCGATTCTCAAGCCCGTCACGAACCAATGTATCGGGCTTGCCGTCATTGTCGGCGGCGGGTGGTTCGATTCCGGCGACCGCCAAGACCGAGTCGCCCGACAGCAAACCGGCACGGTCGGCCGGGCTGCCCGGCACAATTGCGGCAATCGCGATCGGCGCAGCGAATCCGAACACCTGCTGCACCCGGTCCGCCACGCTTTGCGCGTATTGATTGCGGGCGTGCAATACGGCCCCGGTCGCGGGCATGATTTCGTCGCATAGCGCGACATTTGCCGTAACGAGGCGATAGGCTACCGCGCCAATCGCCGCGTCCTGTGCGCGAAGACGTTCCAGAACCGAATCAGTGGGATGAGCCCCGCCCGCAGCTGCGATGGCCGGGGTGATAAATGCCACAAGAGTGAGCAAGGTAAGGCATGTTCTTGAGCGCATTCCGGCATTCTGTAGGTGTGAAATTGCTGGAATCGTCACTTTTATCTTCAACCCGCCGCGCTTGCCGCACGTCATATCGCCAATCTTAGGAAGCATTTGGAATTTTTTCATGGTTGCTCTATTAGAGGCTGCGTCGGCGTTGCTTCGATCCCGTGGCTGCGCTGGCCTTAATGCCTAGAAACATTGCAAAACGCCGTTGACTCGGCGTTTTGTGCGTGCGAAAGGCCGATGCGCAATCGCAATCAATGATGGAGTTCGTCATGGGACTGAGTAAATACCTGGTGGCTGTTGCTGCTGCGACGATGTCGGTAGCGCCGGCGATCGCAGCCCCGGCCGTGGCTTCGGATTCCGTCCGCGCCAGCGCTGTTGCTTCCGATTCGGAAGAACTGGGTGGTGGTTCGGTGATCCTCGCGCTGCTCGCTGCTGCTGCGATTATCGCTGGCATCATCCTGCTCGCTTCGAACAACGACGACACCCCGACCAGCCCGTAATTGGCAGGTCGACCTCGTCGAAAGGAATAGCGGTCTTCGGGCCGCTATTTTTTTGTCTGCGTTCCGCGTTCAGCCAGTGATCAAGTCGTGGACGTAGCGCCGCGCCGTGTTGCCAATGCCCGTCATCTGCGCGAGGGATGCCGCCATGGTACGGGCGCACAGTATCCTCATTCCGGTGCTCGCCGGGTCGGTCTTGCTGCATGGTTGCAGTCGGACATCCAGCGAAACCCCGCTCACCCCTGCAGCGCTCGCGGCCGTCTCGAAAAATCCAGGCCTCCCGCGTGAGAAGCTTGCCCGCGCGGTGGATGCGCTGTTCGCAGAGCCTGACACTCAAGCGACCCGCGCGCTCATCGTGATGCGCGGCGGCCGGACCGTCGCCGAGCGGTATGCTCCCGGTTATCACGAAAACACCCGCTTCATCTCCTGGTCGATGGCCAAGACGATTACCGGCGTCCTGATCGGCCAGTTGGTTGCGGATGGCCGGCTGCGGCTCGATGAAAGCGTGCCGATCCCCGCCTGGCAACGCCCGGGCGATCCGCGTGGAGAAATCACGCTGCGGCAGTTGCTGCAGATGCGCTCGGGCTTGCGCCATACCGAGGAAGGCGACCCGATCTACACTTCGGACGAGGTGCGAATGCTGTTCCTCGAAGGGCGCGACGATATGGCCGCGATCGCCGAAGCGCAGCCGCTCGAGGCCGAGCCGGGGCAGAAGTGGGAATATTCCAGTGCAACCACCGTCATTCTCGGCGATCTGGCGGCGCGATCGCTGACCACCAGCAGCGATCCCGCCGAACGCCGCCGCGCGGTTGGCGACTATCTCCGCACAAGACTGTTTGAACCCTTGGGCATGAAAAGCATCGTGCCTGAATACGACCGCGCCGGAACGCTGGTCGCGGGCAGCCTGATGCACGCGACCGCCCGCGACTGGGCGCGATTCGGGGAATTTCTGCGTCTGGGCGGGGCCGTGAAAGGCGCGCAGCTCGTCCCACGAGGCTGGATTGAATTCATGACAGCCGCCAACCCGCGCAATCCGGGCTATGGCGCTCAGGTCTGGCGCAACCGGCCGCAACCAGGAGATTCCGCCGTGCCCTTTCCCGGAGCGCCCGCCTCGGCCTTTTCGATGAATGGCCATCTCGGGCAATACGTGCTCGTTGCGCCTGCACAGGAAGTAACGCTGGTGCGCCTCGGCAAGACGCAGGACTGGGGTCATGCCCCGGTTCGCGCCGCGCTTGGCCGGATCGTTGCCTTGTTTCCAGCGGCAGCCTCGCGATGACGGCCAAGACCGCGCTGATCAGCGGAATCACCGGCCAGGATGGCGCCTATCTCGCCCGGTTGCTGCTGGACAAGGGTTACCGGGTTCACGGCATCAAGCGCCGCTCGTCCTCTTTCAACACCGGGCGGATCGATGACATCTACGAAGATCCCCATGCTCCCGACCCGCAGCTGACCCTGCATTATGGCGACCTGACCGATGCGACCAACCTGATCCGGATCGTCCAGGAAACCCAGCCCGATGAGATCTACAACCTCGCCGCGCAGAGCCATGTCCAGGTCAGCTTCGAAACGCCCGAATACACCGCCAATGCTGACGGCCTCGGCACGCTGCGGCTGCTGGAGGCGATCCGGATCCTCGGACTGGAAGCAAAGACCCGGTTCTATCAAGCATCGACCAGCGAAATGTTCGGCAAGGTCAGTGAAGTCCCACAGCGCGAGACCACGCCGTTCTATCCGCGCAGTCCCTATGGCGTGGCCAAACTTTATGCCTACTGGATCGCGGTGAACTACCGTGAGGCTTACGGCATTCACGCCTCGAACGGGATCCTGTTCAATCACGAGAGCCCGCTGCGCGGTGAAACTTTCGTGACCCGCAAGATCACCCGCGCCGCCGCGGCAATCGCGCTGGGACGGCAGGAAACGCTCTTCCTCGGCAACCTTGATGCCCAGCGTGACTGGGGCCATGCGCGCGATTACGCCGAGGGGATGTGGCGGATCGTCCAGGCCGATGCGGGCGATGACTATATCCTTGCCACCGGCACCACAACGTCGGTCCGCCAGTTTGCCGAATGGGCTTTCGCCGATGCCGGGATCAGCCTCGAATGGCAGGGCAATGGCGCTGCTGAGCGCGGGGTCTGTGCGCAAACCGGCGCCACCAGAGTGGCAATCGATCCACGCTATTTCCGACCGACCGAAGTCGATCTGCTGATCGGCGATGCAACCAAGGCGCGCGAAGTGCTGGGCTGGCAGGCGACCACTACGGTGCGCGAGCTAGTCCGCGAAATGGTAACTGCCGATCTGGAAATCATGCGCAGCGCGCCGCTCGGACGGGGCAGCTGACGATGTACGATCTGTCAGGCAAAAGGGTCTGGGTGGCCGGTCACAACGGCATGGTCGGCGCGGCATTGGTGCGGCGGCTGGCAAACGAGAACTGTGAGATCATCGGCGCCGACCGCGACGAACTCGACCTCACCGATCAGCGGGCAGTGCTCGGATGGATGCACAACAACCGTCCGCAGGTGGTGTTTCTGGCGGCCGCCAAGGTCGGCGGAATTCTCGCCAATGATACCCATCCGGTCGATTTCCTGCGCGACAACCTGTTGATCGAGACTGCCGTGTTCACCGCGGCCGAAGCGGTCGGGGTGGAGAAGCTGCTGTTCCTCGGCTCAAGCTGCATCTACCCGCGCGACGCGGCGCAGCCGATGGCCGAGGAAGCCCTGCTGACCGGGCCGCTGGAGCCCACCAACGAGTGGTACGCGCTCGCCAAGATCGCCGGGATCAAACTCGCTCAGGCTTACCGCAAGCAGTATGGCTGCGACTATATCTCGGCGATGCCGACCAACCTCTACGGCCCCGGCGACAGCTACGATCTGGCGAACAGTCACGTCCTGCCCGCGCTGATCCGCAAGGTCCACGAAGCCAAGGCGAGCGGCAGTGCGGTCGAGGTCTGGGGCAGCGGCGAGCCGCGCCGCGAATTCCTTTACGTCGATGATTGCGCCGATGCCTGCGTCCATCTGCTGCAGCAGTGGTCCGACCCGATGCCGGTCAATGTCGGTGCGGGTGAGGACATCGCGATTCTCGAGCTGACCCGGCTGGTGATGGAGGTGATCGGCTATGACTGCCCGATCGTGCACGACCGCTCCAAGCCCGATGGCACGCCGCGCAAATTGCTCGATTGCTCGCGGCTGAGCGGACTGGGGTGGCAGCCGCGCACCAGCCTGCGCGATGGCATCGCCCGAACCTATGCCCAGTTCCGCGCCGGCGCCGACGGCTGGGCTTGATCCGGGCGCTTATCGTTACCGAAATATTCAGCACTTTCCGTGATAAGTGCCGCAAACCGGGCTGCCCGGAACGCGGAGCTGAATGCAATGAAATCAGATGTGAAGCCTGACGTATGCGTGGTCGGGCTCGGCTACATTGGTCTGCCAACTGCGGCGATTGTCGCCCGCGCGGGTTGCCGCGTCCATGGCGTCGACGTGTCGCAAGCGGTGGTCGACACGATCAATCGCGGCGAAATTCACATCGAGGAAGTCGATCTCGACGGGCTGGTCAACGGCGTGGTTTCGCGCGGACTGCTCAAAGCCTCGACCAAGGTCGCGGCGGCCGATGTCTTTATCATCGCCGTGCCGACCCCGTTCGATGCCGATCACGCGCCGGATATCTCCTATGTCCTGGCGGCGGGCGAAGCGGTCGCAGGCGTGCTCAAGTGCGGCGATACAGTGATCCTCGAATCGACCTCGCCAGTCGGCACCACCGAAGCGCTGCGCGATCTGATCGCGCGGCTGCGGCCCGATCTCAAGTGCCCCGGGATAACGAGTGAGACCCCGGACGTCTCGATCGCCTATTGCCCCGAGCGGGTGCTGCCCGGCAAGATCCTCGAAGAGCTCGCCAGCAACGACCGCTCGATCGGCGGGATCACCCCGCGCTGCGCCCGCAAGGCGCTGGCGTTCTACAAGCGCTTCGTGCGCGGCGCCTGCATCACCACCGACTCGCGCAGCGCCGAAATGACCAAGCTGGTCGAGAACGCCTATCGCGACGTCAACATCGCCTTCGCCAACGAGCTCTCGATCATCGCCGACCGGATGGAACTCGACGTGTGGGAAGTGATCCGCCTCGCCAACCGCCATCCGCGGGTCAACATTCTCCAGCCGGGACCGGGCGTCGGCGGACACTGCATTGCGGTCGATCCCTGGTTCATCGTCCACGGCGCGCCTGAGGAGACCCCGCTGATCCGCACCGCGCGCGGTGTCAATGATGGCAAGATCCGCCACGTGGTGGCCCGCGCCGAACAGCTGATCGAGGCCAATCCCGGCGCGACGGTCGCCTGTCTTGGCCTCGCCTTCAAAGCCAATATCGACGATTTCCGCGAAAGCCCGGCCCGGTTCGTGGCGGCATCGCTGGCGCGCCGCTTTGGTGACCGGATCTGCGTGGTCGAGCCCTATGCCGCCGAACTGCCGCGTGAATTCGAGGGAACAGCAGCCGAGTTGGTCGACATCGACACCGCACTGGAAGAGGCCGACATCCTGATCGTGCTGGTTGACCACGACCAGTTCAAGGCGGTGCCGCTGGCAGAGCGCGCAGACAAACTGGTCTATGACACCCGCGGCATCTGGCTTGACCAACCCAAGCCGGTTGTCGTTCCCGACGCGATCGAGCTGCGCAAGGCTTCCTGACGATTCAGCTCTTCGCCAGCAGATCTTCTGACGACAAATCCGTCGGGTCGACATGACCTTCGGGGTCGGGGTGGATTAGTACTTCCAGCCCCGGGAACTCGGCGGTCAGCTTGGCTTCGATCTCGTCCATCACGTCATGCGCCTGACCGACCGTCATGGCCGGATCGACCGCAACGTGGAACTGCACGAAGTCGCGGTCGCCCGCAGTGCGGGTCCGCAGGTCATGCAGGCCGCGCAGTTCGGGGTGCCGCGCGACCACTTCGAGGAACCGCGCGCGCTTGTCGTCGGGCCACTCCTTGTCCATCAGCTGGTCGACTGCGGCCTGCGAAGCGTTCCACGCCCCCCAGCCGAGCCACACGGCGATGGCCAGTCCGAACAGCGGATCGGCCCCGGCAATCCCGGCATAGGTATCGAGCGCCAAGGCCGCGATCACTGCAAGGTTGAGCAGCAGGTCCGACTGGTAGTGGACATGATCGGTCGAGATCGCGAGGCTGCCGGTCTTGCGGATCACGTGGCGCTGCCAAGCAAGCAAGGCGAGCGTCGCCACCATCGCGATCACAGAGACGGCGATCCCCTCGGTCGCGCCTTCCGGCCGCGCGCCGCCCAGCAATTGCTGCACCGCGCGCCCCGCCAGCGACAGCGCCGAGATCGAGATCAGCACCACCTGAAACATTGCCGCCAACGCCTCGGCCTTGCCGTGGCCGAAGCGGTGGTTTTCATCCTCCGGTTGCGCCGCAACCCAGACGCCAATCAGCGTCGCCACGCTGGCGACCAGATCGAGCACTGTATCGGCGAGGCTGCCCAACATCGCGGTCGAACCCGAGGTCCAAGCCGCCCAGGCCTTGAGCCCGACCAGCAGCAGCGCGACGCTGATCGAGGCGAACGCGGCGCTGCGATTGAGGCTGGCGTTGGTGTTCATGGATAAAGCAAGCCGCTGATCCACCCGCCACTGGCAGAACGGACGAATCGGCGCCGCTCATGCAGACGAAACGGGCGGTCCAGCCAGAATTCGAACGCGGTCGGCGCAAGGCAGAATCCGGTCCAATGCGGCGGACGCGGAACCTGCCCGACCAGATGCCGCGCGGTCGTCTTGGCGATCCGCGCGAGGAACTCGGTACGCGAACCCAGTGGAGCCGACTGATCCGAGGCGTGCGCACCGAGCTGCGACTCGCGGCTGCGGCTGGCGAAATAGGCATCGGCCATCGCGTCCGGCACCTGTGTGATTGTTCCCTCGATCCGGATCTGTCGGCGCAGCGACTTCCAGTGAAACAGCATCGCCGCCTGGGGATTGCCAAGCAGCTCATCGCCCTTGCGGCTGCGGCTGTTGGTATAAAACACGAACCCGCCTGCCGGGCCGAGGAGTGCAGCGCCGTGATCCTTCATCAGCACCATCCGGACTGACGGCATCGCACCAGGCGTCGCCGTTGCCAACGCCACCGCTTCGGGATCGTTGACTTCTTTCGCGCGCGCGAGCGCGAACCACTCGTCGAACAGTGCGAACGGGTTCGCCTCGGGGATCGCGTTGCTGGCCTGATTGTCGTCCATGACCCGGCCCATACCCGCCAAGTCGCTGGCTTCAAAGCGCGAGCGTCTCGCAACAAGCGCCGAAAACCTTGTCGGCAGGCGAATAGCCACCTAGCTACGCGCAATGGCCGATCCTTATACGACCCTGGGCGTTGCCCGCAGTGCGACCGAGAAGGACATCAAGTCTGCTTATCGCAAGCTGGCAAAGGAACTTCACCCCGATCGCAACAAGGATAACCCCAAGGCGGCCGAGCGCTTTTCCGTAGTGACCGGCGCCTATGACCTGCTGTCCGACAAGGACAAGCGCGCGCGCTTTGATCGCGGCGAAATCGACGGAGACGGCAATCCGTCGATGGGCTTCGGCTATGGCGGCGGAGCTGGCCCTGGCGGCGGGTTCGGTGGCGGCAGCCAACGTGGGTTCCGCGCCGACGGCTTCGAGGGCTTCCAGAACGAGGGTATCGATCTCGGCGACATCTTCGATGGGCTGTTCGGTGGACGCGGCGGGATGGGCGGTGGGCGTGGACGCGCACCCAAGGGCGGGAACGTCCAGTACCGCCTGGCCGTATCGCTGCCCGATGCCGCGACCCGCGCGACCCAGCGCATTACCCTGTCCGACGGCAAGACGATCGACCTCAAGCTCCCTGCCGGGGTCGAGGACGGCACACAAATGCGGCTGGCTGGCAAAGGCGAGGTCGGACCCGGCGGCAGCGGCGATGCGATTGTCACCATTTCGGTCCAGCCCCATCCCTTTTTCAAGCGCGATGGCGACAACATCCGGCTCGACCTGCCAATCACCCTCGACGAAGCGCTGGGCGGGGCCAAGGTCAAGGTGCAGACACCCGATGGCGCAGTGATGCTGACAGTCGCGCCGGGGAGCAGTTCGGGCAAGACCCTGCGGCTGGGCGGCAAGGGCTTCAGCCGCAAGGACGGGTCGCGCGGCGACCAACTGGTCACTCTGGAAATTCATCTCCCCGAAGGCGATGCTGATCTGGCCGAGCGGCTGGCGGGCTGGCGCGATGCGCGGCCGCTGCGTGCGCGCTTCGACGTCTGACGCCGGGACGCCGCGCGTGGAAGAACGGCCGCTCGATCAGGATCATCCGCCCAAACTGACGGTACCCGACCTTTCGCCCGAAGCCCGGCGCAAGCATGCCTTGCGCTGGCGCGCCGGGCTTGAGGACCATGTCGGTCCCAAAGGCAAATTCTGGGTCACGCGGTTCTATCGGGTCACCAGCCGCGTGCTGGCCGGGGCATGGAACGACGGGTTCATTCACGCCGGTAATCTTGCCTACATGGCGATCCTTGCGTTGTTTCCGTTCTTTATCACGGTCGCCGCGGTGTTCACGCTGTTTGGCGAGGAATCGCAGCGCGAAGCCTCAATCCGCGCGTTCCTGTCGGCGGTTCCGCCGATCGTCGCCGAAGCGCTCGAGCCGGTCGCGCGCGATGTTAGCTCGGCGCGGACCGGCTGGCTGCTGTGGTTTGGCGGGCTGGTTGGGTTGTGGACGGTTGGCAGTCTGATCGAGACGATCCGTGACATCCTGCGCCGTGCCTATGGCACACGCATGACCGCCGCCTTCTGGCGCTACCGCCTGATTTCCAGCGGGTTCATCGTTGGCGCGGTGGTAGCGCTGCTCTTCGCGCTACTCGCGCAGGTTGCGATCGGCGCGGCGCAGGCGATGATCGAGGCGTGGTTCCCGCGGCTTTCGGACTGGTTGCTGACCCTTGCCACCTCGCGGCTGATTCCGGCTGCAATCCTGTTCCTCTCGCTGTTCCTGCTGTTCGTGACGCTGACTCCTTCAGCCTACCGCACGCGGCGCTATCCCAAATGGCCCGGCGCGCTGCTGGTCACAGTCTGGTGGGTCGGGGTCGCGGCGCTGTTGCCGTGGGTGCTACAGCGCTTTTTCACTTACGATCTCACCTATGGCAGCCTCGCCGGGGTGATGATCGCGCTTTTCTTTTTCTGGCTGGTCGGACTAGGGATGGTGATGGGGGCCGAACTCAACGCCGCCCTGGCCGTCACGCCCGAAGAGCGCGACATGCTGGGACACATGGCAGCAGAGCAGGCCGACGGAACCGGGACGACAGGACAAGGCGCATGAGTCAATTGATGCAGGGGAAGCGCGGGCTGATCATGGGCCTCGCCAACGACAAGTCGCTCGCCTGGGGGATCGCCCAGAAGTTGGCGGAGCACGGTGCGGAGCTAGCGTTCTCCTATCAAGGTGAGGCGCTGGAGAAGCGCGTGCGGCCACTTGCCGCATCGCTCGGCAGCGACTTCCTGATCGACTGCGACGTGTCCGACATGGCTGCGTTGGATCAGGCGTTTGCCGACCTTGCCGCGCACTGGCCGACGATCGACTTCGTGGTCCACGCGATCGGCTATTCGGACAAGACCGAACTGCGCGGCAAGTACCTCGATACCAGCCTCGACAACTTCCTGATGACGATGAACATCTCGGCCTATTCGCTGGTCGCGGTGGCGCAGCGCGCGGCGGCCATGATGCCGGCCTTCGATCCCGAAACGGGTGCTGGCGGCGGTTCGATCGTTACGCTGTCATACTACGGCGCTGAGAAGGTCATTCCGCACTACAACGTGATGGGCGTGGCCAAGGCAGCGCTGGAAACCAGCGTCAAATATCTCGCCAACGATCTCGGTCCTGCCAATATCCGCGTCAACGCGATCTCGGCCGGGCCGATCAAGACGCTCGCCGCCAGCGGGATCGGCGATTTCCGCTACATCCTCAAATGGAACGAGCTCAATTCGCCGATGCGCCGTAATGTGACGATCGACGATGTCGGCGGGGCCGGACTCTACCTGCTGTCGGATCTCGCATCAGGGGTGACGGGCGAAATTCACCACGTCGACGCCGGCTACAACGTGATCGGCATGAAGCAGGAAGACGCGCCGGATATTGCGCTGAGCTGAAGCCACTGCGCTTCTGGCAGACAGGCCCTGCGTTGACGCAAGACCCTGCGGCAACTAGACAACGCCCGCGCTGGCTCTTGCCGCCAGGGTCCGGTTGTGGGCCGACCGCATCCCTGCCTGCCCAGTCTGGAGCGATCCCGTGATTTTCAATCGACTGGAACAGGCCTCGCTTGCCCTGTCGCGCCCAGCCAAGCGCGCGATCGCGGTGACGGTCGACACGGTGCTATGCATGCTCACCGTGCTGGTCGCTTACTATTTGCGGCTCGGTTACTGGATCCTGCCCGAAGGCAACCGGTTGATCCCGGTTGCGGTGTCGGTGGTGACGGCGATTCCGCTGTTCATCCGGTTCGGACTCTATCGCGCGATATTCCGCTATTCCGGCTTCGCCGCGCTGGGCACGCTGGCGATCGCGATCGCGATTTACGGCGTCATCTTTGCGTCGGTCTTCACGCTTTACGGGGTCTACGGCGTGCCGCGCACGCTGGGCCTGATCCAGCCCATCCTGCTGTTCATCGCGATCGGCACGTCACGCGCGGCGGCGCGATTCTGGCTCGGAGGCGGCTACGGCTTCATCCGTGAGATGAATGCGCGCAGCCGGGTGCTGATCTACGGCGCCGGACGGGCCGGACGGCAACTTGCCGCAGGGCTGGCGAACAGCCCCGAAATGCAGGTGGTTGGATTCGTCGACGATGATACCTCGCTGGCGGGCAGCCTGATGAACGGCAAGCCGATCCATCATGCGGCACGGCTGCAGGAACTGATCGCGGCTGAGGATATTCGCCACGTCCTGCTCGCCATGCCCTCGACCACACGGTCGCGGCGGGCGGAAATTCTGCTGCAGCTCAAGGGCACGGCAGTGCAGGTCCGCACGCTTCCGGCGCTGAGCGACATCGCGCGGGGTCGGGTATCGGTAGGCGATCTGCGCGAACTCGACATCGAAGACTTGCTGGGCCGGGATTCCGTCGCGCCGAACGAGTTGCTGCTGGCGCGCAACATTACCGGCAAGATCGTGCTGGTCACCGGCGCGGGCGGGTCGATCGGGTCGGAGCTGTGCCGCAAGATCTTTCGCCTGCGTCCAGCCAGCCTGCTGCTGCTCGATGCTAGCGAGCATGCGCTCTACGCGATCCACGGCGAACTGATGCAGGATGCGCTCGAATCTGGCCGCGCGGCAGACCTCGTGCCAATCCTGGCGTCGGTGACCGATCCGGTCCGGATGGGGCTGGTCTGCAGCTCATTCCGGCCCGATACGGTTTACCACGCCGCCGCCTACAAACATGTCCCGCTGGTCGAGCACAACCCGTGCGAAGGGGTGCGCAACAATGTGCTTGGCACCCTGGTCACCGCCCGGGCCGCTGAGCAGGCCGGGGTGACCAACTTCGTGCTGATCAGCACCGACAAGGCAGTTCGTCCGACAAATGTGATGGGTGCGAGCAAGCGCATGGCCGAGATGGTGCTGCAGGCGATGGCCCATGCCCACACCGGCAAGACCCGATTCGCGATGGTCCGCTTCGGAAATGTCCTGGGTTCGAGCGGCTCGGTCGTTCCCCTGTTCCGCCGCCAGATCCGCGAGGGCGGTCCGATCACGATCACCCATGAAGACGTGACGCGCTATTTCATGAGCATCCCGGAGGCCGCAGAGCTGGTCATTCAAGCGGGTGCGATGGCGCAGGGCGGCGAAGTCTTCGTGCTGGAAATGGGCGATCCGGTGCGGATCGTCGATCTCGCCCGCAACATGATCGAGCTCTCTGGCCTGTCGGTGCGCGATGCCGAACGACCGGACGGCGATATCGAGATCTCTGTGGTCGGCCTGCGCCCCGGTGAAAAGCTCTATGAAGAGCTCTTGATCGGCGGCGATGACCTGCCAACCAGCCATCCGCGGATCATGAAGGCGCGCGATCCGATGATCGAACCCGCCGAACTCGAGCGCGCCCTGACTGAACTTGAGGCAATCGTCGCAGGCAACGATGTGGCCGCACTGCGCAATCTGCTGGTGTCGATTGTCGGCGGGTTCACGCCCGACAAGGACGTGGTCGACCACATCGAGCGGCGCCGCAAGCGCCGGGATTGAGCGCCGCCTGTCAGGACCGACGCTGCCACGAGCCAACTGTCAGCAATAAGGTCGGCGCGAACATCGTGTTGATCAGATCATGCAGGCCCGCGCCCAGCGTCGCCTCGGTGCTACCCATACCTTCGAGCAGCAGGTCGGCAACCTCATTGGCGCACTCCAGTCCTAACAGCACCAGCCACGGCCGCAAGTCGAGCGGACTGCGCCGCAGCAGCAGCGCGGCAAGGCACAGCACCAACATGCCCGCGTGAATGTGGAGCAAATCCGGCGTCAGACCCAGATGATCGCCCAGCGTGAGCTTGAGCTGCGCCCAGCGATCCGCCGAAGTGACAATCCAGCTGGGCGCTTGATCGAACACCGCGCCTCAAATCCCCGGCAGGGGAGGCTGGCCCGCGAACAACCGGTCGTAGGTATCGCGTTCGTGCGCATCAAGCGCGACCGGATCGAGCATCGCCAGGGCTCGCTCGCGGGCAGTATCGCCAAGCTGTCGGGCCCGGACCGGATCGGCCAACACCCGGATCGCGGCGGCTGTCATGGCCTCGACATCGCGGAACGGAACCAGTTCACCGGTCTCGCCGGTCTTCACCAGATCGCCTTGCCAATCAAGATCGTAGGCCACCAACGGAGCGCCGCCGAGCGCGCTTTCCGATAGCGCGCGGCCGGTCAGCGGTGACAGAACCAGCGCACAGTGGGCATTGAGCTGGGCCAGCGCGTGCTGATCCTGATTGCCGCCGATCACCAACCGGCCCGCCACGCCCAGCTCGCTCGCCCGCGCTTCAAGCTCGGCGCGAAGATCGCCGTCACCGGCCAGCAACAGCTTCACATCGTGTCCGGCTTGCACCACTCCGGCCAGGACCCGGACCGTATCATCGGGGAATTTGACGGCCTGGAGCCGCCCGATGCTGAGCATGAAGCGCCCCGGAGCAATGCCATAGCGCTGCATCAACGCCGTATCAGTGCCGCGCTCGCCCGGCGGCAAGCGGTGCTCGGGTGATAGCAGATTGCCATAGCGGAAGATCGTGGTGCGATCGGGCTTCGCGCCGTTGCGAACCGAGAAGTCGACGTTGTCCTGATTGGGCGCGGCGACCACGTCCGCGCGCGGCAGGACGAAGCGCTCGACTTTCTTCTCCAGCGCGATCGAGCGGAAAAAGCGCGGATAGAGCGGCCGCCCGGTGCTTTCGCGGACCTTGTCATTGTTGCCGTTGACCCGGATCAGCATCGGCTTGCCGCTGAGCCATTTGAGCCCGAGCCCGAACAGTCCGAGATAGAGCGGATCGCCGACCCGGATAACTTCGACCCCTTCGCGCCGGATCAGGCGCAGCAGGGTGAAAAACAAGCCGATCTGGCCGATCAGGAAGTTTATCGGAAAGAGCTTTGCAAGCCACCCGAACCGCCCGATCCGTCCTTCGATCACGGTGTGCCGCGCGCCCAGTTCGTACCATTGCGGCGGTCCGCAACGCGGCCCCCAGGCCGGCGAGGTGAGCAGTGTGGCGAACGGATGGACGCTGAACACGTGGCGGAAGTAGCCGTCGAGATCGCGGCAGGTGATCGAGGCTTCCAGCCCGCGCTCGCGCACCATCTCCAGCGTATAGGCCGCGTCGAGCACCAGCAGGCTCGGCCGCCGCGTTGCAGTGTCTGGTTCGGGGGAGGACATCGGCGCGGGCTGTAAGGGCGAGAGGTTGGCTTGGCAATTGTCTGGCTGCGAGCAAGCAGCTAAGGCCCCTGCTCACCCGCGCATCGCGCAACCGGAGACAGTTATGCATTTGTCGGTGGTCGACGCCGGCCTTGGAAATATCAAGTCGATCAAGCGGATGGTTGAACACATCGGCGGATCGGCGGATATCATCACGGACCCGGCTGAACTGGCCGGTGCCGAAGCTGTACTGCTGCCCGGCGTGGGGCATTACGACTATGGCATGCAGCTGCTGCACGAAGGCGGCTGGATCGGCGCGCTGAATGACGCAGCGCTGGTCCGGCGCGTGCCGTTCCTTGGGATTTGCCTGGGGATGCAGCTGATGTGCCGCGGCAGCGAGGAAGGCGAGCGGCCCGGGCTCGGCTGGATCGCCGCCGACGTCAAACGGATCGAGACCGGCGGCGACCCGCGGCTGAAGATTCCACACATCGGCTGGACCGGGACCAGCGTGGACAAGCCCGGCGACATCCTGCCCGAGGGCGATCCGGACCTGCGCTACTATTACGTCCACTCGTTCCGCGCGGTTTGCGACGATCCGGCCGAAGTCCTGTGCAGCGCCGATTACGGCACCCGGTTCACTTCCGGCTTTGTCAGCGGCAATCTGCGCGGCGTGCAATTCCACCCCGAAAAGAGCCACCGCTTCGGCATGGAGCTGTTCCGCCGCTGGCTGGGAATCGCCGCATGACGACCAGCAGCGCGATCCGCCACCGCATCATTCCGGTCCTGCTGCTCAAGGACGGCGGGCTCTACAAGACCACGAAGTTCGGCAAGCCGAGCTATGTCGGCGATCCGATCAACGCGGTGAAGATCTTCAACGACAAGGAAGTCGACGAGCTGATCGTGGTCGACATCGAGGCGACCCGCGCGGGCCGCCCGCCCGATTTCGCGATGGCCGAATGGCTCGCCGAGGAATGCTTCATGCCGCTGTGCTGGGGCGGCGGGATCCGCAACGCGGACGATGCCGGACAGCTGTTCAAGCTGGGGATCGAAAAAGTCTCGCTGCAAAGCGCCGCGCTAGATGGCATGGGGCTGGTAACGCAGCTGGCGGGCCGCCACGGCACGCAGGCGGTGGTCGTCTCGGTCGACGTCGAGAAGGACTGGCTCGGCCGCCACAAGCTGCGCACCACGAACGGCAAGGACAAGCGTGACTGGAAAGACGTGGTGCGCGCCGCCGCCGCTGCCGGAGCGGGCGAAATCCTGTTGACCGCGGTCGAGCGTGAAGGCAGCCGCGCCGGGATGGACACCGCGCTGATCGCCGAGGCCGCCGCGCTGGTTGACGTGCCCCTGATCGCGCATGGCGGCGCGGGCTCATTGGCTGACATCAAGGCGGCGATCGACGCCGGCGCCAGCGCGGTTGCCGCCGGGGCCTGGTTCGTCTGGCAAGGCCCGCACAAGGCCGTACTCATCACTTATCCGCGCCCGGAAGAGATCCGGGCGATCTGGGGACATTGACCTTGCATTCCACCTATCCCGGCAACCACCGCGTCTGCACCCGCTGCATCATGGACGATACCGCCGCCGACATCGTGTTCGACGATGCGGGGGTGTGCAATTACTGCACCGAATTCCTGGTCCGGCTCGACCACTATGTCGATCCCGATCCTGCCGCGCGCCAAGCCAAGCTCGACGATCTGGTCGCCAAGGTGAAGGCCCAGGGTGCAGGCAAGCCATATGATTGCATCATCGGCGTCTCGGGCGGGGTCGATTCGAGTTACACGCTGATCAAGGCGGTCCAGCTCGGCCTGCGCCCTCTCGCGGTGCACATGGACAGTGGCTGGAACGCGGAGGTCGCCGCCAACAACATCGCCAACCTGGTGCGCGGGCTGGGGGTCGATCTCTATACCCACGTAATCGAATGGCCCGAGATTCGCGGTTTGATGGAAGCAATGTTCGCCGCCGATGTGCGCGATGTCGAAGTGCTTTATGACAACG
>Ga0114940_10000436_pt1 | contig 20129 bp, 18 predicted proteins | sample ColdCreekSource_FD_87195 | JGI IMG/M metagenome (GOLD analysis project Ga0114940, IMG submission 87195) | Groundwater microbial communities from Cold Creek, Nevada to study Microbial Dark Matter (Phase II) - Cold Creek Source | ecosystem: Environmental > Aquatic > Deep subsurface > Groundwater ... | reverse complement strand
TGGGCCAGAAAACTTCGGCAGGATGCTCGATGGCTTTTACGCTATGGACGAACATTTCCGTACTGCCCCACTAGAATCCAACGCACCAGTGCTGCTTGGATTGCTGGGTATTTGGTATGAAAACTTCTGGGGTAGCCAGAGCGAGGCCATCTTACCCTACGACCAGTACCTTAGCCGCTTCCCGGCCTACTTCCAGCAAGGAAATATGGAAAGCAATGGCAAGCGCGTCCGCAAAGACGGCACAGCCGTCAACTATCAGACAGGGCCAGTTATCTGGGGTGAACCCGGCACCAACGGCCAACACGCCTTCTACCAGCTACTCCACCAGGGCACGCTGCTGGTACCATGCGACTTCATCGCCTTTGCCAAACCGTCCCACAACATCGGCAAACACCACGACAAGCTAATAGCCAACATGTTCGCCCAGTCGGCCGCCTTAGCCTTCGGTAAAACCACCGAAGAAGCTGCTGCCGAAGGTGATATAAAGGGCCTACATGCCAGTCTCACACCACACCGCACCTTCCCCGGCAACCGCCCAAGCAACACAATCCTAGCCTCAGAGCTAACGCCTGAGACACTCGGCCAGCTTGTCGCTCTCTACGAACACAAGATATTTGTTCAGGGTGCTATATGGGATATCAACTCCTTTGACCAATGGGGTGTCGAACTTGGCAAAGTCTTAGCTACCGACATCTACGAAGCCATCCAAAACCACGACAGCAGCCAAGGCCACCGCCCTAGCGACAGTTCTACCACTAGCCTCTTAGATACCTACTTCAAGCTCGGCAGCTAGCTTTCGCCGCGCTCCAGCTTGCGCCGCTCCGGTGTTTCGTCGGGCCGGGCATATTTGTCCTCTAGGCGCCAGGTCGTGCCGGCCTCCGGCGTACTGGCTTCAATAACGTCACAGTCGGTAATGCCGCGGATACGGTGCTTCTGCCCAACTGATGTTCGGTAGCCAAGCCCGGCTTCCATCTCGGTCGTTATCATCTCGCCACCGCTATCCTGCCACTCCAACGCCGCCCTTCCAGACATCATAAAGTAGCTCTCTTGCTTCTCGTCATGCACTTGCAGGCTCAGTGTCTCACCAGCATTAACGTGTAGGATCTTACCCATATACGGCAGACTTTCAGGGACCCAGTGCAACTCGTAGCCCCATGGTTTTTCGACACGTCTAACGTATGGTTCGGTAGCAAAATCCTTAGGATCAAAATATGGTGCTTGGCCGCTCATGACAACTCCTTATGTAACCTTGCAATAATCGGTGACTCTGCTGGACTGACGCCATTAAGTATCGCCAAGTAGGCTGACACGAAGTCACTTAAGGCCCCAGCATATAACAAGCGCTGTAAAACCGTATCGCCCTGGACCTCAATGGTAACCGGTGATGGTTTTAAGCCAGACAGCAACCGGTCACTAGCAGTAAACAGTTGGTCGTCGCCCCCCTTCCCTCCTGGCAATCGTAATTCAATAATGGCATACACCTTATGCACCGGCTGCTTTGTCCAGCCAGCAAAACCAGCATAACCAAAGACCTTGTCATCACCCAACCAAGCAAGCTGCTTGGCGTTGCCATTGATGTCAGCTTGCCATTTCTGAGCCACTGCCACCACCGCAGTGTCAGCATAGACCACTACCGACCTCCCTAGGAGTTCCAGGGCGATTTGTTTGGCTTGGTTATGGCTTGTCGCTTTCTGAGGGTCCCAAGCGGCCACCTGGCCCGCCAGCCATTGCTGTTGCGACGCTAGCTCTAACGCCTTGCCATGGGTAAGGCCATAACTATCAAATACTACCGCCATGGCTTTGAGCCCCTGCCAGAGCCGCCTTCCAGCTTCAATCCGTACAACGTTATCGGTATTTATGGCCAAGCCGACATTGTCGACTACGATACATAATGTCCGCTCGCCGATATAGGCCGGCAACTGCTCACTTGTCACCACTTCAACTGGCACGCCAAGTTTGAGCCAACCTAAGGCGGTTGTCGCTACTAACCTACCATAGCTATCGGCAATAATAACAACATTGTAGATATCGCTAACCTGCGAAGAATGAGGCAGTTCAAAAGCATAGTCAAGTTGCTCAGCCTGATGGCCAGCACTACCCAAGTTATCTTGGGTGTCACGTTCATGTATTATTTTGAGATCATCTAACATAGCTCAACACCTTGCCAACATGTATGTAGTTAATATCATCTGGCAAGCGATTACAACGCCTGTAAGCATTTGCTTGCGGGCACAATATAGATTAGAATATTAATTATCGAATATACCATAAGCGTCTAGACTAATTATATTTAGCGCAACAACCGGGGGAGGGCAACATGTTCGGGCAAAGAAATGATCAAGATAATGGCACTCAGGCCGCTGCTCCAGCGACCGATGCCGCACTAGGGCCACAAGAGCCTGCAACTATCACACCAAACGGTAGCCCGCAATCAGGCACTGACGATTATGTCATGACCGACCTGCCTCATCTTGCCGCCCCTGCCCAGCCTGCGCCGGCTGTTGCCCCTACGGGCACACCTATGGTCATTGACCCAGTAGCAACTTCCCATCTCCCTGTCACTGACGGCAGCGCGCCTAACGATCTTATGGAGCTTAAGCAATCAGCCCTACAAGAGCTATCTCCACTCGTAGGCCACCTAGAGCAGACCCCTGAAGAAAAGTTCCGCACCACTATGATGATGATCCAAGCCTCCGATGACCAGACAATGTTGCCTGCCGCCTTCCAATCAGCTAAAGAGATCAAAGACGAGAAAGCTCGCGCCCAGGCACTTCTCGATGTCATCAACGAGATCAATTACTTCACCCAGCAGCACGCTGAGGCTTAGTAGGCGCAAATTTCATCCCTTCCCTTACGTAAAAACAGGCTCCCCTGCGAGCCTGTTTTTTATAGGTACCAGCCACCTATTGAGGCTTGCGAACAGTTGAGTTGTTGTCACTACCGCTTTGCGGTGTAGTGGCTGGGTCTGATGCTACACCGGCTGCCGGTGAGTTTTGCTGCGGCGCTTGATTAACAGACTCTGGAGCTATGGCGTCGTTGTTATTCGAGCCTTCGCCTTCTCCAAACTGGTTCTGCGTTTGTTCCTGTGACTTTTTATCATCCGTAGAACTATTGTCTATCAGCTTTTTGATACCTAAACCGGCAAAAAATAATATAGTTACTAGTAATAGCGCCGCTATAAGCCGTATGATCCATCGGCGTCGGCGATACGACGATTCTTGAATAGTCTCGTATACCTCGTATGGTATCTGTGGATTTTGAGAGTTGTTGCGATCTTTTCTTCCAAACATAAACGATATTATATCATATTACTATTCGTATCTCAATAACCCCCACTCATCGCCTGCTTTTTCTAGCCTACCAGATGTGCGCTGCAACTCATCAATAATACTTTGGGCAGCAGCGCTATGCTGCCCTACTACGACTTTGCCATTGGCGCTACGCTTAATTCTCGGATAACCGCCACTTTGCCAGCATCAGGGACTACACGAGTCGCTACCCAACCCTTCTCTTGATCCGCATCTGCATCCCTTAGTTGCGCAGGGTTCAGCTCACGAAGCTTAGCTAGAGGTACACGCTTAAACCCTTTCGTGTCTTGTAGCGACTCAGGGGATATAGCATCTTTAGAAACAGTGGCTTGTAGGTATGGCTCACCTTTTTCATCTGAGGCCAACGTAACTGTTAAAAGCCTGTAGTCATCGGAGCTATCATCAATTTTGAGATCCTTGCCACTCAGGCCTATAGCTTGGGCCTGCAGCAGGTCATAGAGCGGAATTACCTTGTTCTTGAACGGCTTACCGCTATCAGATTCAGATCCAACATCTAAGCTCATAATACCGGATTGGGAATCGTATGACTCATCCATCACAATCCATCCGCCCTGCTCGTACCCGTCATTGGTAGGCACTACAAATTTGCCATCTTCTAGGCCAAATGCCCCATCCAAGCCATATGTGTCAATATAGTCTTCGACCTCACCGCCTAACGGGTGCGGCGCAATTCCTGGAGCGAAGGCGTATTGTATTTCTGACATATTTGTTTTGGATTTTGAGTACGTTACTATAAACATTACCATAACTATGGTTTCACGTCAATCTCGTGTCATAAGCTACTTTGTAGAGAGAACGTTGACTGCATAGCCTACATATTGTTGAATATATGCTATGAGTATTGAATGTAGTGGAGAGGACGAAGGTGTTGTCACAGAGCATGGGTATGATTATGCAGGAGCCATAGCAGCAGTCGCCTTAGGGTTGGAATCCCCTGACTTAGATATACAAGCTCAGTCCATACGCACCGCCACAAACCTTATACGATGGGATGAAGAATCTGGTTTCGACTCACAACCGACGACTGTAGGCTTTAAGCACTCGACTTATTCACCTAACGAATTACGCTCTGCCCTCGGACAGGTTTTGATATCATTGCCTTGCAGTACAAATCCTGACATACGCTCGATTCAAGCCACTAGTCCAAGACCGTCATCTTTAGACCAGTCCATCTCTGGCTATACATCGTACAGCGAGCCGATATTGTCGATAGTGGTATTGATGACAGAACAGCTGGGACACTTCGCCGATAGCATAGAGCGTCAACATTCACATTTTGTGCTTTCGAGATTCTGGGACGATGAAAGCATGCGTACCTTACTAATAAATTTAGATAACCTCGATATACATTACTCTACTGAGCATATAGATGAAGCTAAAGGCGTATTCCATAGTGCCCTCGAATTCGCCATGAACGCCAATGAAATCTTATTGCAACAAGCACAAGCAGATATTTCAGCGCTCTAGCGAATAACCTCTAACAAAAAACCCGGACGTTACATCCGGGTTTTTAAAAGGTCGTAAACCGACTAGACTACATGCCCATACCCATGCCGCCGCCCATACCACCCATGCCACCGCCGCCCATAGCTGGAGCAGATTCCTTCTCAGGAACTTCTACAACTAAAGCGCCCATGGTCATGCTAGTACCGGCAATCGACACAGCGTTCATCAAAGCTTCTTTGGTGACCCGTGCAGGGTCAACGACGCCGACAGCCTTGAGGTCAACAAGCTTGCTTGGGTCGTTAACGTTTACACCGTGGCCAGGCTTGCCCTTCTTAACTTGCGGCAACCACTCGTCAGCGTTAAGGCCAGAGTTGGTCAACAGGATACGGAATGGCTGTTCGAGAGCTTTCTTGAGCAACGACTTGCCGGCATTGACGGCATCGTCATCAGCATCGGAGGTAGTAATGCTGGAGACCAAATTGACCAAAGTCACACCACCACCGGCGACAACACCTTCGTCCAGAGCGGCTTTAACAGCGGCGACGGCATCGTCAACCCGGTACTTCTTCTCTTCGATTTCGGTTTCGGTAGCACCACCAACTTTAATGACGGCAACTTTGCCGCTCAGGGCTGCCCGACGCTTCTCAAGGTTTTCTTTGTCATACTCGCTACTAGCAGTCTCAGCCTGGGCATTGATCTGCTTGATGCGGGCAGTGACTTCGGCTGGGGCACCGTTGCCTTCGATGATAGTGGTCTCATCCTTGGTAACGATAATCTTGCGGGCCGTACCAACGACTTCTAGGCCAACATTCTCAAATGTCATGCCCTGGTCTTCAGTAATAACCTGCGCACCGGTCAAAATAGCGATGTCGTTAAGAATATCTTTGCGACGGTCGCCAAAAGCTGGAGCCTTAACGGCCACTGTATTAAATACACCCTTTAGTCGGTTAAGCACCAATGTGCCGAGCGCCTCGCCTTCGACGTCATCAGCAATCAAGACTAAGTCTTTTTTGCCAGACTGGGCAAGCTTCTCAAGCAATGGCAAGAATTCTTGGATCGAACTAATCTTTCCATCGGTAATAACAACCGCTGGTTTGTCGTAGACGGCTTCCATACGTGAAGTGTCAGTGACCATGTAGGCACTAACGAAGCCACGGTCAAAAGTAAACCCTTCGACAACTTCACTCTCCAGTAGTAGGCCTTGGCCTTCTTCGACGGTGATAACACCCTCTTTGCCAACCTTCTCAATAACTTCGGCAATCAAATCACCAATTTGAGCATCACCGGCTGAGATAGTCGCAACTTCGGCTACACGGGCGCGGTTGCCCTGGATATCTTCTGCCAGAGTGGTCAGTTGAGCTAAAACGTCAGCAGCGGCAGCTTCTAGGCCCTTACGAAGTAGCATCGGGTTGTGGCCAGCAGCAATCAGCTTATTAGCTTCGTTGAGGATGTGATACGTCAGGACGGTTACGGTGGTAGTACCGTCACCCGCAACATCGTTCATCTTGTTGGCTGCTTGCTTAATAAGCTCGGCGCCGACTTTGTAGCCTAGAGTTTCGTCATCGACATCAGCGATGTCAACACCCTTGGCAACCGTTACGCCATCATGGGTAACGGTTGGAGCGCCAAAACTCTTACTTATAACAACATTGCGACCTTTTGGACCCATAGTCGTCTTAACTGCGTCGTACAGGATTTGCGCTCCGGCTAATACGCGGCGGCGGGCGTCATCATCATAAAATACTTTCTTTGCCATATACTTCTCCTTTTGAGCTTTTAGCCCTAGTCGTTAACTGTTGCTAAAACGTCTTCTTCTTTGACTAAAATATAATCTTCGCCAGCGACTTTGACATCGGTCGTACTGTAAGACTTATATAGAATCCGGTCGCCAATTTTGATCTGCTTGGCATTTGGGCCAACTGCTATGACTTTAGCTGTTTTTGGCTTTTCTTGAGCTTTATCGGGCAGATATAGCCCGCTCGCAGTCTTAGTCTCAGCCTTTTCGGTCTGGGCAACAACATAATCAGCAAGTGGCTGAATTGGTACGCTCATAAAGTTATCCTCCTTGTTACAGCGACTTATCTAGATAACGCTAGCACTATCTTGCGAAGAGTGCCAACGCGTCAGCACTCACTATACGTGACTGCCAATTCTCATGTCAAGATAGAGCTAAAATGTTGACCCATCCCTTACACAGTGGGATAGTTAGGGGATATTACGACACAGGGTCGTACGGACAAAAGACCTCGATGTACACCCGGCTGGCCAAAGGCTCGATAGAGCAGAGGGTCGCCCAGGCAGTACTCGACGCCTTCGCCACGACCACCAGGAAAGCCAAAAAGAAAAGCATCACCCAGACCGCAGCCATACTGGCCCTGTCTCGGATGAAGCTGACCGCCGGGCAACAAACGTCTGACACCGTCAGGCTCGGTGTACGTGTTGCCTCGGAAGCTCTCGAAGCAGCTCATGCAGAAATCGAGCGACAGTTCCCTCGCAGCCCCACGGCTTCAAAATCCCAAGCTTAAGCGCAGCGCCCCACCGGGTATACTGTTCGACTTCGTCGGACTACCCGGTGGGGCGCGCCTGGCTTCTCGGCACTATAGCCTTCCTTCTATGTCCGCCGACGTCACGATCGTCCGTACTGCCAACTCATATGTTACAGTCCTACAACGACGCTGCCGCCAACCGGATCCCGAGACCTTTGTCTCATACTTTTAGGTAAGTATTTTGTGGGTCCGGTTTTTTGCAGCATGATACAATTCGCTACATGGATGAAGCGCATACCACCCCCGCAACATTACTCGGCGTACCTCTCGATTTAGGCGCTGAAAACCTCGGTGTCGATATTGGCCCTGATGCCTTTAGATACCAGAAAATAATTACTAAACTCCGCGATAGCGGCTTTGACCTAGATGATGCCGGAAATATTCCCGTCAAAGAGCGGGCGCTGGCCGACATCGGCAGCAACCCCCAGCTCAAATATATTACTGAGATAACTAATGTAGCTGAGAAAACCGCCCAACGCGTCGAACAAGCAGTTACCGCTGGACGCAAAGCCATCATTATCGGTGGAGACCACTCCATAACCCTCGGTAGTTTCGCCGGTGCCTCCAAAGCCGTCAATGGCGACATTGCCATGATTTACTTTGATGCCCACGGCGACATGAATACCGACCAGACTTCCCTAACTGGCAATATCCATGGCATGCACCTGGCTAGTTTGATGGGCTTTGGAGCCCCAGAGCTTGTCAATGTCTACGGCGATGGCCGCAAGCTCGACAAAGCAAACCTACTGCATATCGCCGGTAGCGACTGGGACCAAGCTGAACTCGACCTTATTGAGCGCGAAAACTTAGACGCCTTTACCTTGTTTGACCTGCTCACTAAAGGTATGGGGCCACTCATAGCCAAGATTGACGCCCTCAGCCAGCGCGTCAGCAACGTCTATATCAGCCTAGACCTCGATTCTATAGACCAAATCTACGCCCCTGGCGCCGGTATGCCCAACCGCAAAGGCCTCACCTACCGCGAGATCGCTACGCTCGCCGAATACATCGGCAAAACCTGCAACGTCATTGGTGTCGACATTGTTGAATATAACCCGCTACAAGACATCGACAACAAGACCGCCGAACTCGGCATCGAACTCATTGCCCACTTTTACGGCAAAAACTACAGCTGGTACTCGCACTACATGGAACAGAACAAACTCTAAGCCAAGCATAGGCCTATGCCTTGTCTTGTGTTTGCTCCGCCATTAGCTCACGGACGGCGGCTTTGGTAGTGGCCATCTCATCCCAAGGGTTCTCGCCATTGGCGCGCTCGATGGTCTTCTCATGGCCCTTGCCTAGCAGCAGCACTGTATCATCGGCACTATCTGCCCGACTCAAAGCAAACTTTATCGCTTCGGTGCGGTCATGGACTAGGAAAAGGTTGAGGTCGAGTTCTTTGCCAGCCTTGATTGCACCATCAGCAATTTGTTCCATAATAAGCTGCCCATCAATATCACGGTCATCTTCTTCGGTAATAATCACTTCGTCGGCGTATTTGCCGGCTAGCGCACCCTGGATAGGCCGTTTCGCTTCATCGCGCCGACCAGCACTGCCAAACATAACAATTAGGCGCCCTTTGACCACTGGACGCAAGTCTTTGAACAACTTTTCAAAGCTGTCGGGCGTGTGCGCAAAATCAACAATGACGCTATACTCCTGGCCTTCGGTAACTTGCGCCATCCGGCCTTCTACCCCTTCAAGAGCAGCTATCCCCTGCTCAATTTGGTCTTTGCTCAGTCCCAGTATCCGGCCAGTGGCGACTGCCGCCAGTGAATTAGCCACATTAAAGCTGCCCGGCAGGTTGCAGTGGATCATATAGTGGGCATCATCTATCTTGGCAACGTAGTCGACACCGGTAGATGCTAGCTTCACGTCTGTTGCGCGTAGCTCACCCTTACCAACGCCATACGTCAGAGGATGCGACACTGCAGCCGCAAATAGCTCGGCCGACGGATCATCGGCATTAATAATTCCAACCTGCAAACCCTGTTTATTACGGTCGGCCTGAGTAAACATCATCTTCTTAGCGTCACGATAGCGTTCAAACGTCCCGTGGTAGTCCAAGTGCTCGTGGGTAATATTAGTCAGTACCGCCACCGAATACGGAATACCCCACACCCGGTGTTGAGCCAAGCTGTGGCTAGTCGTCTCCAGCACCAGCCACTCCATACCCTGCTTGCGCATCGCCCGCAAGCGACGCATCAGTTCCGGTACCGGCACATTGGTCATATGGTGGATCTGCGGCTTAATATCATCACCAACGCCCCAGGCGACTGTTGTCATCAGCCCAACATTATAGCCAGCTTCGTGCAGCATCCGGTGGATCAAAAATGTCGTCGTAGTCTTGCCGTTGGTGCCGGTCACCCCTATAACTTTGAACTTACGGGCCGGAAATCCGTACAAAATATTCCACATAATAGCTTCGACCTGATGGCCAAGCGGCTCGATCTTGCGGAATACCTCAACTGGAATAAGCCTCTTTATTATTGCACGTATACCCATAAGTCTCTACACCGCCATCTTCCGTCAATTATGATTATCATTATATAGCACACCTCTCAGAAAAATGTATGCAGCTGACCTGGCGGGCCATAAAAATAGAGCGCAGCATAATTGCTGCGCTCTATCGCTAGACTAGCTGCCGACTATTTCAGTAACTCGTACTTTTTTGCTAGAGCGATTTCTTCGTCAGGCGCTGTAGGATTTGGCTCTGGCGCACCAACGATTGCCGTCTGTCTATTGACTTCCCTAAGGACTATTGGAGGATTCTTTTCCCTGGGAGTTCTAGTAGCATTTACTATAAATCGACCGGCACGGCGCATGCGCTCACTTACTGGCGTATGTGACTCGGTCCGTTTCTGGCGCTCCTGCTCCAGACGACGTTGGTAGACTGCAGCGTCTGAATTGTCAGTAGCATCAGGTCCGTTCCAGCTTCCACCGTTAAGATAGTCACCAGCGCGTTGCGCAAGGGTGCGAGCACGGTTCCTTGTCGAAGCCTCAGGTCGTATTACTACAGGTGGAGTTGCTGAGCCCCCTATCCCGGGCACTATCGGAGCAACAGTATCTTGGGTGTTCTGATCATTATTATTAGTAGCTTCAGGTTCAGCTCGGCTTGGCTCGGGAGTCAAAAACCTGCCGATTCGTCTAGCGACTTGGCCACGGCGAGTAGTAGGTTCTGGACGTTCTGCCGTAGGCGCAGGGGTATTCCAGACATTGGGGCGGCCGTCAGGACCATCAGGCAATGCTCTTAGTTCTGCAAGGGTCATTGTCCTAGACAGGTTATCGGTAGCAGGAGTGTCGTCTTGGCTGTTGCCATCAGCGGTTGCTTGAGCTGCGCGCTGGCGGGTCGCTTCTTCTGTCGCTTCTTCTGCCTCTGCAGCGTCAGCAGCCTGTTGTGCTTCGTGTTGCGCATTCATGGCTAGCTCTAAGCGAGCAGCATCACGTCCGGAGCTAGCCCGCTCTTGCTCTTGCTCTTCCTCAGATTCGGCGGCGTCGGTTAAGTTATTTGCGCCATCATTTGTGTAAGGCGGCAAATCTTCTCCATCTTCTTCATAGGATGAAGAATCGTTGCGAGCGCCTTCATATGGAGCACCGTTAGTACCACCGGCGTCAGCGTTGTTTCGCCGCTGAACAAAGCGCGCATACGCCTCTTCTGGACTACGGGCACCGCGCTGTGGGTTTGTTGTTGGCGGAATTATAATCCCTTCTAGCGGAGCTGGCTCAGTGACAGCAGAAGCTCCGGCTGCTTCAGTCGTTGCAACTGGAGTAGTTGCTTCTGGTTCAGCTTCAGGCTTTGTAGGATTTTCGGCAGCGTATAGTTCTTCGGCTTGGGTACGCAGATCTGCGGCAATAGTACCGCCACGCTTAGCATCCTCATCGATTGCATTCTGACCGCCGCTCTTAAAGACAAGGCTCCGGAATTTGCCTTGGATGGCGGCTTCTTTAGCTTCGGCTTCTTGACGGACAGCTTCTTGTTGCTGTTCTAATGACGCCTGGTCCTCCTGCTTCTTTGCACGATAAGCTTCGCGTTCAGCTAGCCAAGCAGCAGCCTGTTTTTCCCGTTCAGCGTCCCGGGCTTCGCGTTCAGCAGCAGTCTGGCGGTCGGCTTCATCTTGGGATTTCTGAGCTTCGTTATTAGCTTCGTCCTGTTCGCGCTGGGCGATCCGGGCAAGAGCCTCGTCCTTTAGGACAGGCATCTTGCGGCCTGTCCTAAGTTCTTGCGCTTCGTTGCGGGATACGCCGAGTACCTTCTGGATTTCACTGATACCCATACTTTCCGGGTTTTCTATGCCAGCAACCATCGTATCGAGATTATGGGCTTCAGCATCGATTTCAGCCTGAGTACGAATATCTAATTCAAGCTGGCCTTCTACCACAGGAACTTGTTGCTCATTATCGGGAAGGTCTTCGTTGGGTTGTAGTGGTGGGGTTTCCATAAGAGTTGATGTCCTTTGCAAGGGTTAGCTTGATTGTTTGTTTTAGTTTTGAATTAATCATATTATATATGTATAAAGCTGTTTTGTCAATACTAAGATAACATAGTTGTAATCTCGGCAACTTATGCCATGACATAGACCTTTACCCTCGTTAGACTACTCTCTTTATCCAGAGATGTGTAGCAGAATATGTTACTATACGGTTAATGAGAGTTCTGGGCATTGAGACGACCTTTGATGAAACGTCAGCGTCAGTCGTAGAAGACGGCTGGTTATTATTAAGTAACGTTGTAAAAAGTAGTATTGACCTGCACGCCCAATATGGCGGCGTTGTGCCCGAAATTGCCGCCCGTAGCCATATTGAGTTCATAATGCCAGTCATCGAACAGGCACTCAAGATAGCAAACTGCAATTGGGACGATATTGATGCGATTGCCGTCGCGCATGGCGCTGGCCTGAGCGGTTCCCTGCTGGTTGGCGTCATGGCAGCCCGTACGTTAGCGATCGCCAAGAAGAAGCCCCTCTACGACATAAACCATGTTGAAGGCCATCTCTACGCTAACTTTATAACCAAAACAACACTCCAGGACTATTCCCTTCCCGAAACGCAACCGGAGTTCCCTATTCTCGGGCTTATCGTCTCTGGTGCGCATAGTCAACTTGTACTATTCGAAGATCACTTCCTTTATACATTGCTTGGTCAAACTCAAGACGACGCCGTCGGCGAAGCCTTTGACAAGGTTGGCAAGTTACTTGGCCTCCCCTACCCTGGAGCGATTAATGTACGGCGCATAGGTAAAGAAGGTAACGAGCAGTCTTTTGATTTCCCCAAGGCCCGGATGACCGGCATGAGCCCTGCCCTGCTCGAATTGCGGCAACGCAACTTTGAGGAGCGACACATGACAGATGTAGAACGACTAAAATGGAGCAGACTGTCATACGATTTTAGCTTTTCCGGTATTAAGACTGCCGTCCTACGGACAGCCCAGCACGAGATTGGCGAAGACTTTACCTTCCCTTCTATCGGTATAGCTGAGCGTCTTACTGACGGACAAAAGGCTGATATCTGTGCCAGTTTTATGAAAGCGGCCTTTGGGACAATCGTTGACAAGACGATACTAGCCTATCGGGAGTTTGCGCCAAAAACAGTCATCATAGGTGGTGGCGTATCAGCGAGCTTTACGTTACGAGGCATGCTTGATTCCCAACTTCCTGAGCCAATACGGGCAACAGACCTAAAGCTTTGCACCGATAATGGTGCGATGATCGCTACACTCGGTTGTTTTAAGCGTATGCATAGCCAACCGGAAGCCGACCCATATACCCTTGATATCGCTCCCAACCTCTCGATGTAGCCAGACTTTTTTAGAAGGCTACTTTTGTAGTTGCATCCCCTGCCCTTTCTTGTTATGCTTGCGGGGTAAAACAAACATTGTAGCCCGGTCGACTGTATATAATTACATCGTCCACAGCATATAATTGCACTACAATTTGGGGAAAAGCACAGCGGGGTAAATTACTTTACAAAGTAAAGTATTTTTTCTGTTTTGCTTTCATGTGAAGAAATAACAGGGGTGGCAATCATTTTTGTAAGGTGTTATGCTGATATAGTAATCAGCGGTCTGTCTCGGGACGAGAAACGGCGCAAATGCCCTCAAGGGTTAGGGAATAACGGAGAAGACAATGAAATTACCGAAGGTTTATGAACCTCAGCAGTACGAAAAGGACATCTACGACCTCTGGGAAAAGAGTCGGGCATTCGTACCTGCTGGTGACAAATCAACAACAGGTGAAACTTTTTCAGTCGTCATTCCGCCACCTAACGCCAATGGGAACCTCCACCTCGGCCATGCACTTACACTGGGGATAGAAGACATCGCTATCCGTTATCACCGACTAAAAGGTGACAACGTACTGTTTTTGCCTGGCGCCGACCACGCCGGCTTCGAGACCCAAGTAGTGTACGAAAAGCAACTCGCCAAAGAAGGTAAAAGTCGTTTTGATTTTAGCAGGGAAGAGCTCTACAGCCAGATATGGGACTTTGTCGCGCTTAACCGTACTAACTTCGAAGGTCAGATCCGACGGATAGGCGCTAGTGTCGACTGGGAGCACTACACTTTTACGCTTGACGAAAAAATTGTTAAGCGCGCCTATGCAACGTTTAAAAAGATGTGGGATGAGAAGCTTATCTACAGGGGTGAGCGTTTAGTTAACTACTGTACATTTCACCGGACAGGCTTTGCAGACATCGAGGTTGAATTTAAAGATGCAACCACGCCGCTTTATTACTTGAAGTATGGGCCATTCACCTTAGCGACTACCCGGCCGGAGACTAAATTTGGCGACACCGCCGTCGCTGTCCATCCGGATGACGAGCGTTACAAGGAGTGGGTCGGTAAAACGGTGACTGTTGAAGGTGTTAACGGTCCGTTCGAAGTGCGGGTAGTTGCCGACGAAATGGTTGACCCAGAATTCGGCACTGGCGCAGTCAAGATCACTCCGGCACACTCCTTTGATGACTGGGATGTTGCTCAACGCCATAATCTGGCCGCTGTACGGGTTATTAACCACGATGGCACAATGAACCACCACGCAGGCCGTTTCGAGGGTCTGACGGTCTTAGAAGCCCGCAAAGCAGTAGTTGCCGCACTAGAAGACATGGGCTTGTTAGAAAAAGTTGATAAGAAGTACAAGAACAGGGTAGGGCACTGCTACAAATGCGGTACAGCCATTGAGCCGATGCTGATGGAACAGTGGTTCGTCGAGATGGACACCCTGGCTAAGCCGGCCATTGCTGCACTCGAGGCTAAGGAAATTGATTTCCAGCCGGCCAACAAGCGAGACCAATTAGTAACGTACTTCAAAAACTTACGCGATTGGAATATCAGCCGACAGATCGCCTGGGGTATTCCAATACCAGCCTTCCAGAATGTCGACGACGCTGATGATTGGATCTACGATGAGCGTGTCGACCAAGAGACAATCCAAATTGCTGCCGAGAACGGAGATATCAAAACCTATCGCCGAGATCCGGATGTCTTTGACACCTGGTTTAGCAGTAGTTCATGGCCATATGCAACATTAGATTTTCCAGATGGTAAGGATTTTGATCAGTTCTACCCATTGAGCATGATGGAGACTGGCGCGGACATCCTATATCCATGGGTAAGCCGGATGATAATGTTTGGGTTATACAACACTGGACAAATACCGTTTAAAACGGTGTACTTGCACGGCTTAGTGCTTGATGAACATGGTCAGAAGATGAGCAAGAGCAAGGGCAATGTCATCAATCCGATGGAAAATATCGAAGAATTTGGCTCAGACGCATTACGTATGGGTATTATCACTGGCACCTCAGCCGGTAATAATCAGCCGTTTGGCAAGCCAAAGATCATCGGGGCACGTAACTTCGCCAATAAACTGTGGAATATCGCCCGCTATATCGAAGACCGCACCGAGGGAATGGAATCCCTGGACGCATTGAAAGCTGAAACAGCAGCAGATCATTGGGTGTTGATTAAGTTACAACAATTTAGCGAGCAGATTGCCGATGACTTAGAAAACTACCGCTTTGCCGAAGCATACGACAAGTTGTATCACTTTGTCTGGGATGACGTTGCCGACTGGTATATCGAGGCCTCCAAAGATGAGCCGAACAGGGAAATACTTGGGTACGTATTGCAGTCCGTACTACAGATAGCCCACCCGTTCGCACCTTTCGTAACAGAGACGATCTGGCAGACTCTGGCGTGGCAAAAAGATACGCTATTAGCCACTTCCACGTGGCCAACGCCTACCGTAGGTGACGATAAGGCTGCCCAGGAATTTGAAGATGTTAAAGCAATAGTCTCCGAAGTGCGTACGCTGTCTAAGATATTCAAGATAACTAAGCCGACGCTGTATTACAAGATGTCTGACACGGACTTTGCGGCCAATGCCGAGCTAGTACGCGTCTTAGGCAGATTAGAGGCTGTTACAGCGGCTCCGGCAGATGTTGCCGGTGGCGTGCACCTGACGCAGACTAAGCATATTTGTTGGCTAGATATCGCTGTCGAAAAGCGCCAGCACTACCTAGCAGAGTTAGCCATCAAGCAAAAAGAACAGCAGAAGACAATTGACCAGCTTGAAGCCAGGCTCGGCAACAAGTCATACGTCGACAATGCGCCAAAAGAAGTCGTCGAGCAAACCGAAGGCCAGTTAGAATCGGCCCGCAAAATCTTGGAGAATATCGCTACCGAACAAAGCCGCTTCGCGTAGGCGGTTTTGGTCTGCGAGTTCAGGTTTAAGTTCGAGGGACCAAAGAAGCGCGAATGCGTTCGACCGAGGGCTGTAGCTCATAGTCGTCGAACCATAACACTTGCCAGTCAAGCCGTTCTGCGGCCATGAGGTTAGCCCGGTCGTCATCCACCAACAGGATCTCCTGTGGTTTGACTGCGGCTAAACGGCTAGCAGTTTCATAGATGGCACGCTCTGGCTTGATTGCGCCAACAACCGACGAGTCGATAATTGAGTCAAATTGTACTGAAGGCAATAGCTGCCGTTGCTGCATTGCTGTAATAAATCCGGGCATGATGTTAGAGATAAGCCCGACATAGTACCGTTCGGATACCCACTGAACAAGGTCATGCATAGCCTCGATCGGCTCGACCGAAGTTAAATAATATTCTTGCCATTCGACACGAGGAACGCCTAACCTCTTGGCTAATGCGCCATTGAAATCGCTTGCCGACATATCACCACGACAAACGGCGTCGTTATAATGCCAAAAGATATTCTCCACCTCATCCGGACGGGTGTTCGTGTCAGCTGCCAGTTTGGTAAAGGCAGAATGGAAGAAGCGTACTAGGCAGCCATTAATATCGAAATACACAAATTTAACGCCACTTTCAGCGATTAATTTAGGGCTACTGATAGGGGCCTCGGCATGATTGCCAGTGTTGGCGACTGCGTTACCGAGTAGTGTGTCGAGGCTAATATCAAGGGCGGCAGCAATATTTTGAATAGTAAAGATAGAGGGCGATTTGATAGCGCCACGTTCAATTTTTGCTAACGTCGAATAGCTCAAATCTGCCTTGTGGCATAAATCTTGCTGTGTCATCCCGGCAGCTTTGCGCATATGCTGCAAGCGCTGCCCCAAACCCTTCTCGTCCATATAGCCATATGATACCAGTTAGCCGTCGCAATCGGCAACTAATTAGTATTAAACGGCTGGTTCCGCCCCATACCAGCGGGTGCCGAGAAGAACTAACTAAAGATCACGCCAAGCAGGGTAAAGATCACAAAGAAGCCGACAAGGCCAGAACAACCGGCAATAATGAGACTCGTTTGAGCCTGTCCACCAGTTTGGCGCATCATCATTGCGTATACCCACCCGCCTAGCCCTATGCCAAACAATAGTCCAGTTAACGCATTACTCATAGTAATCAGTATACTAAACCGTTAGCTTTTCGGCTATGGCAGCCAATGCTTGATGGTCTGGCTCGACAGAAGTGTCCGGATGATTAGTGAACTCTTGGTGGCTACTAAAAGGGAAGAGCTTAATATGAGCATGGTCGACATCGAGGCCTTCGATATGGACGCCAACCCTAGTCGCCTCAGGAAACGCTTGGCGAAGCCGTTCCGCTACAAGCTTGACCGTTTTCATAATGGCAGCGTACTCGTCATCGGCGAGATCCCAAACGAATTCGACTTGACGCTTAGGGACTACAAGTACTTGGCCTGGCTGGATGGGATGTATGTCAAGAAAGGCGAACGTTTTATCGTCTTCATAAATCTTGTGGCAGGGGATTTCCCCTTTGATAATCTTGGTGAATAGTGAGTCTTCCATGGCTATTATGGTACCATTTTGTGCGGTAATTTTTAGACGAATCCTCAAAAACAATAAGGTAGCGTACAATAAGCATATGAAGCATCTTATCCTCTTGCGCATGGCCGGCGTCGGATTCTCGACTGGCATCTTTTTCTTAGCGATAACTACTGCAACCGTCCTAGTATTTGGCACGCCGACTGCCTTAAAGTCAGCCTTAGATGAAAGTGGTATGTACGGCTCGACGGCTAAACAGATTAGTCAAGAAGCCGCCGATGCAGCGTTATCAGACAACGACTTAAAACTTGATAAATCCGCTGTTGAAAAGGCTGCAGCAACCAGTTTTTCTACTGAAGCTGTGCAAGCAGACATAGAGCGATCGATTGATAGCACCTACGACTGGCTTGACGGCACTACAGAGAAGCCAAACATCACCCTCGACCTAACGCCATATGTCAACCGCTTTACCCAGTCAGTGGGAAATCAGGCGGCATTACGTGTCAAAGGCCTACCACCGTGTACCGCTGAACAGGCACGGACACTCATGCTAACCGATATTGATGTCTCTACAATGCCATGTTTGCCACCCGGAATAAACATAACTAACGTCCAGAGCGCTGCTATTGATAAGCTCGTAGCCTCTAACGAATTCTTACGCGATCCAGTATTAACAACTGATTCATTGCCGAAAGACGCCGCCGGTGAGACAGCAATCGACCGTGCACATAACATACCAACGGCCTTTCAGTGGTCGATCAGAGCGCCGCGGATCTTTGCCGGACTGGCATTGGTAAGCGCTGTAGTGATCATAGCTTTGACCTACCGTACCGACTGGAAATTAGGAGTAAGGCGCCTAGCACGACCACTCCTTGGCACAGCCGTGACCTTGGCTGTAGTAGTGGTAATTGCAAAACTCCTATTTGGAGTATTCACCAAAGGCGACGGCCTTGCGGCCAAGCTGGCCGGCGGAGGCTTTAAAGATTCAGTTATCATATTCGCCGACAGCCTTATGCAGCTCTACACTGCCAAATTGTTACTTTTTATTATCATCTACGCAATTGCAGGGGCGGTGGCATTGATTGCCGTACGGTTTATTAAGCCAATCAGTCCAAATGGTTCGCTTACGTCAACATCCACTTTACCTGGAGCACCGCCTCGTCCACCGATAGCGGGAATGTAATATAAAAAATGAAGCCTTACACTGAGGCTTCATTTTTTATCTGGTTGACAGTGCATTGCGTCGTGGCGGAGAGGGAGGGATTCGAACCCTCGGAACCATTGCTGGCTCACTTGTTTTCGAGACAAGCCAATTCAACCACTCTTGCACCTCTCCGCAAACGGTTCGATATCTACATATCTGTTATCCGTATGGCACTATTTTAACAGATTAAGGAGAGAAGTCACGATACTAGCTTTTTTGTTAGTGATATGATAGGATTACCTCTGTTGCATGTACGCATGCTCTACACGCACCCGTAGCTCAGCTGGATAGAGCGCCAGTTTGCGGTACTGGAGGTCGCAGGTTCGAATCTTGCCGGGTGCACCAATTTGTTTATGATAAAAGACTTCTTAGGAAGTCTTTTTGTTTAGGCGATAAAGGCAATGATACCTACGAGCCAAAGTGAAAGTAAAGAGAAAAACTTGGGACTTGTTTGAAAGCGCTTTAGTACATGTAGTATTACCACGCCAAATATGAAATAAAAGGGTATGTTCTGGAATGAAGAAACGTGCCACAAATCACCCGGATAATAGTAGTAGAGATACTCACCGAGTAACAGCTTGGCACTGATGGTAAGCATCGCCTCCAACAACAATGCCTCAAGACTAATTATCAATGCTAAATGCCGTGTTTTTGTGATGGACTTTTTCTTAAGGGTCCCGTGCAAAAGATACAAGTGTAGACCATAGATACCCCATGTAACTATTGCGTACGATGATGTATATCCATCGTGGATCGGTAATATGTTGTAACGCCAGAGAGGGTTTCCGACAACTGCGTTATAGACACTATCTAAGAATATTTCTCCGAATAAGCCGATCATCGCCACTGCCGAAAAATATAGCATAGCCTGTTTGGGATCGACTCTTTTGATTTCACGGGAGATCAGGCAGTTTACTACATAGACAATTACAATCCATAACAATGCAAACAATACTAATTTTATAGGGCTCATAGCTTAAGATTCATGCTACAGGACTAGCGGGTGACTGACAAACTCGAGCCGACCTTGTTTAACATATTTATGTAGTTTGTGCTATACTGTAGATACATAAACACACTGTAGTTATCTAGAAGTGCCATCGTTACGACTCTCTCGCTAGTCATCTTGTGAACGATATTTACCTCTTGAGATGTAACGACATAAGAAGAGATTGGTATTTATTATGGTTCAAAAAAAGATTCAAAAGCACATTGAGATCGTCTGCTCTACTAAGCTAGGCTTGAGTTCAATGGGGCGAAAGTCGCGTACCGCCGCACACGACGTATTGCAAGCCCATTACGAGACAGTCGGTATCAGTATTGTAAATACCCTAGCTGAACTAGACAATGTCGTAG
>Ga0114940_10000435_pt1 | contig 20190 bp, 16 predicted proteins | sample ColdCreekSource_FD_87195 | JGI IMG/M metagenome (GOLD analysis project Ga0114940, IMG submission 87195) | Groundwater microbial communities from Cold Creek, Nevada to study Microbial Dark Matter (Phase II) - Cold Creek Source | ecosystem: Environmental > Aquatic > Deep subsurface > Groundwater ... | reverse complement strand
TTAATTTACTATAAAAGTATAGCACAAAAAATAATATAATGGCATTCATCCCGACGCTTAAGTTATCACTTAAAGCGCGGGGCTTCTGCCAAACGCAGCTAAACCATCGGTTGATCAGATTGAATCTGGCAAAAAAAGCCCTTCGGAAAAAATCGGTAAGCTAGAACTCGGACAAAACATAGAATACCGCGTCAAGTTCAACAAAGATGGCGAAATGCTAAACTTACCAACTAACTACGACGTTTATCGCCAGGTTTCTCAGGCTGACTCCGACACACCTATGGACTTTACTATGGGGGTTAATAATGGTTCAGTAACAAAAGCTACTCCTGTGGTTAACTAATGTTCCAGGGGACTTAGGGAGTTGGGAAGAGAGTAGTTCCTCAGTCCTCTTCTTTTAAGTAGGGCTGTTTCATTCTCTAAAGAAGAGTTGGGAGTAAAACAATGAAGAACTAAGCAAAGGCAAAACTTGTTTGGATACGTTTGAAAGCAAATCGCGATCGCTAATTCTTCTACTGTTTATCAAGTTTTCTGACCGTTTCCTCTATTTTACTTAAAGTCTCTAATTGTTCTGGTAGAGAATGTTTATAGAGTATGTAGCGCGATCGTCTGAACATGTCCGTTTAGCTCTTTTTTCTCTTCTGGTGTCATCTATTTGCTTTTTTAGTTAGATTAACACTCATTTTGTCTTTAAACTTGGTTGTACTTTTTTTAGTTCATCCGTTCTTACAAAAGTGACCTGCTCCCTATTGCACTTCTTAACTAAATTACTAATACCACTTCTCTTTGAGGTTGCACTTAATATTCTAAGTTTAAATCTCGCGCAAAGTCACAAAGACGCAAAGGGGTTAAATTTAATTTAGTGCATTGTTATAGAGAATTGGTATAAGTTGAATTAAATTAATCAATCCCTTCAATTCTGTCTTCCGCTTCTTGATACAATTCTCGCAAGGGATCTAAATTCTTTTTGAAGGCAACGGAATATCTTTTTTACCACTCGTATAAACAGTTTCAACCCATAGCTCTCTTGCTTCTTCAATATTAACGATACATTCTGCCAAAGTTTCTCCTTGAGTGATACATCCAGGTAAGTCAGGAATCATCACTGTATAACCAACCTCTTCTGGATAAATTGAAATAGGATATTTAAGAGAAAGATAATACTCTAATGGTCGGCGTTCGATTTTTTTATTTGGTGTCATTTTGTCAATATAAATAAAAAAGAGATGCAAAATTACATTGCACCTCTCGACTGAATTACTAAACCGAAGTGAACTAATCAATACCTTCGATTCTGTCTTCAACTTCTTGATACAGTTCCCGTAGTCTATCTAAGTTGTCTTCACTAGTTTCCCAGTAACCACGACCATTAACTTCCAGTAAAGTACCAACAATCTTACGGAAAGAATTAGGGTTCAGATCCATCAGCCGTTTGCACATTTCAGGGTCGTCAATGAAAGTAGTATTAACATCTTCATACACCCAGTTATCTACCGCATCGGCAGTAGCTGACCAACCCATCGTGTTAACTAAGCGTTTGGATAGTTCCCGCACCCCTTCATAACCATTACTGAGCATTCCCTCGTACCATTTGGGATTGAGCATCTTGGTACGAGCATCCAAACGTACAGTTTCCGATAGAGTACGGACTTGGGCATTAGCTGTAGTAGTGTCAGCAATATAGGCGGTGGGTTTTCTACCATCATCTCTTAGGCTAGAGACTATCTTAGTGGGATCGGAGTCAAAATAGTGAGATACGTCGGTTAAGCTAATCTCTGAGGAATCAAGGTTTTGGAAAGTAACATCGGCTCTTTTTAAGGAAGACTCAAACAAACCACGGCTTTCATCCATGACCCCAGGATTATCGGAGTTAAAGGAAAAGGATTTACGATTGAGGTACATATCCTGTAGCTCTTTTTCTTCATCCCAACTGCTGTTTTCCACTGCCAAATTGATATTAGAAGAATAAGAACCAGAAGCATTAGAAAAAATACGAGTTGCTGCTTGACGGACATTAATGCCCATTTCCGCCGCTTGTTCCAAGGCGTTTTTACGCACAAAGTTCATTTCTAGTGGTTCATCGGCTTCCGCTGCCATTTTGACTCCACGATCTAATAGGTTCATTTGATTAATGAACAGATCACGGAATACCCCAGAACAGTTGACTACCACGTCAATACGAGGACGACCTAATTCTTCTAGGGAAATCAACTCCAGTTTATTAACTCGTCCCAAGGCATCAGGTACAGGACGGACACCAATCATCCACATGATCTGGGCTAAAGACTCTCCATAGGTTTTGATGTTATCTGTTCCCCAGAGTACGCAGGCGATACTTTCAGGGTAGTTACCGCCGTTATCCAGCTTCTGACGCTCAATTAAACGGTCTACCACGATTTTGGCTGATTGCACCGCAGCGAGGGTAGGAATAGATTGGGGATCTAAAGCATGGATGTTTTTGCCAGTCGGCAATACATTAGGATTACGGATGGGATCGCCTCCAGGGCCAGGTAAGACGTATTCCCCTTCTAAGGCTTGAAGTAAGCCGCCAAGTTCATTATCGGCACATATTTGTTCTAGGCAGAATTCTAAATATTCTACTAAAGGCTTGATTGCTTCAGGATCGACATTTTTATAGCCGTGTTCACTCAAAGCTTCCATCCAGGGCGCTTTTTTACCAATATTGAAGAAGTTTAGCTTAGACACCATTGAAACTCTACCTTCGGCATCAATTTGTGCCTTAACTAAAGCCCCCACCGCGGCGCGAGTTGCTTGGGTAATGTCTTGGAATAGTTGCACGTCACCTAAGACACCACGGTCATTATTGGTATAGATTTCATCGATATCTCGCCCGATGCTGTTGGCAATGATGCGTGGGAAAGAAATGATTCCTTCTTCTTCGCGGTCTAGGTTAGAAATACTGACTAAAGTTGCGATCGCTTCTTCCGCTGTTGGCGGTTTACCAATAATATGCAAGCCACAGGGAAGTAGGCGAGATTCGATTTCCATTAGCTGTTTATAAACCAAACCAATGATGGTATCCCGTTCATCCTGGGTCATTTCTTTGGCTGAGTGGTCAGGGAAAGCAATATCTTTATCGAGATTACAAATCCTTGCCTGATCCATTACCGTATCGACAATTTGGATACCCCTTGCGCCATCTTTCAGGCTTTGGTATGAACCAATTAAATCTCCTAGTTCTTTTAAACCTTTATACAGTCCAGCATTTTCCGCAGGAGGAGTAAGGTAAGAAATAGTTGCAGCATAACTACGACGTTTGGCAATGGTCGCCTCGGATGGGTTATTGGCTGCGTAGTAGTAGATATTGGGAATACTACCAATCAAGCTATCAGGATAACAGTCTCCAGACATACCCATTTGCTTCCCTGGCATAAATTCTAGAGAACCGTGAGTACCAAAATGCAGTACGGCATCAGCTTGCCAGATATGTTCTAAATAGGTGTAGTAAGCAGCAAAACCATGATGGGGGCTGGCTGAACGAGAGAACAACAGACGCATGGGATCCCCTTCATAGCCGAAGGTAGGCTGAACACCAATAAAGACGTTACCGAACTCTTTACCATAAATCAAGAGGTTTTGACCATCACTGTTCAAATGTCCTGGTGGTGGCCCCCAGTTCTCTTCTAGCTTTACGGAATAGGGAGTAAATCTTTCGTACTGTTCCACCGACATCCGATGGGCAATATTTAATTCTGGAGAAGCATACTGGGCTTGAGCATCGTGAATTACCTGCTGCATCAAATCTTCCGCCGATTCAGGTAAGTCTTGAATGTCATAACCGTTATCTCGTAAACCTTTCATGGCTTCGTAGATTGAACCAAAAACGTTGAGGTAAGCTGCTGTCCCTACATTTCCTTTATCAGGCGGAAAGCTGAATACCGTAATCGCTACTTTCTTCTTTAGCTTAGGTTTCTTACGGAGATTACCCCACTTCATCGCTCGACGGGCGATCGCTTCGACCCGATCCTGTAAGGCAATAGACTTGCCCGTAGCCCCATCTCGACCAGAAGCAATTATTGGCTCGATCGCTCCATCTAATTCAGGAATAGCAATCTGTAAGGCTACCTGCACGGGATGTAGACCTAATTCACTTTCTTCCCATTCTTCTGTGGTTTGGAAGACTAGAGGCAACGCCACCATATAAGGACGGTTGAGGCGTTTGAGGGACTCGATCGCTTTGGGGTGATCTTGTCTAGCGGGCCCTCCCACTAAGGCAAAACCAGTCAAGGAGACTACCACGTCAACAATGGACTGGTTCTGTCCTTCTTGCCAAAAGTAAGCGTCTACAGGTTTAGAAAAGTCTAGTCCTCCAGCAAAGACGGGAATGACCCGCGCCCCCATACATTCTAATTCCTGCACCATAGCTACATAGTGAGCATTATCTTGAGTCACTAGGTGAGTACGTTGCAATACCAAACCAACGCAAGGGGCTAAAGGATCTTTGAGGTCGTCAGAGATGTCCCGACGACTGTTAAACCATGCTAAATATTCTTGGATATCCTCAAACATTTTGGGCGCTAGGGGATGCCAAATACCCATATCAGGATAGGTGATCGGTGCTGCATATTGCTTTTCGCCCTTTTGTTGATCGGGATAAACATATTTATCCGAAAGCATTAATAAAAAGTTTTCTAAGTTGTCGGCATTGCCTCCCAGCCAATACTGAAAGCTCAACATGAAGTTACGAGCATCCTGGGCTTTTTCCACAGGTAAGTATTTCAATACTTTAGGTAGAGTCCGCAAAAGTTTAAGCATGGCATCTTGGAAAGAACTGCCCGACTTCTCTTTGCGCTTCCGCATAAATTGAGCGATCGCACTTTTGGATTGACCCAACTGCGCCATCGAAAAGCTACCCATCTTGTTCAGACGCATAACTTCGGGCATCGAAGGAAAGACCACCGCAGCGTCTAAATTATCTCGATGAGGAGTAACCGCCTCCACCACCTTCTGGGCAAGATCTTCGACGAATATTAGTGAAGCAATAAATATATTCGCCTGGGCGACATCTTGTTTAAAATTATGATAATTTTCTTCGTTTCTTAATTCTTCAATTAAATAGCCACTCAGTTCAATAGCTAGATGGGGATTATTACGATTAATCGATTGAGCTGCCTCAGTTAAGGTGCTTTGATACTGAGGTTCCAACACGACATATACCACCCTAAGTAGATCGCGTCCGTTAACAGCATCAGGCTTAACGTGACGAACGGTGGATTTGACCTGGGTGAACATATAATTTTAATCTCCTTTGATAGTTGGCTGATAATTGCTTTGTGAACGGCTGATATCAGGGCAGGAGCTTGAGCTATCTACCTAGATAAATGGCTAACGCACGTAAACTACTTCTATCAAATAACGCTCCTCAAAATCCGCCAAACAGTCTATCTGAAACAATTCGATAACAATAACTGCCCATTAAGTAACAGTCTGTAACAATAATTTTGAGCATAAACTCACTTTTTTCTTTACATTGATTAATAAAAAAAGTATTTGACAAATTTCGACTAATTCTGCTTGGTCTGTTCCAGAAATCAGTTCCAACTTTGGTTAAGCGATCGCTTCGCCAAATTATGCAGTAACTTCAGTCCATGACAGCTAACCATTTCCACTCGATTAGTGTAGATTCAGGAATAGAGAGAGATAAATCGCGATCGCCACGAAGAATTATTGAGAGTTTCAAAGAGCCTTTTTCTGCAAGGATAGGCAATATATTAGTCAAATCAAATTCCCCTACGTTCGTTGCAGCAGATGGCGTGGCAATCAAATCTACTGCGTTTAATACCTCTCCCCTTGGGGTAATAATTTCTAAAGGCTGAGGATGAATAAACTCAGCTATTCCTGGAAATCCTACTAATCGCAGATGATATTTTGCAACAGGTTCACTACCGTTCAATTGCAAGCCCCTTGCCAGTTCCGAGGTAACTACATTGGAAGAAACTGGTTGGGGAAACAGAACTACCTGCCATGTATATCCTTGCTTATCTTTAAGAGAAGTTTGAGCATGATAACGAAGCACTCCAGGACTTTCATGATGTTCTCTTAGCAATGCTGCTGCTGGTGAACAAATTGTCAGAGAACTACAGCCGAAAAACACGAAGAAGCCAATAAATAAAATCAACCGACGTATTTTATGATCCAGACAGTGACTTATAGGGGGATCAAAGAAGCTATGCTGTTGTGGTGGTTTAGTTTTGAGGAGGGGTTTCGGGAATGAGTTCATCGTTACTGACGCTAATCATTATTGATTCCTGGGAGAAAATTGACCCATTGATTGAAGCAGGCGCTCAAAATATGGTTTTAGGTCATCTTGTGATGCAGGGGCAAAATACTGAAGACTAAACACTTCAAGCTGTTCCAAGCCCAAAATCATCGCCTCCAAAGGCACTTGTAGCTCTTGATAAAGTTGCTCCATGTAGCCCAAACCGCGATCGCTGGTATAGTCCAAGCGTTGTCCACTGACACCATAGCTAATGCACCGCAGAAAGTGCCAAAAGTCTCGCCAGCAAGCTTCCGCCCGTAGGGGTGGATATAATCCTCCCCCTGGCTCGGTAATGCCTGGATGAGCCTCTAACACCACGGCTCTGGCATTGGAAACTATCTCCACCACGTTATCCCGCAATATTTTTCCTTGAGCTAAATTAGCAGTTAAATCAGGAGAGATCGCCTGGATCTGAGCAATATCTTCATCAGTCAGATATCTGCTCTCATTATCTGCTGCTTGAAAGATTGCCACTACCGACTCAGGGTAATCTGACCAGTCAAAACTAACAATACGGGACTTGGTGATTAATTCTTTTGCTTTCTCACTCAGCATCATTTGATCCTTCAGGTTCGGACATGTCTATCATATCCATTTTCCGTAGAAATAAGCCCCAAAAATCGACCATCCCGATCAACAGTTTAGTGACATTGACTTTATTGATACTGTTCTAGAAAGTCCAAAGCTTGATTACGCAAATCAGCATATTCGTGAGATCTTTGAATCGCACTGCGATCGCGGGGATGAGGAAAAGGTACTTTTAAAATTTCTCCAATATTTGCCTCAGGCCCATTAGTCATCAGAATAATGCGATCTGACATATAAATGGCTTCATCTACATCATGGGTAATCATCATTACCGCTTGGCGATGATTTTCCCAAATTTCTAATACCTGTGCCTGTAACTTCCTTTTAGTTAAAGCATCCAACGCTCCAAACGGCTCATCCATCAGCAACATTTTGGGACGAGTAATCAAAGCACGAGCAATTCCTACCCGTTGTTTCATCCCTCCAGAAATTTCATCGGGATACTTATCGGCAGCTTCGATTAAATTTACCATAGCTAAATGCTCGTTAATCGAATCTATTTTTTCAGCGCGAGTAGCTTTTTTACACACTTCATCTACCGCTAACCGAATATTTTCCTTGACTGTCAACCAAGGCAACAGGGCATAATTTTGAAAGACCATCATTCTTTCTGCCCCTGGTTTACGAATTTCTTTACCTTCTAGAGTTATTCGCCCCGAAGTTGGTTTATCCAAACCAGCGATGATTCTGAGCATGGTTGACTTACCGCAACCAGAGTGACCAATTACTGAAATATATTCTTCTGCCCCAATAGTTAAGTTGATGCCGTCGATAACTACCGTTCGACCACCATCAGGTTTAGGAAAGGCCTTAACCAAATTTTCCACCACCAAAAAATTATCTTGACTGCGATCAACCATAGTATTGCTCTTATTAGTAGTAATAGTATCAAACATTACAAAACTCCTTTAAAACTAAGTACTTGAGACGTTCGTGCTGAAAAAACCTAAGACATAAAAAATGAGCGGGGTGCATTTGCTCGAATTTTAAAACTATCTAGATAACCGACTGGATCGCTAGGATCGAAGGCTTTATTATCAATAAATGCCGACCCTGGTTCAACTTTAAAATCATTTGTTGGACATTGAATCCCCATTTCGTTGGCAATTTCGCGATATAAATCGGTACGCCAGGCTGTCCGCGCAATTTCGTCGGCATTCTTGGGAAACTTGGCGATTTGTTGCCAACGGGTTGATTGGGTCATTAACCACAGGTTTTGTGACTGCCATAAAAAGGTTGAATGATCGTTGGGAACAGTCGAAACTTCCGCGGGCAAATCGTAGAAGATAGTGGTTGCTATACTGTCAACAACTCGTTTTTGGTTGTCAAAACCACCATAATTGTAGTTGCCGACAATTCCTGCACTAGTAATTGCTGGATCTGCTCCCGTATAAGAACGTTCAGAAACAATTTGGGCTACTTCCGCCCGATTTTCTGGCTTACTGCAATACTGACAGGCTTCAATCATTGCTTTGACCAAAGAACGATAAGTTTTCGGATTCTCGTTAATAAAAGATTCCATGATTGCCAAAACGCGATCAGGATGTCCGCGCCAGATTTCCCTTCCTTGAGCAAAGGTAAAGCCAATCCCTTCGTTACCAGAAATTGCTCTGGTGTTCCAAGGTTCAGCCACCATATAACCTTGCATTGCCCCAATTCGCATATTAGTCACCATTTGCGGTGGAGGAGTAATCATAATGCGAAACTCTTCCACAGGATCTAACCCACTAGCAGCAATTAAATAACGCACAAAGTATTCATAAATAGCGGAACTTAAAACTACCGCCAAACTGCGTTTTTCTGGGGGAGCATTACGAAAATAACCATCAAAATCTCGTCCAAACTGGTCTAAATCCCCTTGATATTCTTGCCAAGGACGAATCCCAGCATCCCACAGTTCTTTACTCATGGTCATGGCGTTACCGTGACGGTGAATAGTCATGGCAGCACACAAAGGAGCATGTCGCGCCCCTTCTGCCCCTGCTCTGGCGTTCATTACTGCCCCAGAAACTACGGGAGAAGCATCGAGGCGACCAAAAATTACCCCATCGCGGGAGTTCGCCCAACTAGCTTCGCGACTTAAGGTTACATTCAAGCCATACTTGCGAAAAAAACCTTTTTGCCAAGCTACAGCAAAGGGAGCGCAATCGTTTACAGGAACATAACCAATAGTTAAATTAGGTTTCTCTAAACTCTCAGGCTTGACGATTGGTTCAACCGCTAACGCTTCCTCGCTCAAAACTTTGGGGGCTTTACTAGCATTAATCGCGCAACTTGATAAGGCGATCGCCGACGCACTTGTCCCTAAACCTTGCAAGAAGGCTCTACGTTTTATCTTGTTATTCATTTCAATACTCCAAATTCTAGGCAGCTGTAAACATTTGCCATTTAAACGAGCAATGCTCAATGTTCAATGCTCAATGTTCAATGTTCAATGCTCAATGTTCAATGCTCAATGTTCAATGCTCAATGTTCAATGCTCAATGTTCAATGCTCAATGTTCAAGAACGAGCGGGACGATGAGTTACCCAGGTTTCTACTAAGCCCAAAATATAGTCAAGGATTAAACCAGTTATACCAATCACAAATACAGCTAAAAATACCGAACTAAGGTTGAGACGACTCCATTCATCCCAGACAAAAAAGCCAATCCCAATTCCCCCTGTAAGCATTTCTACTGCCACAATTACCAACCAGGCAACTCCTAAACTGATCCGCAAGCCAGTAAAGATATAAGGCAGACTAGCAGGTAAAATAATCTTGACAATTTTTTTCCAAGCTGGCATTTCTAGCATCTGTGCTACGTCTTGATAGTCTTTAGGAACGCTAGATACACCCAAGGCTGTGTTGATAATTGTTGACCACAGGGATGTAATAAAAATCACAAAAATAGCTGAAGGATCGGCAACATTAAAAATAGCTAGAGCAATAGGCAACCAAGCTAACGGAGAAACAGGTTTGAGAACCTGGATTATTGGGTTGATGGCTAGCATCGCAGGGCGCGACATACCAATTAGAAATCCGACAGGAATCGCTACTCCAGCCCCAATTAAAAAGCCGATGATCACTCGTCGTAAACTAGCCAGTAGTAACCAACCAAGACCTATATCTCCAGGCCCTCGACGATAAAAAGGATGAAAAATATAGTCTAAATTTTCCATCAATGCCTGGGGGGGAGTGGGCATCAGTTCGGGACGAAATAAGGCGATCGCCCACCAAACTGCAATTAACCCAGCAAAACCTGCTAGTGGTAATAAAAATGTGTCGCGCACAATCATTGGCTTAACCTGTTTCCAGGTCGCCTGACTGGCTACAGCCAGCATAGATAAATTCATAATATTCCCTTTAATTAATTCGTTAGTTGAATTGAGTCGAACTATAAAAACTAGGAATACTGATGAAAATAAATAGTTTTCTTCAGTTTCCTCTCAAAGCCTACGAGGTTAGCTGACGGGCGAGGACTGAGAGATGTCCTTCTCTACCTATAGAGATTTGCCCCAAACGTGGTTCCCCCGCTTCTGAATTAGCAAATTAAGCTAACTCAAAATTACGCTGGATAATCAAAAAGCATCTATGAAAAAAAAGCACACTTTTAAGATGATGCTTTCTCATTTAGATTTAATTTAAAATTATAGTTATGGCGATCGCTGCTGATTAAGCATAGTTTGGTTCTCCTTTAGTTAGCTACGTGCCTTGATAGCTGTGAAATTATTGATATTTTAGGCACCTTGTATGCACAGATTTTTATGCACAGAACAGTTGGTAACTTAAGGATCGTGATGAGAACAATGCTATCTGTTTTATAGATATCGTCTCTTCAATCTCCTCTCAATGCCGACGAGGTTAGCTGACGGGCTAGGACTGAGAGATGTCCTTTCCTATTTTCCGTAGAAACAAGCCCCAAAATTTGGTTTCCCCGCTTTTGTATGCGATTACAAAACTAGGCTGACTGCACTCTATTTTTATACAGTTATGGAAATAATATAGCACCATTATGACTATGGTGTGTCTTTTATGTGTCTTTTTAATGGCAAACTCAAGTAGATAGATAAATTTCTCAGTCAACAGAAAATTACAACTAGCTTTATGTCAGTAGATTCAAATCAAGCACCATTAGCTTTGGGTTGTCAGGCAAATTGGTCGGGAGTATCTTTAGAACATTGTTTTTATCCTGCTTATGAAACCCCAGAATACGAAGCAGAGAATCATGAAATTTGTGTTTATGTGGGACAGCCCATCATCTATGAACAGCTGATCGAGGGGAAACTGCGATCGCAAACTTGTATCTACGGAGATATGATTATCTATCCTGCTGGTTTAACTCAAAAACTTAGCTGGAACAAGCAGGCAGAAACCATCCAGCTTAGTCTGAAACCAGAATTACTGGCTCAAGCTTGTCAGGATTGGCTAGCACCAGAAAGCATTGAAATTATTCCTCAATTTCGGTTAAGAGATCCTTTAATTCAACAGTTAGCTCTAACTTTTTTAAGGGAGTTGCCCCATAGTCTGCCCCACAATAGTTTGTATCTTGATTCCTTATCTAATACCCTTTATCTCCACCTTTTAAGGCATTACAGCAGATCCCAAAACTCGATTACAGATAGCTATGAGGGTTTGCCTGGGTTTTTATTAAGACGTTTAGTGGAGTATATTCAAGCCAATTTAGCTCAAAATCTAACCTTGGAGGAGATGGCTAAAGTCGTCAACTTAAGTACTTCTCACTTGAATAGATTGTTTAAACAAAGCCAAGGCATTTCCCTCTATCAATTTGTAATTCGCTGTCGTCTTGAAAGAGCTACGCAACTGCTTAAACAGCCACAGTTAACCATCGCCGAAATTGCCACCCTGGTTGGTTTTGCCGATCAAAGTCATTTAACTCATCATTTCAAACGCCATCTGGGGGTTACACCCAAAACTTTTAGACAACTTTAGAGCAGAATCTTCTAAAAAAAACGGAATTTACAATATTTTTCTTGATGCCATCTTCTAATCTAAAGAGCAAATCAAAGGAAATAGGAGACTTTTATGTCTGTGTCACGAAATAAACCAGTTATTCTGGGTATTGCTAGAAATACCTGCTTGGCTCTAATAGTAGTTATGTTTTTTAGTTGTAACTTTTCGGCGATCGCTGTTAATCCCTCAACCTTGACGGAGCAAAATAAAGCGATCGCTCTCCGTTTTGCCCAAGATGGCTGGGGAACTCAGAAAAATTGGAGTCAAGTCTGGGACGAATTAGTTGCCCCAGAGGTGGTGTACTATTTCAATAGTTTTCCCGACCCAATCATTGGATTAGAAGCAAATAAAGCATTTTCTGAGGATTTATTTCAGGGTTTTCCCGATATCAAAAGCACCATTGAAACTGTGGTTGCGGAAGAAGATACAGTGATTATTCGCTCAACGTTAGAAGGTAAGCAAACTGGCCCATTCTTGGAAATGCCGATCACAGGCAAAAAAGTAAAAATGAACGACTTTACGATGTACAAAATCAAAGACGGCAAGATCAGAGAAATGTGGTACGAAACCAATCTGCTATCACTAATGCAACAGTTAGGATTATCACCCGACAAGTAAGTAGCTGAGGGCAATTAAATTTCAAATATATTTTGCAGGGGGGTCGGGAAGTAGGGAAACTATCCCCATCTCCCCATCTTTACCAAAGCGCTAATCACAACAGGTATTAAATACGGGGGGATTCCATTACAATTAAAAAGATGCAAGTATAGTAACAACGTACATCCGCGCTAGGAGAGAGAGATAAAAATTGTTTGTTCTCAATGGTTACGAATATTTTTTGGGTTTCTTACTCATATGCAGTGCCGTCCCTGCTCTAGCCCTCACTGCCTCTAAATTGTTAAGACCTGGTGATGGTGGCCCCGAACGGCAGACAACTTATGAATCTGGGATGGAGCCTGTGGGTGGTGCTTGGATTCAATTTAATATTCGCTATTATATGTTTGCCTTGGTATTCGTCGTTTTCGACGTAGAAACAGTCTTTTTATATCCTTGGGCAGTGGCTTTTAGTCGTTTGGGACTACTAGCGTTTGTCGAAGCCCTGATTTTTATTGCCATTTTGGTAATTGCTTTGGTGTATGCGTGGAGAAAAGGAGCTTTGGAGTGGTCATGAATTCCCCAACATTTGAACAACAGCAGCAAGAAAAAATACTTAATCCTAGTAGTTCAACCCAGATAACTCAGGATCTATCAGAAAACGTTATTTTAACTACGGTAGACGACATCTATAACTGGGCGAGATTATCTAGTCTCTGGCCAATGCTTTATGGTACTGCCTGCTGCTTTATTGAAGTGGCGGCTTTAATTGGCTCACGATTTGATTTTGACCGCTATGGTTTAGTCCCTCGTTCTAGTCCTCGTCAGTCGGATCTGATCATTACCGCTGGGACGGTGACGATGAAGATGGCTCCTGCGCTGGTACGTCTTTATGAAGAGATGCCTGAGCCTAAGTATGTGATTGCTATGGGAGCTTGTACCATCACAGGTGGCATGTTTAGTACTGACTCTACCACTGCCGTTAGGGGAGTAGATAAGTTAATTCCCGTGGATGTCTACATCCCTGGTTGCCCTCCTCGTCCTGAAGCTATTTTCGACGCAGTGATCAAACTACGGAAAAAGATTTCTAATCAGTCCATTCAAGAGCGAGCTACCTCCATTGAACAAACTCACCGTTTCTATAGCACCAGACACAATATGAAAGCGGTAGCACCAATTCTCGATGGCACTTATATTCAGTCGGCAACGCGCCAAGCACCCCCCAAAGAACTCGCTGAAGCGATGGGTATGCCATTAGATGCGATCGAATCAACGGAGAAAAAGGAGGTAGAACGTGGCTGAAGAGCAAGGAAAACAAGCTCCGCAAGAGAGTGAAGTAAAATCAGAGATCGTTGTAGCGGGAAAAACTTCTAGTTGGTTGACGGAAAATGGCTTTGATAACGAGGCTTTAGCCCCTGATGTCTCCAACATTGAGATGATTAAGGTGGATGCTGATTTACTCTTACCCATCGCTACGGCTCTCTATGGTTATGGTTATAACTATCTCCAATGCCAGGGTGCTTACGACCTGGGGGCAGGAAAAGAACTAGTCAGCTTTTATCATCTGATTAAGGTGGCGGATGATGTAAAACAACCAGATGAAGTGCGTCTCAAGGTTTTCCTGCCCCGAGATAATCCTCAAGTTCCTTCGGTTTACTGGATCTGGAAAGCCGCAGACTGGCAAGAACGGGAAAGTTACGATATGTTCGGCATTATCTATGAGGGACATCCCAACCTGAAACGCATTCTCATGAATGAAGATTGGATTGGTTATCCCTTGCGGAAAGATTATGTTTCTCCTGATTTTTATGAATTACAGGATGCTTATTAAAGATCTGGCGTTACGCGCTCATTGAAAAGGGAAAACGAACAAAGTAAGATCCTCACAGATTCCTCAAATTTTAGAACTACGATCTCTATGATTTGAATTTAGATTCATTGTGAGGATGATTATGCAATTAACCAGTTCAGCACCAGCGATCGCCAAAAAAACTTCCAATGCACTTTGTCAGTATAGTAATACTACTTCAGCAATGCAGCGTATTAGACTGGTAAACAGCTCTAACTATAGCTCGGAAATAATTCTCTTTCCGAGCCAGAAGATTTCATTTAAAGAAATACCCGAAGGCAGGTTAGAAGTTTATCTTGAACGTAAAGGAAAAAAAGTTCTAGAAAAAGTCTTTTATTGCTACACTTTACGGTCTAAAAGCTAAAAGCTATCAAATAGTAAGATTACAGAGAGAAAGCTTTTAATTACTGCTAAGAATAATTAACTGACGTTTAAAAAGCGATCGCACTCCTGGTAAATCTAATTCACAATTTGTCTCACTAACCCTGGCTTGTTGCTCCATATTCTGGTGACAAGCCAACATAAACTCATGCTCCGCTTCGGTTAGATACACCATCTGATATTCAAAATCGAGAAAACTCTGGCTGGGAAATCCCTGCATACAGGGACTACATTCGGGTATGGCTTGACTCAATACTGCGTCTTCTGACCAATCTTCTTGCTCTAGAGGGGGTTTGCTTAAGAAAAACTCATAGTGGGTCAAACTAGGATCGAGTAATTCGATTAAACGATATAAAGCGCGATCGCTTAAATTTTTCGTCCTCTCCATTAATTCAGGTGAATTACCTAGCAATCTTTCTACTTGCCAATATTTCGGATTAGAAAAGCCCACAAAATCTAATCCCGAAGCCTCAATCAAATCAAAGAGTGTCTCCACATTGTAATCAATTTCCTGGGGATGAACATACATATCCGCAAAAGATTCATCCCGATGATTTTCCAGTGACCACAGCTTTTTATCCTGTTGTAAAATTCGATTATGTTCAGGCAGATTAGCGAAGATTTCCCTGCCAACTTCTACCCCATTGCGATAATCTCCCCGTTGATCACCTTGGAGAAGAGCGATCGCTTTTTGCATTAAACTAATCTCCCAACGTCCCAATTCGGCATAGACAAAAATATGTAAAATTCCCCCTGGCTTTAACTTTTGCGCTAATGCTTGAATTCCCTTTTCTGGTTCGGGTAAATGATGCAATACCCCCACACAGTTGATAAAATCAAACTCTCCTTCTAGCTGGGTAGCCTCTTCCAACTTCAGGTTAAAAAACTCCACTGGTTTGGCGTGTTTAGCAATCACCCCTGAACGATTACACCTTTCTTCTGCTACTTCTAACGCCTTTTCACTTAGATCGATCGCCGCAACTGCTGCTGCTGGATTAAGATGAATTAAATAATCTGTACCTGAACCCGTACCACAGCCTGCATCCAGAATCCGAATATCTTGCGTCTTGGGCTTCATCCCCGTACAAAAACTATAGGCTGCCGTCCAACTCCAGCGCCAGTTATAACCAGGAGGCTCTAGATCGGAAAGAGGATCGGGAGGGAAGGGATAGGTGTTGTATAAATTGGCAACGGCTTGGTTAATCGCTTGTGAATCTGACATCAATAACTTGGGTTTTTATATGTTTGACTAAAACAATTATGGAGCAATGCGGTTTTAGTGAATCAGTGAGGATGGAAATTCAAGAGGGGAAGCTTATTCCAATTTAATAATTTGCTTAACCTATGGACTTACGGGACATGAGCTTATTATCGCAACATACCTAGAAGCAAGAGCGATCGCTTTTAATTAGTAGGAAATACCGACATAAAGTTTAAAGCTGGCGGGAACGCTATCCATATCAGTTATTGGACTAGATATATGGTAGCTACCGCCCAAAGCCTCAATGAGTTTGTTAATTATCGTTTGCAATACATTACAGGCAAAGAACGAAGTCAAGCACAGGTATTTTTAGACAGGTTTTTTCAGGCTTTTGGACATCAAGGTGCTTTACAGGCTGGTGCAGAATACGAAGTGGCGATCGCTAAAGGAAGTAATAAAGGTAAAACAGGTTTTGCCGATCTAGTCTGGAAACCCCGTGTCTTGATTGAAATGAAGAAGCAGGGCGAAGATTTAGGCAAACATTACCGTCAGGCTTTTAATTACTGGACAAGAATTGTTCCCAATCGTCCACGCTACGTAATGCTGTGCAACTTCGATCAGTTTTGGATTTACGATTTTGATAATCAAGTTGATGAACCTGTAGATATTATCAATCTTGAGCAATTACCTGAAAGATCGTCGGCTTTTGGTTTTATGGGGTTAGAACAGAAAAACCCTGTCTTTCAAAATAACCAGGTAGAGGTAACTAAAGAAACTGCCCGCAAAATGGGGGAATTATGCGAAATCCTCAAGCAAAGGGGTATAAAAGCTCTAGCTGCTCAAAGATTTGTTTTGCAGTGTGTTTTAGCCATGTTTGCCGAAGATCGGGGAATGTTACCGCCTGACATGTTTATTAACTGCATTCAAGACTGTCTGGGTGGCAAAAGTTCTTATGATATTTTGAGTGGCTTATTTCAGGAAATGAATCGACCAGGAGTTAGTCCTGCTGGTAAATACAAAGGAGTAGAGTATTTTAATGGCGGTTTGTTTGCTACCATTCATCCTATCGAATTAACCAAAGAAGAATTAAACTATCTCGATTCAGCAGCGCGGGAAAACTGGAAACAAATTCGCCCTGCAATTTTCGGTAATATTTTTGAAGGTACGTCAAATAAAAAAGAACGTCATGCTCACGGGATGCACTTCACTTCGGAAGCGGACATCATGAAAATCGTCAAGCCGACTATTAGTAATTATTGGGATGCAAAAATAGAGGCTGCTAACACTATTTCTGAATTAAACTCTTTGCAGTTAGAATTACAAAATTATCGCGTTTTAGATCCCGCTTGCGGTTCGGGAAACTTTTTATATCTGGCATATCAAGAATTAAAAGAAATTGAAAAGTCACTACTAAGTAAAATCTCTTCTAGCCGTCGTTCGGAAACTGACAAACAACAGTTACAAATAGGCTTAGTAACGCCCTTGCAGTTTTACGGCATGGATATTAATCCCTTTGCAGTAGAATTGGCGAAAGTTACTATGACTATTGCTAAGAAAGTTGCGATCGATAAACTGGATTTAACTGAAAGAGAATTACCCCTCGATACTTTGGATAATAACATTGTCTGTCAAGATGCTTTGTTTACCGAATGGGTAAAAGCTGACGCTATCATCGGAAATCCTCCGTTCCTGGGTGGTAAACATATGCGCTTAAATCTGGGAGATGAATATGTTAACAAGGTATTTAAACAGTTTCCTGATATTAAAGATGTTGATTTTTGTAGTTATTGGTTTCGATTAGCACACAATAATATCGGTAGGGGCGAACGGCCGTTCGCCCCTACCGAAGGACGAATCGGTTTAGTTGCTACAAATTCAATCAGTCAAGGAAAAAGCCGAAAAGCAACTCTAGATTATTTAACTAACAAAGGTGGACATATTCACGAAGCAATTTCTACTCAACCTTGGTCTGGTGAAGCCAATGTTCATGTTAGTATTGTTAACTGGAGTTATGACCAACCAAAGCAATATTTTTTAGATGATCGAGAAGTTAATATTATTAATTCTTCTTTACAGTCTCAAATCAATATTAGTCAAGCAAAAACTTTACAAGCAAATTTAAATCAATGTTTTCAAGGAGTAAGTCCTGTTGGTAAAGATTTTATTGTTACTGAAGATAAAGTTAAGGAATGGATTGTTAAAGATAGTAAAAACCAACAAGTTTTAAAACTATTTTCGATGGGTCATAATTTAGCTCAAAATACTAACGGCAAACCTAATAGATGGATTATTAATTTTGCTAATCTAGCATTAGAGGAAGCGAGTGATTATAAATTACCTTTTGAATATATAAGAACTTACATAAAACCAGAGCGAGATAAAAATCGTAGTGACCGTAGAAGATTAAATTGGTGGAAATTTGGGGTAAATGCTTTGAAAATGAGAGAAGCGATCGCACCTTTATCTTATTATTTTACCGTACCCAGAGTTTCTAAATGGGCAATCTTTATTCCTGCGTCTATTAATTGGCTACCTGGGGATAAATCAGTAGTTGTTGCCTCAGAAGATTTTTATATATTAGGAATTCTTACATCTAAAGTTCATCGTGTTTGGATGAATGCACAAAGTTCTACATTAAAAGCAGATATCGCGTATACGCATAAAACTTGTTTTGAAACCTTTCCTTTTCCACAATATCCCCGTAGGGGCGGTTCGCGAACCGCCCCTACATCACAAAACGCACCGACGGGCACAATCGTCGAACAAATCCGTAATAAAACCATTGAATTGCATCAATATCGCACGGAACAAATGTCAAAGAAACAATGGGGAATCACGCAACTTTATAATGCCTACTTTCATGAACCAGCTAGCAAACTTTATCAGCTACATCAAGAGTTAGATAAATTAGTAATGCAAGCTTATAACTTCAAAGCCGATGATGATATTTTGGCTAAACTTTTAGAATTAAATTCAGAATTAGCAGCCAAAGAAAAACGAGGCGAAAAAGTAATTGGTGCAGAATCGCCCTATGAAGATGAGATGCTTGAAGATATTCGCAATACTGTTATAGAAGCACGAGCTTTCCAAGAAGAAATAGCAGAGTTTATTGATATGGCTGAAAAACCAAAAGAAGTAATCGAAAAGTAGACTAAAGAGCTAAAGAGATCGAATATCGTCTCTCCGTTGATTTCCCTTGTTACGTAGTGTTCTTAACTCCGAATTCCGAATTCTGAACTCCGAACTCTAAACCCTTGACTCCGAACTCTTAACTAACTACAACGTAGGTGTATAACTTACGAAACAAAGAGATGATAGTTATCGGTTTGATGAGTGGCACTTCTGTCGATGGGATTGATGCTGCCTTAGTGGAAATTAGCGGTGTCGAGGAAGATTTAGAAGTAAAGCTACTAGCAGGGGCAACCTTCGCTTATCCGAAAGATTTAAGAGCCAGGATTTTAGCTATATGTGGCGGAAAAGCGTTAAATATAGCAGAATTAGCCGAATCAGATGATGCGATCGCTACTCAATTTGCCCAGGCAGCCCAACAAATTCAAGCCCAACAGCCTACAGCAGAATTAATTGGTTCTCACGGTCAGACTATCTATCATCGACCCCCCAGCAAAAGTCAACTAGGCTATAGCTATCAAGTTGGGAGAGGGGAACTGATCGCTCACCTCACGGGGATTAAAACCATCAGTAATTTTCGGGTGGCGGATATTGCTGCGGGGGGTGGCGGAGCGCCCTTAGTGTCAAAAATCGATCTTTGTTTGTTGTCTCACCCCACTAAAACCAGAGTCGTTCAAAACCTGGGGGGGATTGGCAACGTGACCTATTTACCTCCCAAGACAATGGTTAAAAAGGCTAACAGGGAATCACAAGTTTTTGGCTGGGATACTGGCCCCGCCAATGCTTTATTAGACCTAGCTGTAGCTCGTTTAACTAACGGTAGCCAAACCTACGATCGAGATGGTCAATGGGCAGCTCAAGGCATACCAAACAAGTATTTAGTATCCAAGTGGTTGGAGCAAGACTTTTTTCAGCAGCCCCCACCAAAATCCACAGGCAGAGAGCTATTTGGTGCAGATTATTTAGAGCAATGTTGGCAGGCAATGAATGACCTGGATTTAGGAGCTAGCGATCGCTTGGCGACTTTAACCGAACTGACGGTAGCCTCGATGGTGCATAGTTATCGAGAGTTTTTGCCCCAGATGCCCGAACAAGTTTTGCTCTGTGGAGGAGGCAGTAGGAATTCATATCTGAGACATCGCCTGCAAGCTGAGTTAACATCGGCACAGATTATTACTACCGACGAGGTGGGAATTAATGGAGACTTCAAAGAAG
>Ga0114940_10000434_pt1 | contig 20373 bp, 21 predicted proteins | sample ColdCreekSource_FD_87195 | JGI IMG/M metagenome (GOLD analysis project Ga0114940, IMG submission 87195) | Groundwater microbial communities from Cold Creek, Nevada to study Microbial Dark Matter (Phase II) - Cold Creek Source | ecosystem: Environmental > Aquatic > Deep subsurface > Groundwater ... | reverse complement strand
TTTTGTAGTAGGAGCGGCGGGTGTCGGGCTTGGCGGCGTCGGCGTCGGCTGTGGTATGGGTGGCGTAACTGGCGTTGGTGTGGGTGTAGACGGTGGCGGGGCGACTGCTCTTGAGATTAAACAGGCTTCCGGTATGATGCCATTGGCAAAGTATGGTTTGCCGGAATTATCAATTGAATTTTTGCTATTGATTCTTAGGGTAATGTTACTACCATTGCCGACATTGATAATGGTTCCCGAGGGTGCGTATGGTGTGCCTCTATAGAGGTTGGTGTAGTTCACGGTAAAACCATAGACTGAGCCAGTCCGGACATCACGGTTGGTTAAATACTTATTGATTGCTTCGTCTCGATAGTACGGTACGCTTGTATTAACGGTCTGAGTGTTAGCGCCAGACAGGGTAATTGTTACGCGGGGCAGGCTGAGGTTAGATGTATTGGGATCGTGCGCCCAGCCGTATAGAGTTGTGGTCGTGCCATTTAACGAACAGGAGTCCAAGTATCCCCAGGGATTATCGGCAGTAGCAGCAAAACTTGATTGCAGCATAATAACGCCAATAACTGCTGATACAATAGCTGCTCCTGGAAGGCTTAACTGCGAAGCAAGCGAGCGGCCTCCAAAGCGATGTTTATGAGGGCGTAGAACCATTACAAGTATTATCGCATAGTTTTGTCTTTTGGAGTCATCTACATACCTACTACTGGAAATAGTTGCCGCCGGATAAGATAAGCTTATCGACGCTTCCTGTTTAAATTACTTCTCAGAAATAAAATTATTCACTATACAAAATATAGTGAATAAGGTATACTACATATAGTATACGATGGTAGGAAACTATCGAAACAGTGTATTTGTGAAGTATTACTAAATTATTTAAGGAGTTATTACATATGTCTAATATTTTAGTTGTCATCGGCAGTGCCCGCCCAGGCCGGGTTGCCGACAAAGTCCTTGATTATATCAAAGCTGATATCGCTAGCCGTGAAGGCGTAGAGATCACTATAGCGGACCTTAAGGAAGTCGACCTGCCATTTTTTGACAATGAGTTGGCTCCAGTTAACCCTGATTACGCCATTACCAATCCTCAGGTTATCGCTTGGCAGGCAATGGTGCAAGCTGCTGATGGTGTATTGTTTATCACTCCAGAGTACAACCACACGCTAAGTGCTATTCAAAAGAATGCGTTGGACTCACTTGGTCCTGATTGGGTTAACAAGCCAGTTAGTGGTGTTGCCTATGGCTGGAGTGGTGGTTCGCTTGCGGTACTTACCTTACGCGAAGTCCTAGAGAACCTCAAGGCGGATGCCAGGCATGGTATCGCACAATTAGGTTTCATGAAGGACTTAAACCCGGACGGTACGCTTCTTGATGAAGCAAACACTATGGCCCAGATCAAAGTCGCTATCGACGAGCTAGTGTAAACGGCTCGGCTAATGCTGACCGCATATATAAAAGAACCCTTTTGCGGGTTCCTTTATATATCATCGTCTTAACTGTGACGTATACACGTTATTCTTGAAGTTAGTTTTAAAAAGGGTCATAATTAGTCAACTTATGGAATTGAGAACCAACAGCCAAAATGACTGCCCAATGGCTGATATCTGTGGGGTTATTGCGCCGGAATCAGAAGTATGCGAATTGGATACTAGCCAGTTTCCGCCACTGCCAATTGGTGAATTATTGTGTGGACGCGCATTGATCGGCGCCGCGCAAGCGATGGCTATTAAGAATGCTAAAACTGACCCGATTCAACTACCATCGCATAACCTGGTGGCTGCAGGCTGGCTAAATTTAGAGTCTGTCTTGGCGGCACCTATCGCAGCAGGCGCTACGTCACGAGCCCAGATCGCCGTTGTGTATGCGGATAATGTGCTGGCTAGTCCGTATAGTTCATTCAAAGAAGTGCATTCGGCTGCAATGCTTAGGCTGTACGCCCCGCTACTGGTATCCCGAAAGGATACGCCGCCGCAACCCCAAACTGTTAATAATATATGGCAAATGCTAGGCGCAATGTACAGTGCAACCGTAGCTGCTCCCCTCCACAAAGAACCGGCAGACCATATCCTCGACGCTAAGCGTGAAGGCCGAGAACATTTGCCTTGTTTTGAGAATGAGGATGACCGGCTAGACCTCATTGCAAGACAAGTTGGTATGATGCTGATGATTCGTAATGGTAAACTTGTGTATGCAAGTTCGGAACGCGAGGCTAGTCCGGGCGGCAATTTTGCCCATCTAGACCATAATGCTTACGTATTAACCGGAACCGACAAGACGCCCATTAAATTCAGAGTCACCAGCAATGATGGAGTGTCGACAGCAAGCCTTCCGGTTAGAGGTGTCAGCATACGGCCCGCTCTTCTGGATTCCGTGTCGGTTATGAGGAGCAAGCGTAGGCAGCACTACGCTGCAGTACGTAAACGAGGTCGCAAAGCTCCGAATATTATAGATGTTGGAGGTATGCTACAACGCGAAGCGCATGACGACATCAATGCATCTGAACGTGTATTGCTTGATATGGCAGGCATAAGGCTCGACCGGCTACTACGTGGCCTACCAGTAGCAACCAAGGATCCGGCTTGGGATGTATTGCCGACCGATGTCATCCGGACCCACGAGACTGATATGAGGTCTGTCAAAGGGGGTCGCCTGACAAGCCAAGCTTATGATGCGGTAAAAAAATACCGCGAATATGGCCATGGTGAAGTAGAGAGGATGAAGCTAAAACAGCTCATTCAACACATGCGTCAGGTCAATCATGCGCAAGTTACGGCAACATGCATCGGTGCGTACATAGACCTTGCCCGCAACCAGCATACTCAGTCAGACAAGGAGATCACCGAGTATATCAATGCAGCTGAAGTGCTTGCCTGTGCGCTTTCTAAGAAAAATTGGCGTAATTTGGATCCGCGTGATGTAAGTTCGCAACTATACGCCAAATTACAGCTTACGTATATTGAAAAATACAAAAAATCTCTCACTGGCCAGCAGATAACTATTGACGATGAAACCCAGCTGTATGCCAAACTGTTAGAGCTTGGCAGGTACACGCTTGAGCCGGGTCAGGACGTGTTTGATACTAAAGGTATACAGTTTGAGATCGGCTTACATATTTTAAATGCTCGCTACAATGTCAGACATAATCAGGTCAGCCAATCACTCTGGCATAGCCGGCCGCGTGAAGATTCTCCACATGATGGTAATTTTGAGGTTAGCACCGGTTGGGATGTGGCTGTATCCAGAGGTGATTTTTTGCATCAGGGCCCCGGCTGCCGGTATGTCCAGTGTAAGTCAGTTGAACGGGGCAAAAAATATCACCCAAAGATAATAGTCATAGCGGCCCGGGATGATTTTTCGCTCAAGACAAACTACGACCTTATTGACTATGCAATCAAAGAAGCAGGCGCTGACAATCCACTACACGAAGCAGGATCGACCGCACAGCTTAATCGCTGTGAACAGATATTCTTAAACAAATTGGGCTACGACAAACCATCTGATTGAGAGATGATGTCTAGTAGCTGCTAATTGGAAGTAACTGAGCAGTCATCGTATAGCATACTAGCAGTGTTCGATGTTTGGTTGCTAGAGTAGACCTGGGGAATGATGCGCTTACCTGAGGCGGAGGAGGTACCGGTTATTTTTGCGAGTGTCCAGGCGGTGCTTGGTACATTGCTAATAATCGTTGAGCCCATTTTGATGTTAGAGCTGTAGTTCTGGGTGTATTCTAGGAGTCTAATCTGGACGTTAATGCTAGGTCCGGTTGCGCGGATGTAGCATTGCGCAGTGTACGCCTTGCCGGCAACCGAATTAGTGACAACGCTGTTATGGGTTAGACCGACTAGATTGGTTGCCGAAGTAGGTGCCGTCACTTTGAGCGCATAGGCGCCGCCCTGGACTGGCGTAGTCACCCGCGCCAATGTGCCTACATTAAAGGCTACCCATCCGCCATTGCCGTTCTCGTATCCAGGATCGGTTAGTAATTCAAGTACTGCAGGTGCGCTTGGCGTGATGGTATTGCTGGGTTCGGATACAGGGCTAACACCAGCGCTGTTGGTGGCGGTGACGGTGAAATTGTAGGCTGTACCATTGGTCAGGCCGGAAATAGTCAGCGGAGAACCTGAGCCGGTAATGCTGGCGTTTCCCGGCGTGGAGGTGACTGTGTAGCTGGCAATCGGCGCGCCGCCATCCGATGATGGCACTGAGAAAGTGACAGTTGCATTACCGTTGCCAGCTGTTGCGGACGCTACGCTCGGCGCTGATGGGGCGGTGACCGTTGGCTCAGATGGAGGCGTTGGGTCTGGCGCCGACTGGGGCTGTACCCATGCCATATCTGTGGTCACGAAGTTCGAGGCTGAATCAATGATAAATCCACTGGGGTAGGCGTTGTGGGTTGAGGTAGAAACGTACACCGAGCTGCTAATGGTGCCGTTGGCAGTGTCTATCTGCATCAGGCGAACATGGTTCTGGAATGAGGCATGGTAGGCTGTCATGATCTGGGCAATCTTATTGCCATTAACTCCGGTTGCTTCACTGTAGTTATAACCACCGTACTCGCCGGTCGGTCCGTAATGGCCACTGGTCACAAACTTAATGTTGGCATATTGCGAAATGAGCTGCTGCCATAGTACTTCAGCATTGTTGTCGCCATATATGCCCGTCGTAGGACGTACGCCCGTATTGTTGGTATAAGCATGGGTGCTGATGACGACGTTATGATAAGGGTGGGAGCTGACGATTTGCTTGGCCCAGTCGATAGCTGATTGACGAGGCCACATCTCTAACGTGACTACTAGCCAGTCGATGCCACCAGCCGAGAAAGTCTGGTACATATTGTCGACTTTGTTGGGTTCAAACGTACCAGTGACATTTTTAAAACGCGACACGGGGAAGGCTTGGTTAAAATCTGCGGTATTACGTAGATTAGTCTTGGTATTGCCAGGGGCCGCGCTGCCGCCGACAGTTACTGCCGCCGTATCGTGGTTGCCGACTGCATAGCTATAGGGAACTCCAGAGGCGTCCAATATGTTAGTTGCTGCACTGGCCCGGGTGTACTGGGCGGGGTCGGCATTGCCCCAGTTCACTACATCACCAGTATGAGTTATGAACTTGAGATTAAGCGCTTGTTTATTGTCCGACAACCATTGGTAACGGTTGGGCATGAGCGGGTTATTGTCTTGGAGCACCTCTTGTTGGGTATCTGGTACATCGGCGAAAGTAAATACCGTCTCGGTATCGGCCGATGAAACAGCTGGCTTAGATATAGCTTGGGCGACTACAAGGCTAAGTGCTGCGCCTGCTACGAGCAATCCAATTACTACATATGACTTAATATTGTAGTACTGTTTTTGTGCTTCTTGCATTGAAATCTCCCTCAAGATAACTGTCCTGCTTAGAACTATATCATAAAGAGATTATCAGCATCCAAGAGTAACTCAGTGTGCACTAGTGGCTTGTATGGTTGCTTGGTAGAGTACCGTAGCCCCAGTCGGCATGCCACTTTTTCATTTGGTCGATTTCTTTTTGTTGAGCGTCGATGATTGCTTTTGAGAGGTTTTTTACTTCTGGATGCTTCGCTAGGTCGTCAGCCATCTGTGCCATGTTGATAGCATCCTGGTGATGTCCGATCATGCCGGTGATAAATGCTTTGTCGAAATCGTCGCCTGCTTTACCTTCCAGCGTGCGCGCCATGCTTACGGTCGCTGTTGGCTGCTTATCCGCCGGCTTTTCGATAGTTACGGCGGCGGTCGAGACGACTAAGCCGCCGAGCATAAAGCCGATAATGCCGTACAGTAGTGGTTTAGTTTGCATATGTACTCCCTAATGTTTATGGACGTGGCCGGCATCGCCACCGTTCTCATGCCCATGGTATTGGTGCATGAGCGCATGGCCTTTGCCGCGCAACAGCAGCCAACGGTTAACCGGGAAAGCTGCGAAGAAGGCCACTGCTAGGGCTAGCGACATACTTAGCCAAAAGACTGGATTGACTAATCCAGCTTCCATAGCGCCTGGCACGGCGGCCATGACGGCATTGTCGACAATTTCCATGGTAGCTATTGAAAGCGTGTCGGCTGCTAAGACTACGCGAAGTGCAGTGCCAAGGGCTACCCGCGCTTTGAGCACTGGGATGATCGACAGGCCGTAGCCGAATAGAAAAGCTAAGCTAACGGCCAGAACAATGGTTTGGGCATTGGACCATCCCAGCGACTCGCCAATAACGAGCCCTATGATTTCGCCGATGGCACAGCCGGTTAGACAATGTAGTGTAGCGCTAGCTGCAGTTTGGTTAATAGACGGCATATAGTAAGTATATACCGTAGTAAGGTGCATACAGATAAGTCGGCAGCTAGATGGCGGATTTTGTCAGAAAAAGGTTATACTTAAATGAAAGGCTATAGTATAAGGAATAGTAGCGGCTGATATGTCGAGATTGCCAACTCCTGGTTCTGACGAAAATGCGTGGGGTATGGTGCTCAACGACTTTTTGAACGTGGCTCACCATAGTGACGGTACATTAAAAGCCGGCAGCATATCTAAGTTGGCCGTTGGATTAGGTAGCGTCGACGACACTTCCGACACTAACAAGCCGATATCATTAGCTACGCAAGCCGCGCTCGATGGTAAGCAGCCGCTCGATTCTGACTTGTCGGCAATTGCAGCCCTATCGACTGCTGCGTACGGCCGCGACTTGCTAACCTTGGCTAATCAAGCGGCGCTGGCGGCCCTCGTCGCTGAGCCTGACCGGGTCTTTATCGACTCGTATGCTGGCGCTAGCTTTGACCAAAAGCTTACGGCAGCCATGGCTGATGTATCGGCTATGGCCAATATCAAGGCCATACAGCTCGGTGCCGGGGCTAGTCTGACATCATCTGTCGGCGGTCGGACACCTTATTCTGGCATGCGCATATACGGCATGTCCGGACGTGGCCCTAAAAATCCAGAGATTTCACCGCTGGGGCATCTAGTGCCGAGCCGGATTGTGTATAGCGGCGGTTCTGGGTTGACCAGTATGTTCAACGGTAACGGTGGTACGTATTATGACATCTACTTTGATGAGCTTGCTATCCAATACGGTACTAATAATAGCTTCTGGTACCAGAACACCGGTACGCTATACGCCTGTGAATTCAAGTCGATGACCCATTTTGGTCCTCGTAATGTTTTTGGGCACGAATCCGGCACGGCTAAGCTGACGCAATGCGTGTTCTCAGGACACTGGACAGTGTTAGGTATGACTGATACCCCATTCCATATTGGCGGCTCGGACAATGACTTTTGGACCGATGGCTATTGTAACCTTAACGGCAGCCCGACGACTGCTGGGGCCGGTAAGTTCTTATTCCACCTCGAGAATTGTTCAAAGACCAACATTGGGTCAATGTATATAACTTGCATGAATGGCTGGCGAGGCATTTGGTTGAGCGGAAGCAATACCTATACGAAGGGACTGTATTTCTCAGGCTTGCGAATTGAGGGCGAGAATACCGGTAACCCTAACCCTGGACGTGCGGCATTGCTAGAAGTCGGCGCGACTCACTGGCGGGATTTATGGCTAGCGTACAACATGACGTCTCCAGATGCTGGAGAGCAAGGCGTAATTGAGATCACTGGTGGTGACCACCGGTTTGATGGCGTGACTTGGGACCGTGGTACATTGCCGGCGTCGAGCGCTACAGTACCATACAGCGCTTCCGGTGCGGTGCCATTGTTCTATGTATCAGCCGGTACGTTGATTGTATCCGGGATAAGTACGGTAGATGGTGAAGTGCCGTATGCTGTGCGTACCGGTACTGGCAAGATTGTCGTCCTGGATGGCAGCCTGAATGTCCAAGATGGTAGCGGATTGTATGTTAATGCCAACCCCTTCAATACGACAATAGAATATCTCAAAGTACTCAGTGCGAACCAGACCTTTACGTCTACTACTGTAGCGACTGCCATCAGCGAACTGGGCATACCGGTTGTAGCTGGTGAAACCTGGCTAGTGGAAGGCGAGATCTTCTACGCCGGCTCAACGGCCGGTGACCTAAAATTGTCATGGACTGTGCCGGCAAATACTGCCCAACGGTGGTCGGCCCGTGCCCTAGCTGATGCCGCTACCGGTGTTATATCGAGCTCCAGTTTTATTCAGACAAACACCACCGATTCGGAACAGGCGGCTGGTGCAATTACAGGCATAGATACGGCAACCTCGGTCAAGGCTTACTTTAAGATGACTGCTTCAGGATCGCTTACTCTAGAGGCAGCGCAGAATACGTCAGATGCCACAGCTACGACCGTCTACGCTGGTTCATATCTGCGTTTCAGCAAAGCTGCATAGCTCGCTGTAGCTATGTTGTCTGTAGTGTCGCCAATAGCTTGCTAGCACGCTTGACGACGGATTTTGAAGAGTGTTGCTACTTGTAATACGAGTAGGTCAATCAAGTCGGGCTGTTGACGGCGGATTTTCTCAATAGCATCTGCTGCTCGCATGCGTAGCCAGTCGTCCTCATTAAACATACAGGCGCACAATTCTTCAATGCGGCTTGCGTCTTGCAGTGCCAGATCAATAACTTCATCAACCCTGCCTAAGGAATTCGATTTGCCGCCGACTGCCAACATATCCGAGAATGGTTCATTCATACGCTCATCATAGCAAAAAAATCTTAGTGATGCTTTGGTAGCTTAAAATGTAGCCATCATTGTTAATGTTAAAATAGGTACATATTATGGAAAAACATCGAATTTACACAATAAGCCTTGCGAGCATTTACCCCTATTATGTGGCCAAGGCGGAGAAAAAAGACCGCACAAAAGCTGAGGTTGATGAAATTATTTGTTGGCTGACGGGCTACAACCAACAGGAGCTCGAGCAACAATTAGAAAAGCAGACTGACTTTGAAACTTTCTTTGCCAACGCTCCCCAAATGAACCCTTCGCGGCGCTTAATCACCGGTGTGATTTGTGGCGTCCGGGTAGAAGATATTAAAGAGCCGACAATGCAGGAAATCCGTTATCTGGATAAGTTGGTTGACGAGTTAGCTAGGGGCAAGACTATGGAGAAAATACTACGCCAATAATTCGACAGTTCAATAAATCGTTAATGTGAATGTTCTGAAAGTATAATTCCGCTGCCGAACCAAGCGACAAGCTGAACAGGACTTCGATCAACAATAGCTAGGCTGATTGATTAGCGCTTAAGCTGTGTGAGAATCTCGCACCCGGTGTTGGTAACCAAAACGGTATGTTCAAATTGGGCTGACTTGCTGCCGTCGCGCGTCCTGAGTGTCCAACCATCACGATCTTCATAGATAGCTGGTCTGCCAAGGGTGGCAATCGGTTCAATAGCGATGGTCATCCCTGCCCGTAAGACTGGCCCTGTGCCAGGCCTACCATAATTTGGTATGTCGGGTGCGTCCTCGTGCAGCTGATAGCCGACGCCATGGCCAGACAACTCTCGAACTATACCCAAGTTATGCTGACGTAGCACTTTTTCTATTGCCGCGGATATATCACCGACCCGACAACCGTCTCTGACGATATCTACCGCTGCTTCCAGCGCCAGACGCGTGCCATCAATAAGCCGCGAGTCGTTAGTATTAACACTCTCGCCAATACAGACAGTAATACCGCCGTCGGTTATCATTCTGTTGTAGGTCACTCCAAAGTCGAAATTTACGATATCGCCCGACTCGAACGGCCGGTCGTCAGGAATACTGTGCTGCACTGCGTCGTTGACTGATATACAAATGATATCCGGATAAGGCGGTGGGCCAGGCTGGCCAAGAAATGCTGGCTTACCGCCCAAGCGTAGTAACTCCCGTTTAGCCAAGAATGCCATATCTATAGGGGTTTTTCCAGGTTGCGCTTCTTTGCGTATGAGTTCTAAAACGGCGGCTAATATTTGTCCGCTCAGGCGCATAGACATGATATCTTCAGCTGTCTTAATAGTTATCATTGAAGTATCATACCACTAACGTAGTCACGGTGAGGGGCGGTATACTATACCTATAACGAGGAGCCGCTATGTGCCGTAATATTAAGACGCTTTTTAATTTTGACCCGCCTGCAACCGAGGAAGAGATTAAGGCTGCATCGCTGCAGTTTGTCCGCAAACTTTCGGGCTTCCATGAACCTTCTAAAGCTAACGAGGTTGCTTTTAATGAGGCGATCGACGAAGTCGCAGCTGTGACCCAGAAATTACTCAGCACGCTCACTACGCAAGTGGAACCGCACAACCGTGAGGTAGAAGCCGCCAAGGCTCGTGCCCGAGCGGCCCAGCGCTTTGGTACAGTTGGATGAGTCTTGTCATACTTATCCATTCGTCCAAAACCATGCGCTCGCCAGCAGCTACGACTACCGCTACCCGGCCGGTACTTATCAATAAGACTAGTCCGCTTGCGTTGTCGATCCGGGCGCTCACCACGGCTCAACTACAAGCGATGATGAATATTTCTGAGTCCTTGGCGGACAAAGTACGAGTTATATCGACGGCCTGGAACGATGAACCGGCACAGCAATCATTAGCAATTGACAGCTTCGTTGGAGACATATATAGCGGCCTGCAAGCCAGGGGACTGTCTAAGGCTGACCGTGACTATGCTCAGGATACCTTGCGCATATTGTCTGGCCTTTATGGCATACTGCGTCCCTATGATGGGGTGCGTCCGTACCGGCTTGAGATGGGCTACAAACTGCCGGGTAAGCTTGGCGGCAACTTGTATCAGTATTGGGGGACGGATATTGCTAGGACGCTACCAAAAGATGGGCTGATCGTGAACTTATCTGCAGTAGAGTATACAAAGACTGTTGTGCCCTATGTAGACACTGCCCGTGTAGTCTCGCCGCGCTTCTTAACTATAAGCCCTAGGACAGGCAAGCCTAGCCAAGTGATTGTACATACTAAGATCACTAGGGGTGCTTTTGCTCGCTGGCTTATAATAAATCGAATTACTTCGCCCGGCGATATGGCGCAGTTTAACGATCTTAACTATCACTACGATAGCACTATAAGCACTCCAGCAGAGCCGACGTTTGTCTGCAAAACTTTTGGCGGCCTTGGGTTAAGCATGCGGCTGCAAAAATAGAACAGTAATAGTAATATCAAATAAGATATCCATAGTATAATCAAGTCACTAACGTCGGAGAGTGACAATGACCCCTGAAAATCAAGGCTGGCGACCAGAGATAGCTACTGAGTTACGGCAATTATGTCAGTCACAAGGGATCATGCAGGCAACCCATACAGTATTGGAGCAATCTAATATTACAGTCGTCCCGGAAGGTCCGCTTAAGGCGATAGTCGACCATACGGATGGGCTGCTCTTCGCGGGTAACCATAGTATGATATTTGAATTTGCTATCCTGACAGATATGTTGAGTCAGCTTGGAAAAACTAGTATTAAGCATGTCGCTAAGTTCTATGCCGAAGAGCAGACGGTATGGTTGCTAGGAGAACAGGCTAGGGAGATGACGCTTCCTGTCTATCCTCGGGCTTTGGCATCTGACAGGAAGAATAAAATCAATGCTGAATTACCATTACGCTTAGTTTTTCATAGGCACCTCAAATCATTGGAAGAGTCTAAAAAGCTAACCGATAATTCACTTCAAGCGGCTGCCGATGAGCTAGCGTTAGGCGGTATTGTTAATATATATCCGCGTGGTAGTGTCAGAAACGATGTTCGGCGGACATGGCGCGCAGGAATCGGGCGGATTATTCAAAAGCTGCCTGAGGATGCCCAAGAGAAAACAATGTATGTACCGTATCACGTGGATGGGCTAAACCCTGTCAAAATAGTTGCTGCTGTTGCCAGTCGTGGAAAAGGAATTCTAGGCCGTCCGCAGCGGATAGGAATTTCAGTTGGGGAGCCGCGACCTATTGATGATATGGTTAAAATATTACCACCTGATGCTCGACACGACCCATTGGCAGTTGCAGAAGTGCTGCGCAGGCACTATGTCAGTACATTACTGCCTTAACCTGTCATTGATTGAGTCTCAGTTAAGGCGTGTGCTTACGACTATCGTCCGCTCATCGTATTGTCCGGACTGATAGTTGAACCTGCCATAACACGTAATAAGGTTGAGCTGGCTATCTATTAATGGGTCGCGGGCGAATAACTCAGCGGCCGCATCGGCTACCTTGAGTCTTGATACGCGCTGTACCTGGTAATTGACTTTGGTATTGTTCGCAAGCTCAACATTGTAAGTGTCGCCAGGTTTAAGCTTGTTAAGCTGCGAAAATATTCCCGGACCTTTCTTGCCGTCGACATGACCATCAATGACACTCAAGCCGGATTGGCCCGGTTTTATACTATGGACATACCAGCCTGCCAGGTTGACATTATCCGGTGATGCCACTTGGTTATGCTGGTCTATACCGACTTTTGTAATATAGCCAGCGGCATCAATACTCGGTAAGCGTATGTATTCCGGCTCGTCACCGACTGCGGCTGATACGTAGGTATTGGCAATTGGCTTTTCGCTGGGAGTGTCTGAGGTGTGGGTTGTGATGTCTGTAGGTGCGGTGGTCTTTTGTTCTGGTAGTGTTGTGTGCCTATGCGGTAATACGGCTAGAGTAAGCGCTAATAAAGTTACTACTGCAATGGTTAATAGAAGATGCTGCTTACGCAAGCGCGGCCGTGTCATTAGTAGTAATTGTACTACTGCTACACTAAAGGTATGCGTATAAAGAAACTGTATGTCGGCATTGCAGCACTTTTGTTGATTGTATCTACAGGCGTCTGGTCACTTGCTGCTGCCCGTCTGGCGCAGGGCAATGCTGACCAGCTGGCAGATGGCTTTCTATTCGAAAACGCCCAGACATTTTCTGGTGCGCAATTCCCGGCAGCGCATACGCAGCTGCTCAAATGGCCATTATTTTGGCTGCTTAGCCTGACGTATAATGCCCGGCTTGCGTATATGATTGCGACAGTAGCTTTGGCTTTGTTTACCGTTGGAATGTTAGCTTACGTACTGTATCGTATCGACCGGCGCCCGCTTGTATTTGGGACGCTTTGCTTAGGGATGGCCTGTGTACTGGTGACGGTGCCAGCATATGTCCAAGGCGGTATGACTGCGCCGCTTGGCTTAGCGATGGTTGCCGGCCGCAATATTGAATATATTCTGTATATTGCCAGCCTTGCGTTATTCGCTCGTGCAGCTGGCATGACTAGTTGGAGATGGGTCTCAGGTGCGGTGCTGCTTAGTTTGCTGCTAGCTAGTGACCGGTTTTTCTTACCGGTTACTATTGGCGGTGGACTGGGACTCTTGCTTACGGCATATGTATGGAACCATCCATCGTTAACCGGAGTAGCACGGCGTTGGGTGCTTGGTTCCGCTGTAGCATGGTTAATTTCTGGCGTACTGCTATGGGTTGCTAGGCAGTTCACCTATGTGGTTGGTCCGTCAAATAGCCCGTATAGATGGATAGATGGGCTTAATAATGTTCATCCCGCGGTCACTGGGCTTGCTAAAGGTACGCTTTTGAACTTGGGGATTACGGGTGACGCTGGGGGTCCGACGGTAATTACGGCCGCAGTCAATATGATAGTTGCCCTTGTGGTTGTGTATGCCGTAGTCAAAGTGGTAAGCCGCATTAAGACGACTCCACAAAAAGTAACTACAGCGCAGTTGCTGGCGATGATGTTATTGCTATCAAGCGCTGTTGTGGTTGTCCTCTACGTTAGCGCTGACCATCCATATGTAGCCGATGCCCGCTACCTAAGCCTGCTCTTCTTTACGGGCGCCATAGCCGGAGCAACGTATATGCGCTATATAGAGCCGCAGCCTTCATATTATTATGCCGCGGGAACAGTGTTGGCCATAGCGACAGTCATTGGTATAGCTGGCGTTTGGCAACATACTGACCAACTATTAGTACACAGTGAATTGCTGCGCCGCAATACTGGTATTGCCCAAGCCTTATCCTCGCATCCAGACAAGATCTTAGTCGGGGACTACTGGCGGGTACTGCCGGTCAAAGCACTTACCAATGGTGCCGGGCAACAGATCTTACCCCTCACGACCTGTGTCCAGCCTAAACAAGTACTTACAAGCACGTCCTGGAACAAGTCTTTACAGTCCCATAGTTTTGCGTATCTTTTGCCAATTTTGCCGGCAGGCACGCCATACGGGACATGTACGGTGCAGTTTGTCGAATTTCTTTACGGGCCACCGTCATCAGTTATAGTAATTGCCGGCACAGCGCGTAGCCCCGCAGAAGTACTGCTCATTTATAACGAGGGGGCTGCCGATAACCATGATAAGAGGCTATTGCCGCCAAAACCGGTGTTGGGTGCGCCGACCGAAGGTGAGGCTAAGCCAACCGGGTCGATGATAACGCCATTGATCGCGCCGTCCTGATCGAGCGAACTGCCGTCAGTGATTGGATATGATGCTTTTACCGCCATCGTGCCGCCTAAGGGTACTGCGCCAATCATGGCGCCGACAACCGTTGCATAGGCATGGGTAGTGTTGTTGTACTTGCGGAGCACCATAGTTGGCGAAGATTGAAGACCGTGAAAATACTGGGTGACTGTAGCAGTTGCGCCTGGAGTGCTGCAGTTAAGGCTAAAGTTTAAAAGGCCGGCTGGATAGCTAAAAGCAGCGTCTTTATATAACGCGGGAACAGCCATCGCCGAAACAGCACCATTAGTAGCGCACGTTGACTGTAAGGACACGTACGTCGAAGTGATAGGGCTCAAGAAGCTAGTGACATTAGCTTGGTTTTTGTCAGCAGTGCCATCGCCATTGCCGTCGCCGCTATTGGGGCCGGCCGCTTCGATAGCAGAGGCAACGCCGTCACCATCGGTGTCGGTGGCAGGGATTGGCTGCCAAGCTGGTATGTATCCAACTTGGTTATCAGGCGAAACAACTGTCTCGCCTGTGCCATCGAGGTTTATGTAATAGATACGCTGTATTGATTGCGAAGCATCGAGCCGGTCGTATAACAGCTTAGTCCCATCAGGTGACCAACTGACATCATCATTCATGGTGCCGCCGGTGCTTATGGTGTGTGGATTGCTGCCGTCAGTGTTCATGACTTTGATAGTCTGGACATAGCCGGTCGCGATCTCTATGTAGGCAATTTGAGTGCCGTCCGGCGAGAATGATGGGCTGGTATGGTTGCTGACATCATTAGTGACTTGGGTATTGTTAGTGCCATCCGAATTAACGGTGCAGATTTGTCCGTCATCACAAACATATGTCAGTTTTGAGCTATCATTGTTCCATGACGGTGAGGTCGAACTAGCCGTGCCGTCTGTTATAGCGGTAAGATTAGTCCCATCAGGATGGATGGTATAGAGGGCGAATGAGCTGGAGAAATCATCCGGTGCACGTGAAAAGGCGATCTTTGACCCATCGGGCGACCAGGCTGGCATGTAGTTGAAAAAGCCGTCATCATTGGTGATAGTGACATGGTTGGAGCCGTCCGTATTCATGGTGACGATCCGGAGGTTGCCACTCGGTGGAGGCGCGGCTGCAAACACTAGCTGGCTACCATCAGGTGAATAGCGAGGAAAAAAATGCATATAAGGATCGTTTGTTAGTTGCTTGTCATCGCTGCCATCAATATTCACTGAATGAATCTGCAGGTCGGATGAGTCATCGGGACTGGCGTATGCGATACGCCCATTTGTCGCTGCGGCAACATGCTGGTTGGGCGTGGAAGTGCTGGCAATGTATATGGATAATGCCGCAAATATAAAAAATAGCTTAACAATATTGCGAGGTGCGAGACGATTCATGCTTATGTTAAGTATACAGCTCATGGGTCAAAAGACCTTAAAGAAAAAAGCTGTAATAAATCTCACATGAGATAGTTTTCTTGGAGCATATACTTAGCGAAAGTGTCGTATATTAAATCTAGATATATAAGGATGGTTACTAATCGTTATGAAAATAGTCTTGGTCGAAGATAATGGCGATCTTCAAAAAGTGTATGCTGAGGGACTACGGCTCCGAGGCCTCCAAGTATCGGTAGCGGCCGACTATGATGCTGCGTTAGCTCTAGTGAAACAAACAGATCCAGATGTGATATTACTCGATTTACTGATGCCGAAGATCAATGGCATGGATGTATTGCGCACCCTAAAGGCGACCGATCACCTAAAAGACATCCCGGTTATTGTACTGACTAATATTGACAGTACGTACTTTCAGCGCCAAGCTGGTGACCTAGGTGTGGCCGGATTTTATATCAAATCAGATATAACACTCGACAGGCTAGCAGAAGTTATAAAGTCTACGGAATTGTAATCACCACTGCTCTCTGTAGTCGGATATGAAGGACATTATTTTATACGAGGCGGTTGTTGCGGCGGTACTGGGCGCGAGTGTTGGAATGGGGAAACGGCTTACTGGGTACGGGTAGTTTAAGTGCCCGGCAGAGCGGGAGCCAGCCGTCGCTCGGTGTCCAATCAATCAATTTATGGAAGGGGACAGTGTCGCGGACGTATTGATTATGGCTGTTGTAGGCGGCGATGGCTTGTTTTTTTGTCGGAGAACGACCGATAAAATAGCGTTCAAATAATTCAACGGTTAACTCGTCCCAGGGTGTACGTATCGCATCGCGTGTCGGGGCGCTTAATAGGACCGTTTGGCTGACGCTCTGCCACCAGTCTTCGGCATCATGATTAGAGGGCAGGACGAGTGCGCCGGGGTTTGCCTTATATAATTCTTCCCAAAATGCCAGGGTTGGCCAGTCGAGTGTTATGGCATAGTCTCTCGGTAGGCTTTGCGGCTGCATTGGTGCTCATTTGACGGCAGCTAGCCAATGTATGGCTTGGTCGGGATGTTTCATAAGTTCGGTCATGTGGTGGGCATGCATACCTGTCAGTTCCTCGAGAGCAATCTTGAGCGAGACAGTGGCCGTACGCCACATGCCAGCACCGACGATCAGAAGACCGTTGGCGGCAGTTGGTGGCGCATGACGAAGCGTCGCATACAAATCGCCACGTTCAATATCTACCGTAACCTCTGCCAACAATCCAACCGCTACTGCCGCTTGCCTGAACTCGGATTGTTGTATGTTGGCATAGTGTTCGCCGTTGGCCGGACGTTTATTGGGCATCGTTGCCGAATGTGGCCGCCGGGTCCCGGAGGCGCAGGTCACGATCATAATGCCATCTGGTGCCAGCGCTGATGCTGCTAACTTCAACATCTCGCGCCAACGAGGTGTATGCTCAAATGTTTCAGTCGTAATAATACAGGCGTAGGCTTTATCGGGCAGCCATTCGGCGGCGTCCTGCACTAAGTCGACACCTGGACCTGGACAAATATCAATCCCTAAGTATGACTGTGCAGCAGGGAAGAGACTGCGTATCTCGCCATTTACATCTTGGCTGCCAAATTCAAGCACATGTTTGGTGACTGCTCCGTAATCATTGAGTGCTTTTTTTACAAAATCCTGAGCAGCAGCGTGCATTAGTGAGCCTCTCTCCATCGCTTGGCGTCACGCATCTTGGCTTCTTCTGTCCAAGGATGGTTACGGGCGGTACCAGAGCCGATATGTTCGATACCCAGACCTTTGACATATCCCAGACGTCCGCCGGACTGCTGGATTTTGACAAATAGGTCACCCACTCCCCACCACCATTCGTATTGTTCGTCGATATCCTGCCAAGCATTGATATTGATGAGGAAACACCAGGTTGTAACGCCCAGCATGAGGCGTTCGACGCTACCGGTAATTTCCTGTATGTCAGGCGTACTATCAGCTAGTCCAAATGGTGCTTTTTGGTCAATGCCAATACAATCAAAGCCGTTAGCAATCATCACCTGGTACATTGTGTGTAGCGTCCTGGGTGGTAGCCTAATGTCGTCATTTAGAATTGCGACTGCATCGGCCTGGCGCCAGTCCCGCGCCTGCTGGGCGCCCTGGTTCCAGATGCGATGTATATTCTCATCGGGGCAGCCAAACACAAGCACGTCTACACCCTCGCCGATGAGCTGCCGCGTAAGTGGAGCAAGCTCCGGACGTTCGCCCAGTGTTGGGATGACAGCAGTCAGTTTCATGCTGACAGCCAGTCTAGGTCTAACGCACTGTCTTTTGCAGCCATGCACAATGGCGCGCGGCCATGTAGGATCTGGTGGCCGAGTGTGCTCTCGCCTGGACAACCATGCTGTATCAGACTCAGCACGGTGCACCATACTTGCTGCTGTGGGCGTAGTTTAATGCGCATTTCGTCAGCTCCATAGCTAAGCTGCCATTGCGACGCTTCAAGTTCATCTTGCTGGGTTTCAAAATCCTGTCGTAGACTTTCTAGCCAAGCCCGCGGGTAGACTATGGCTAGGTCACTCAGTGTTCGGTAGTACGGTACGAGGGTTGCTGTGCCCGGCCGTGCTACAGGTCCGTGTCGTGCTGAATAAAAACTAATAATGCGCTCCGGGTATTGTCCGATAAGCTGTTCGGCGACCGTCAAAAAATCCCGGCATGCCTATAAAAGAAAGTCCTATGATTTTTTGCATGCTTCAGTATAACAACATGAAGCCCCTCTAAACCAATTCCAAGGATTATTCTATTCTGGGTTGTTTTTACAGATTGCGATATAGTCGGTATTAAGCCTAGGCTATTCGGCGAGAAGATCGGGACTGAAGGTAAAGCCTTTGTGGTTCATGCCATAGTAAGTGGCAGTCTTTTTATATTCTGCTTGTCCGGGCTTATAGAGGCTATCGACCATGAAGCCTCACTGCTCTAACAGTGGCTCGAGATCAGTGATTGGTAAAGGGCTTAAAGTTTCGGCAATGATCAAACTCCCGGCGCTACGAAGGACTCGTTGGAATTCTGCAAGCAAGGAATTACGGTTATTGGCTGAAATAGATGCACCGAATACATTGCCAATTTGGATTCTGTCAAAGGAGTTATTGCTAAAAGGTAGCGCGGTACCTGACGCGACCATATAACGGGCTTGTGACATGATAATCGAGCCTGAGATTGTGGCTTGTATAGTTTCTAGCGCGTTGGTCGCAGTGATTGAGTTATGTCAAGTGTCGTCGGGCAAATAGCCGGAATCAATACCGACTTCTAATATGTTCATCCATACAAAGTACCATATTTCTAGTGGATGTATGAACGCTACTATCAGTACGCACTCTCAACCTGCTCGAAAGGCCTTTGCTGCTAGTTGTGGTAGTAAGTAGGCCGCTAGCGAACTGGTTTTATTTTTCGGAATATCAGATACGTAGATCCGGCGGTAATCAAGCCCACTAAGCCGCCTATGCCTACCTGGAGCGCAGTATTGTCTGCACCTTTACTGGGGCTAGGCGCTTCCGCAAGCTCAATGGTGTTGTTTGGTTCGGACTTGGATGATACGACAGGATTATCTAGGATTGCTGGCTGCGCCGTATCGTCCAGGGTCGGCATACTATTTTGCGTCCCAGAAGCAGCTATGCGTGTCGGACTACAACCGGCTGTTAGAAACGTCGCATGTGAACTTTTACTCAAAAAATTGCCGTCGTCGCTACTGATAACCCAGTAATGGTATGTCGTACAAGGAGACAAACTGGATAGTATAATGGTATGGCTTGTAGTGCCGGGAGAAATGTCCGACAACGGAGTTGTAATGCCGTAATCAGCAGTCAGTCCATACTCCACACTACTCGATGATAATTCATCGGTCGTCCAGCTGATGGTTGCGTTATTTGCCGTTGTTACTACCGCCACAGAGGATATGATCGGGGCTTGGGTATCAGGTGTTGTACTAGTGGCTACTGCACCATTACCGACACCATTTGCATTGATTGCACTTACTCTAAAGTCATAGTCGGACCCACTGGCGAGTCCGGCTACTTCAGCGGTAGTAGTTAAGGAAGTGTCATCACTAAATATGCTCCATGTATTTGCGGAGTGTAGCTTGTATTCGATCTTGTAGTCGCTGATACTTGCACCTCCGTCAGCATCAGGAGCAGCCCAGCTAAGTGCGACACGTTCGGCTGAGGGCATGGCTGTAAGGGAAGTAGGCTTACCAGGATACGATAATCCAAGCATATCTTTAGTTGTCGTTACCATGCGTGCGCCGACAGTCTTTATGCCTGCGCTGCTCCAGTGGTTCGAATCACGCAGCGCTGCGCCACTGGAACTGATGGCAAATACATGAGCTTCTTCTGCAGCAAGTTCATCGATAACGGTATTGTATGTCGGATAGCCTCCTCCACTGCCGGTCATTGATTGAAAACCTGTCATGATAATAATAACGCCCGGCAAGTCGGCTTTAATTTTATTGAGATGGGCGACCATAGCCGACTTCCAAGTTGTCGTAGGCGTGCCGGCGATGGCATCATTTATACCAAGACTTAGCCAAACCACCCATTGCTTATCGGTTGGCAATTGAGTTTTTGCGGCAATCGTACGTTGCAGGAATTTTGTCCAATACGCTCCGCCAACGTTCCACTGAC
>Ga0114940_10000433_pt1 | contig 20468 bp, 15 predicted proteins | sample ColdCreekSource_FD_87195 | JGI IMG/M metagenome (GOLD analysis project Ga0114940, IMG submission 87195) | Groundwater microbial communities from Cold Creek, Nevada to study Microbial Dark Matter (Phase II) - Cold Creek Source | ecosystem: Environmental > Aquatic > Deep subsurface > Groundwater ... | reverse complement strand
CATCGCCGTCGATGCGCGCGCGCCGCAGTTCGATGGCGGGATCGTAACACGGCTAGATGCGATTCCTTACTCGATCGTCGTCAATGAACGAGGCGAGCGATTCTATGACGAAGGCGAGGATATCTGGCCCAAGCGCTATGCGATCTGGGGACGGTTGATTGCCGAACAGCCTGAGCAGCGCGCCTGGGCGATCTGCGACAAGCCAGCTACCACGCTCTTTATGCCCTCGTGCTATCCGGCGATTGAAGCGGACACTCTGGAGGACCTAGCCGAGCAGCTGGGGCTGGACGGTGCTGCCCTCGCGAAGACCGTCACCGAATTCAACGCCGCCTGCCCAACCTCGGGTTTCGACCCGAATGGGCTCGATTCCTGCGCGACCAATGGCATTTCACCGCCCAAGAGCAATTGGGCGGCACCAGTGACCGCGCCGCCGTTCGTCGCCTATCCGCTAAGGCCCGGGATCACCTTCACCTATCTTGGGGTGAAGGTCGATCAGCATGCCCGGGTTCACGACGCACAGGGAAAGGCAATCGAGAACCTGTATGCCGCAGGCGAGATCATGGCGGGCTCGATACTTGGCCAAGGCTATCTCGCTGGGTTCGGCATGGCCATCGGCAGCGTCTTCGGGCGGATCGCCGGAGAGGAGGCCGCACGCCATGCCCGGACCTGACCTTGTCGCCTTGACCGGAACGAAGGGCGAAGCTGCACTCGCCGAGGCGCGCCGTACCATGCAGATCTGCAATGCGTGCCGCTATTGTGAGGGGTATTGTGCGGTCTTCCCGGCGATGACCTTGCGCCGCGAGTTCACGGACGGAGACCTGATCCACCTCGCCAACCTTTGTCACGGCTGCCGCGACTGTTTCTACGCTTGCCAATATGTGCCCCCGCACGTGTTCGCGATCAATGTGCCCAGAACGATGAGCGAGGTCCGGCTTGAAAGCTATGCCAGGGCCGCGCCCGGTACACGCCTGCTGGTCGATCGGCCGCAGCTTGGCACGACGCTGCTGCTCGCCTTGATGATCGTCTGCGTCGAGGTCTATCGCCGCCTGTTCGGCGGCGATCCTGGCGGTCAAGGCTTCTACGCGGTACTGGGCCGCGAGGCGATGATCGCCTTCGGACTGACGACCGGCGGGCTGGCTTTCGCCGGACTGGCCATCGGTCTGCTGCGCTATTGGCCGCATGCCCTGCCCCTGGGCCTCTCCCGCATCTCGCCGCAAAACTGGTTGCGCGCCATCCGCGACGCGGCGAGCCTGCGCTATCTCGGCGGTGGCGGCGCGGGGTGCAACGACACCGGCGAAACCTTCAGCGGGAAGCGCCGCCTGTTCCATCACGCGATGGCGTGGGGCTTTGCCGCCTGCTTTGCCGCCACATCGCTAGGCGCAATCTACGATCACCTGCTGCGCTGGCCCGCGCCCTATCCCTGGATCAGCGCGCCCGGCGTGCTGGGAACGCTCGGCGGCATGGGGATAATTGCCGGGACGGTGGGTCTGCTTTGGTTGAAACGAGTTGAAGACGACGCGGTGACTTCTCCAGCCATTCGCGCATTCGACCGGCCATTGCTGGCGCTGCTCCTGGCCGTTGCAGGCACCGGAATTGCGATCCGCCTGTCCCACGGCTCAGCTTTCCTGACTGTCGCAGTTGTGATCCACCTGGGCAGCGTCGGCGCATTGTTCGTCGCCATGCCGTTGGGAAAGTTCATGCACGCCGGGTTCCGGTTCCTGGCGCTCGCCCGACACGCCGGAGAGAATCGCTGAGTTGCACCCCCTGGCAACGATCCCGATAAGGCATGAGTGGTATGGCAGCTCCTTGCCTTCAGTTTTTCTAAGCTGACCTTCCGGATCGTCCAACAAGTCGGACGTTGTAGCCTGCCTTAATCTTAGATAATCTCAGACTATCCACAGGTATCCAACGATGCAGGGGGCCATATTGGGGGCCGCTGCCGGATTGCTTCAGCATAAACTATAAATAAATCAACTTCATACGCTGATTTTTGGCTTCCCTTCACCTCTAATTTCCGCATCTGACTTGCACGCCGCAATTAGCGCCGGGTCATGCCCTGCTGCTGCAATCGCCACAGCAACTGGTCATAGCGGTCCTGCCCGAAGAACGGTTCGCCCGCGTAAACCATCAGCGGCACGCCGTAGTGCCCGCCTTCGCGCTGGGCGACTTCGTTGGCCTTGATCGCTGCGTCGAGCCGTTCGGCTTCCGCAGTCTGCACCGCGTCCATCTCGGCCAGATCGCAGCCGGCGGCCGCAAAGGCGCGGGTCAGATGATCGCCTTCGTGCCAGCCTTCGGTTTCGCCCGACCAGATCAGGTGGCTGACCGCGCGCAGCACCGCCAAGCCTTGTCCACGCTCGGCCGCGAGCTGGCCCAGCCGGGTCAGCCGGTGGATGTGCGGCTGCTGCTTGGGATAGGTCCGCGTCGCAAAGTCCATCAGCACCGGATCGGGCCGTGGCCAGCGCAGCGTCATCCCGGCATAGTCCGCACTGCGCGCACAGTCGCGCATCAGGTAGGGCGTCCAGAGCGGATCGGCGTGGGCGAAGAAGTCCGGCTGGCGCACCGCGATCGGCAGCACCGGACGGACGTTGACCTGTGCGTCCCAGTCCCGCTCCAGCTCGATCAGCCGGGGCGTGACGAGGTACGAATAGGGCGAGCGGAACGACCAGTAGAGATCGACCGTGTAGGCCATCACAGCGTCCCCAGATCGATCACGAAGCGGTACTTGACGTCGGCCTTTTCCATTCGCTCATAGGCGTCGTTGATCTCGTCCATCCGGATCATCTCGATCTCCGAGACGATCCCGCGTTCGGCGCAGAAATCGAGCATTTCCTGCGTCTGCGCGATCCCGCCGACGCCAGACCCCGCCACCGCCTTTTGTCCGCCGAGCAACAGGCCGGAATGGAAGCCCGGCATCATGTCGATCATCCCGACCAGGCACAGCGTACCCTTGCGGTCGAGCAGCAGCAGGTAAGGCGTCACGTCATGCTGCACCGGGATGGTGTCGAGCAGAAAGTCGAAGCTGCGCCCCGCCGCTTTCATCGCGGCCTTGTCGGTCGAGATCAGCACGTGGTCTGCGCCCAGCTTGCGCGCGTCGTCGCCCTTGCCGGGTGAGGTGGTGATCATCGTCACTTCGGCGCCCAGCGCCTTGGCGAACTTGACGCCCATGTGGCCGAGCCCGCCGAGACCGATCACCCCGACCTTCTTGCCCGGGCCGACGTTCCAGTTCTTGAGCGGCGACCAAGTGGTGATCCCGGCGCAGAGCAGCGGCGCGGCAGCGGCCATGTCGAGGCTGTCGGGCAGGCGCAACACGTAGGGCTCGGCGACGACGATGCTGGCGGAATAGCCGCCGTAAGTCGGGCTGCCGTCGATCCGGTCCTTGCTGTTGTAGGTTCCGGTAACGCCTTCGCGGCAATAGTTCTCCTCGCCGTCGTCACAGGCATCGCACTTGCGGCACGAATCGACCACCGTGCCGATCGCCACGCGGTCGCCCGCTTTGAACTTGCTGACACCCTTGCCGACCGCGCTGATCACGCCGACAATCTCGTGTCCCGGCACGAACGGATAGGTGCTGCGCCCCCAGTCGTTGCGCGCGACGTGGAGGTCCGAATGGCACACCCCGCAGTATGCGATGTCGATCGCCACATCCTCGTCACGCAGTGCGCGGCGGTCGATGCTAAGCGGGCCGAGCGCTGATTCCGGTGCGGTGGCGCCCCATGCGGCGGTGGCGGTCATTGGTACTCTCCCGTGGCTTGCCGCCATGCTGGAATTCCGCTTGCCCAAGGTCAAGGTGCACGGCATTAATCGCGCGATTAAAAATTGGGAGAGCCTGAGATGCGCATCGATTCCACCACTGCCGCTGTCGTCACCGGTGCTGCCTCTGGCCTTGGCCGGGCCACGGCAGAAGCCCTGGCAGCGGTAGGCGTCAAAGTCGCGGTGTTCGATGTCAACGAAGCCCAGGGAGAAGAAGTCGCCAAGGCGATCGGCGGGCTGTTCTGCAAGGTCGACATTACCGACGAGGCCTCGGTCGTCGCCGGCTTCGCCAAGGCGCGTGCGGCGCACGGGCAGGAGCGGATCACGGTCCACTGCGCCATGACCAGCCGCCGCGGCAAGACGCTCGCCTATGACAAGGAGGCGGGCAAGCTAAAGCGGCTCTCGACCGAAGACTACATCTACGGGGTGCAAGGCATCCTGGTGGCCAGCTACCGGATCGCCTCACTCTCGGCCGAGGGCATGGCGGGGCTGGAGCCGCTCGAGGATGGCGAGCGCGGCTGCATCACGCTGACTGCATCGGTCGCAGCGCAGGACGGACAGATCGGCCAGATCATCTATGGATCGGCCAAGGCCGGGGTCAACGGGCTGGTGCTGCCGATGGCGCGCGATCTTTCGGACATCGGCATCCGGGTCAATTCGATCATGCCTGGGATTTTCGCCACGCCGCTGATGCTGGGCGCGAAGCAGAACGTGCTGGATAGTCTCGCCGCTTCGGTGCCGTTCCCCAAGCGGCTGGGCAAGCCCGAGGAGTTCGGCTCGCTCGCGCTGGAATTGGCGCGCAATTCCTATTTCAACGGCCAGTGCATCCGGCTCGACGGCGCAATCCGCATGGCGCCTAGATAGAGTTTTTGAAAATGGGCTGGTGCCGGTCCGATGGTAATCGGAAAACTCTGACTGCCTAGATGAGCGAATCGCCCATGCCGACGTGCTTGCCGCGGGTGATGTAGACCTTGTCGCCCAGTTTGGTGATGGCGTAGAGTTTCTGCGCAAACGGGTTGGGCGTGCCGATGCAGCCGTGGCTGGCGTAGCCCTTCTCGACCTGCGTGCCGTGGATGCTGACCCCGTCATTGGTCAGCCGCTGGGTGAAGGGCATCGGCGCGCGGTCATAGATCGACGAATAGTGGTCCTTCTTCTTCCACTTCACCGGAAACACCCCGAGCGGGGTCGGCTTTTCACTGGTGCCGAGCAGCACTGCGGTCGCCCCAATCTCATAACCGCCCCGGAACACCGAGAGCACCCGCGCGTCGAGGTCGACGGTGATGACGATTGGGCCGGTGGTGGGGGCGCCAGCCTCATCCCAGTGCCATTGGCCGTACTTGATCGGGCCCGTGATCGGCAGGATGCGCTTGATCACGAAGCGTTCGTCGACGGGCTTAGGGGCGGGCTTTGCGACGGGCGTGTTCGTCGAGGTCGCCAAGGCAGCGACCTTTGCCGGTGCCGACGCTGCGGCTTGGTCGCGCGAAGGGTCCTGCTGCAAGAGCAAAGCCCCCGCAGCGATCACCAGCCCCGTGAACAGCGCCATCACTCCGATCAGTCCCTTGGTATTCATCGCATTCAAACCCCCTGCGAGCCTGACCTTCGCCGATTATTCCGCCAATGGCCAGCGGCACGGCCGCGCCGTTCCACCGCGGGACTGGCTTGATCCCATCTGTTAACGCAGCACTTTCAGGAACTTGCCGCCTGCGCTTGTCAAGCTGGCGACGGCCTGACACATCCCGCCGCAAGGGGGGCTTCGTGTCACGGTTTGAATTGCTGGTCGGGGCGGAAGCATTCCTGGCGCGGGCGAAGCGCGATCTTGCTACTGCCCGGCGGCGCGTGCTGGTTCAGGCCATGACCTTCGAAGGCGACGCCGCGGGGCAGAGCGTTGCCGCCGCAATCATGGTCAGCCCGGCCTTAGATCGCCGGGTGCTGGTCGACGACTATACCCGTCACGTGATCAACGACCGCTTCCTGGCGTTGTCGCGCGATCCTGCGCTTCATGCCGAGGCCGCAGCCACCAGCGCCATGTTTGCGCGATTGGTTGCAGAAGGCATCGCGGTTCGCGTGACCAACCCGGTCGGACGCAATCCGCTCCGCTATCCGTTGCGCAACCACAAGAAGCTGCTGGTCATCGACGATTCGGCTTATCTCGGCGGGATCAACTTTTCCGACCACAACTTTGCCTGGCACGACCTGATGGTGCGGATCGCCGATCCGGCTGTGGCGGAATGGTGCGCTGCCGGGTTCGAGGCCGACTGGACCGGATCGCCGCAGCCCCGCACCGCCGCGGTGTCCGGAACTGAGCTGGTCGACGCGACCGGGCAGGGCAATCCGGCAGCGTTCGCTCCGGTGATTGCCGCGCTGTCCTCCGCCCGGCGCTCGCTCGAAGTGGTCAGCGCCTATCCGACCTTTCCGTTCGTCGATGCGATGGCGGTCTCGGCGCGCAATGGCGCGGCGGTGACGCTCTATACGCCGCGTCCCAACAACAAGCCGATCGTGCGCGACTACCTGCTCGCGGTGGCCGGGCGCTCGGGGATCGAACTGAGGCTCACCCCGATGATGACCCACGCCAAAGCCGCGCTGATCGATGGCGAAGTGCTGGTGCTGGGATCGAGCAACTTCGACTTCGTCAGCAACCGGACCAATTCGGAATATGTCGCGATCATCCGCGATGCCGGGCTGGTCGCAGCGTTCGAGGCCGAGGTGCTGGTGCCGCTGCGCGAGGGTGCCAGTGCGCCCGAACACTCGGATCATTCGCGCTGGGGGGCCTTGCGGGCCAAGGCCGGGCTGAGGCTGGCCGATGGTGCGGTGGGCTTGCTGCGACACGGAGCGCGGGTGCGGGATTGGGGTTTGCGCTGAATTGGCGAGTTGCTTGACAGCGTGAAGAGAAGCTGGCCCATTTTCAGCGAACGTCGAACCAGCGCGCTCGAAGGGAAACGGAATGCCTGCAACCAGTTTTGATGCAGCCATCGCGTTCAGTCACGAAGCACTCCGCGCGATGGCACGCGGTAACAGCACGCCCAGCAACAGCCAGTGGTCGCGTCGCTCCGATGCTACGCTTGCAAACCCGCTCGGCCCACCGATAGTCGGCTGGGAGTTGATCACCCGCGAATCTGACAGGGTCGCGGCAATGTCGCCGGGTGCAGGCGAATTTTCCTTCGATGAGGTGAGCCGGGTCGCCACAGCGGACCTCGGCTATCTTTTGGGCATTGAACGAATCGCCATGCAGCGTGACGGTTCCGAACCCGTGACTATTGCGCTTCGGGTTACGACTGTTTTCCGGCGTGAAGACGACGGCTGGTTTCTGGTCCACCGCCACGCTGATCGCGTTTCGTCCTGACGGACTGGGGATGATCGCGGCGGTGTGTGGACCTACCCATGCGCGCCGAACTCATTCGCAATCGCCGTGGTAATCCGCAGCGCCAGGCCGTGCGCGCGTTCGATCGGGTCGATGAAATCGCGGTGGATCGGCTCGTAGCCGGTTGCGGCATCGTCGGGATAGTCGCTCGGCGCGTTGACCGCGAAGTCGCCGATCCCGGGAAAGTGCACCGGGAAGGCGCGGCGGAGCTGCGCCAGTGCCTCATCAACCCGCAGCGTGAAGATCATCTCGAGCACGTCGTCGCGGCTGATGTCATTGGCGCGGCTGAAGGCCGGGACCGAGACCACACGCAGGAACATGTGCTGCATCAGCGCCAGCCGCAGCGCCTGCAACACACCCAGTTGACGGCGGGTATGCTCACGGTCTGCCAAGGGGGCTTCGTCGGGCACCAGATCGAGCAGCTTGTGCAGCTTGAGCGCATCGACCCGCAGCCGCGAGGCGAGGCGGCGGAACACCCCGGTGCGGTCATCGGTGGTGAGGTATTCGGCCAGCGCGAGACAGGCCTCGGCGATGCCTTCCTCGTCCCCGCGATAGGGGCGGCTGGCCCAGTAGGCGGAGTTGAACAGCTCGCCATAGGCCGCGACGGTCTTGATCGAGCCGAGCGCATTGGCGGCGCGGACCAGCCGGACCAGCTGGCGCCCGCGCGGGCTTTCGCGCAGCAGCTCGGCTAGCGCTTCGTAGTTCCCGTCCGCCGCCGTGCCGAACCCGGCGATCACGTTGACCGGATAGCCGAGCTGCTGGAGCACTGCGTTGTGCGGGATGGCGCGGATCTGGCGCAGGCTCATTGTCCGGTCGGCGGCGAGATCCGACTGGCGGCGCGATTTGCGGCTGCCAGTATCATTGAGCAGGCCCAGCCCGAAGGCGGTGACCGCGCGCGGATAGGTCGCGCTGGTCAGATAGCCCTGCTGCACCCGGCGGATCGCGCGGTAGAAATCGAGGGAGAGGTCGGTGCGGCGATAGAACGGATCGGGTGCGGCCTCGGGATCGGTCTCGGCCGGGGCGTGCTCGGCCATCCGGGTGAGCGTAGCCAGTGCGAGTTCCGGGGTGCCGAAGAACAGGTAGCCGTCGCCGCCCTGGAAGCTGACCTCGGGCTCAAGCCGGATGCCTGCGCGGGCGAACCGGCGGCGCGACCACGGCGACAGCGGCCATTCCAGCCGGTCAGCGAAGCCCGATGGATGCGCGCCGCGCCCCATGCTCTCGCCGTGGGTGTTGAAGATCAGCGCGGCTACGTCCGACAAGCCATTTGCGGCCATTGCTTCCGAGAGCCGCCCCTGCAGCCGTTCGATTGCCAGCGCTGCGGGAATTTGCCCGACGAAGCGTCCAGCGTCAGAGAACCCGGTCTGGATCGCCACCCGGCCCCGAACCCGTGCATAATCGCGATAGGCTGACTCGGCGAGCAGCGCGTCGAGGAACCGGCCGCCGTGTTCGAGCGCAGTCTCAGTCTCAAACAGCGGTGAGACGTCGACCTTGTCGGCAATCCCGAACAGCTTGGCGAAGTACAGCGCGGCGAGCACGGTGGTCGGCTGCTCGCACTCGGCCACCAGCATCCGGATCGGCGCGTCGGCATCCACATGGCCAAGGATCTGCGCCATCGCCAGGAACTGGCGCACGGCGGTACTGTTCTCGATCGCCAGCGCGGCGAAGTTGCTGCGCAGCGGCTTGGCCTCGGCCAGCAGTTCGCGCATCCGCACCAAGGCGGCCTGGCTGGCAAGGTCGAGCTTGCCGTCTGGATCGATCCGGCGGCGGATTGCGTTCTGGAGCTGGCTGGCGTTCACCCGGAAGTGAATCCAGCCCATCCCAAGTCCGTCTGCGCGCATTGCAGCGGCGGCGACCAGCAGTGTGGTGGCGGTCGCATCGTCGGCCTGCGTAGCTGCCTGCTCCAGCTCGTCGATGGTGCCAGACAGCGAGGTCAGCTTGTCGGGGTGCTCCGCCGTCAGTGTGTTTGCTGCCGCAGACAGCTCGGCCGGGTCGGACAAGTCAGCTGCCAGCAAGTCGGCCATCGCGGCGGCATGGCTTGCGGCCCGCGACAGGCGCGCGGCGATCGCCGGAGCGGCCTGTTCAAGCTGCGCCGCATAACTTGTCAGCCGCCGCGCCTTCTCGGACAGGCGGTAGCGCAGCGATGTGGCCCAGGAGATGTCGGTGCGCCCGTCCATGTCATAGCCGACCCACGAGGCAAAGCGCAGCGGTATGGGGCGGAGGTCGCGCCACTGGTCGGGCCAGCGTTGACGCGCGGTGTCGAGCAACAGGGCTGTGATCGTGTCGCGCGCGGTCTGGGCACGAGCAATCGCCGCCATCGCCGCTTCATGCTCGGTTTCGAGCGTGATCGTGTCGCGGGTGTGCGGGGCGACACAGGTTGTGCCTGCACCGATTGTGCCGCTTGATGCCGAAGTGGCAATCGCGGCGGACTGCACGCCGCTTAGCAGGAAGGTAGGGTGCGCGGTGAAGACCACGTGCACCAGCGGGTGCTGCCACTTGGCGGCAAACCCGGCGAAATCTTCCTGGCTATCGGCCAATGCGCTCAGGCGGGCGGCATTCTCATCGCAAGCAACCGGTGCGACCAGCCGCTCGAGCCGGTTGGCGCGGGCTTGCAGACCTTCGCATTCGAGTTCGGCGACCAGCGTGGCGACATCGTCAAGCGACAGTTCGCCGCCTTCGATCCGCCGCGACAGCTCGAGCCCCAGCTGGAACACCGGGTTGAACAGCGGCGTTTCGGCGGTGCGCGGGTGAAGCTCCTGCAGCCGCGCATGGAGGGCGGCCAGCTCGCTCATTGTCCGAGCGCAACCGCAGCCCGAGCCGCCGCCTCGATTGCGGCGAGATCGGGTGTGCCCTTCTGCACCAGCCACGAACCGCCGCAGCACAGCACCGCGTCAAGCGCGAGCCAGTCGGGCGCGGTCGTTTGCGTGATCCCGCCGGTCGGGCAGAACCGGGCCATGCCGAACGGCGCGGCGATGGCCTTCAGCGCCGGAATTCCGCCATTGGCCTCGGCGGGGAAGAACTTGAACCGGTCAAGCCCGAGGTCCAGCCCACGCATGATGTCGCTGGCATTGGCGGTGCCGGGAAGGAACGGGGCGTTGGCGGCAATCGCCGCCTTGGCCAAGCTGTCGGTCAGTCCGGGTGAAACGATGAACTCGCTCCCGGCGTTGAGTGCATCCTCAAGTGCGAATTCGTTGAGCACCGTGCCCGCGCCGACAATCGCGCCGGGAACCTGCTTCATCTCGCGGATCACGTCGAGCGCGGCGGCGGTGCGCAGCGTCACTTCGAGCACCGGCAGCCCGCCTGCCACCAGCGCCTGCGCGATTGGCGCGGCGTGGCGCGCATCCTCGATCACCAGCACCGGGATGACCGGGGCCTTCCGCATGATCTCTTCGATGCGCGTCACGACAGATGCTCCTTGGCAAAGGCGGCAGCGGCGCCGAACAGGCCCGGCTGCGGATGAGTGATCAGCTTGACCGGCAGCGCGGCCATCAGTTCGGCAAAGCGGCCCTTCGCGGTAAAGCGGTTGGCGAAGCCAGAGCGCAGCAGGGTGTCTTTGATCCTGAGGCCCAGACCACCGGCGATCACCACACCCGCTGCACCTTGCGCCAGCGCCATGTCGCCCGCAATTGAGCCAAGCGAGAGGCAGAACCGGTCAACCGCGGCGGCGGCGAGGCTGTCTTCTCCGCTGGTGCCGAGCTGCCACAGCGTGCGGTCGTCGAGCGGCTGGATTGCGCGGCCTTCCATCGCGGCGAGCGCTTCGTAAATATCGACAATCCCCGGACCCGAAACCACCCGTTCAATCGAGACCCGACGGTAGCGTTGGCGCAGCTTGGCGAGGATTGCATCCTCGATCGAATCGAGCGGGGCGAAGTCGATGTGTCCGCCTTCGGTTGCCTGCACCCGGTACTCGCCAGATCCGCTGCGCCAAATATGGGCAACGCCTAGGCCCGTGCCGGGGCCGACAATCGAAAGCGTGCCCTCAGCGGGGAGCGGCGCATCAGGCCCGGCGAGATGGACGAAATGCTCCGCCCCGGCGCGCGCCACGGCATGGCCGACCGCGCCGAAATCGTTGACCACGATGTATCTGCCGACGCCAAGCTTCTCGGGGATCAGGGTCGGGCGGATGATCCACGGATTGTTGGTGAAGCGGATCACCTCACCACCCACGGGTCCGGCCACGGCGATCGCCACGGCATCGGGCAGCGCGCCACCCTGCTGCCGGGCGAAATCTTCCCACGCGGTCTGGAAGCTGGCGTGGTCCTTGGTGTGGAGCGTCGCGGGCTCGCCCAGCGCGATCGCGCCATCGCTGGCTACTTCGGCGAGGGCAAAACGCGCGTGCGTCCCGCCGATGTCGACGGTGACGAGCTGGGTGCTCATGAGCCCCTCCCCATCGGGGAGGGGTTGGGGTGGGGGTTCTCTGCCGGGTTTCGACTGCAGCGCCGAACCCCCACCCCGCTGCGACTAGGCAGCCAGCTGCCAAGTCTCACTGCCCCTCCCCTAAAGGGTAGGGGGGACATCACAGTCCGGCCTCGGCCAACATCGCCGAACCACCGTGCTCGGCGCTGTCAGCGAAGTGGCGGAACATCGCGAACAGCTCGCGGCCCATGCCTTGCGTCGTTTCGGTGCACCTGGCCGGTTCACGATCAGTCAGGTCGGCCAGCACTTCAAGGCTGCCGCGTTCAGCACAAAGTCGAACCACATCGCCGTCTTGCAGCAAGGCCAGCGGGCCGCCGGAGACTGCCTCGGGGGTGACGTGGATTGCGGCGGGGATCTTGCCGCTGGCGCCGCTCATCCGCCCATCGGTGACCAGCGCGACCTTGAAGCCCTTGTCCTGCAACACCCCCAGCGGCGGGGTCAGCTTGTGCAGTTCGGGCATCCCGTTGGCGCGCGGGCCCTGGAAACGCACGACGATGATCGCGTCGCGATCGAGCTCGCCCGCCTTGAACGCAGCCTGCACCGCTTCCTGGCTGTCGAACACCCGGCACGGCGCTTCGATCGTGTAGCGTTCGGGATCGACTGCGGAAGTCTTGAAGGTGCCACGACCGAGGTTGCCTTCGACCAGCCGCATCCCCCCGTCCGGATGAAACGGCGCGCTGATCGGAGCGAGGATCGCGGCATCGCCGCTTTGCGCTGGTGCGGGCTGGAACGCCAGCGCATCCCCGTCAAGGAACGGCTCTTCGGCATAGGCGGCCATGCCCTTGTCCGACACCGTCAGGATGTCGCCATGCGCCAGCCCGGCATCGAGCAGTTCGCGGATTACATAGCCCATGCCGCCCGCTGCGTGGAAGTGGTTCACGTCCGCCGCGCCATTGGGATAGACCCGCGCGATCAGCGGCACGACCGCGGAAAGCTCGTCCATATCCTGCCAGTCGAGCTTGATCCCGGCAGCGCGGGCCATCGCCGGGATATGGATCGCATGGTTGGTCGAACCGCCGGTGGCGAGCAGGCCGACAACCGCGTTGACGATCGCCTTTTCATCAACCACCCGTCCCATCGGGCGATAGTCGCCGCCTTCGCGCCCGATCTCGGCGAGCCGGTGCACTGCGGCGCGGGTCAACTGACTGCGCAGCGGGGTGTTCGGCGGCACGAAGCTCGCACCCGGAATGTGCAGGCCCATCAACTCCAGCATCATCTGGTTGGAGTTGGCAGTGCCATAGAAGGTGCAGGTGCCGGGGCTGTGATAACTCGCGCTCTCGCTTTCAAGCAGGTCGGCGCGGGTGGCCTTGCCCTCGGCGTAGAGCTGGCGGACCTTCTGTTTGTCCTTGTTGGCAAGCCCGCTCGGCATCGGGCCGCTGGGCACAAATATAGCGGGCAGGTAGCCGAACCGCAGCGCGCCAATCACCAGGCCCGGGACGATCTTGTCGCAGATGCCGAGCAGCGCCATCCCGTCGAACATCGCGTGGCTCATCGCCACGGCGGTGCTGAGCGCGATGGTGTCGCGGCTGAACAGCGAGAGCTCCATCCCGTCCTGGCCCTGGGTCACCCCATCGCACATCGCCGGAACGCCGCCTGCGACCTGCGCGGTGGCGCCGACTTCGCGGGCGTAGAGCTTCATCGCCTCGGGATAACGGCCATAGGGCTGATGCGCCGAAAGCATGTCGTTGTAGGCGGTGACGATCGCCAGGTTGGCCCCGCGTCCGGACTTGATCTGGCGCTTGTCCTCCAGCGCGGCGGCGAAGCCGTGGGCGAGGTTGGAGCACGACAAGGCGTTGCGATTGGGGAACCGCTCGGCCTCGGCGTCCATCAGCTTGAGATAGCGGCGGCGGCCGTCGCGCGATTTGTCGATGATCCGCGCGGTGACGCGCTCAACCACCGGGTGAAGCTTAGTCATGCCAGTGCACTCCATCGCGTTCGGTCAGCGCGATCGAGGCGCTCGGCCCCCAGCTCCCGGCGGTGTAGGTCTTGGGGATCAGGCCGTCATCGGCCCACCGCGCGCGGATTGCGTCGATCCAGTCCCACTGCGCTTCCACCTCGTCGCGGCGTACGAACAGCGTCTGGTCGCCCTCGATCAGGTCGAGCAGCAGGCGCTCGTAGGCGATCCGCTTGGTCGGCCCGGCGAAGGCATCAGCCATGGCAATGTCGAGCGGCACTTCGCGCAGGCGAATGCCCTCGCGGTCAAGCCCGGGGACCTTGGCCATCAGCGACAGGGTGATGTTTTCTTCGGGCTGGATGCCGATCACCAGCCGGTTAGGGACGGTGCGAGCCCCCCCCGCTTTGCGATGGGGCCCAGAGAAGATCGAGTGCGGCACCTGCCGGAACTGGACCACGATCTCGGTCTTGCGCTGGGGCAGGCGCTTGCCGGTGCGCAGGTAGAACGGCACGCCCTTCCAGCGCCAGTTGTCGAGGTGTGCCTTGATCGCCACGAAGGTTTCGGTGTCCGAATCCTGGCCCAGTTCGTCGTCATAGCCGGGCACGGCCTGACCGGTGATTGCGCCGGCGCGGTATTGGCCGGTGACGGTCTCATCGGTCATCACTGCACGCAGCGCGCGCAGCACCTTGACCTTTTCGTCACGGATCGCCGTGGCGTTGAAGTTGGCTGGCGGTTCCATCGCCACTAGTGCCAGCAATTGCAGCATGTGGTTCTGGACCATGTCGCGCAGTGCGCCCGCGCCGTCGTAGTAGCTGACCCGGCTTTCCAGCCCGACCGTCTCGGAAATGGTGATCTGGACGTGATCGATGTGTGCCGCGTTCCACAACGGCTCAAACAGGATATTGGCGAAGCGCAGCGCGAGCAGGTTCTGGACCGTCTCTTTGCCGAGGTAGTGGTCGATTCGGTAAATCCGGTCCTCGGGAAATGCCTGCGATACCGCGTCGTTGATTTCGCGGCTGGAGCCGAGGTCGATGCCGAGCGGCTTTTCCAGCCCGATCCGCACCGTCGGCCCGGTCAGCCCGCCTGCAACCAATCCGGCAATCGTCGCTTCGAACAGGCTGGGTGCGGTCGAGAGAAAGATCGCGAGGCCATCGTCGACCTTGCCGACCTTGTCGGCGAGCAGCTTGTACTGGTCAGTTTCGGTCGCATCGAGTGCCTGGTAATCAAGCCGGTTGAGAAACTCGGCCATCGACCCGCGCCGTTCGGGCGGCAGGTACTTCTCCAGCGCTTCGCGGGCGAAGTTGCGATAGCCGGCATCGTCGAGCGGCTGGCGCGCAGTGCCGATGATCCGCAGGTCACGCGCGAGCAGGCCATCGGCGCAGAGCGCGCAAAGCGAGGGCAACAGCATCCGTTGCGCCAGATCGCCGGTCGCGCCGAACAGCAGCAGTCGGTCTGCCGTAAAGCTCATGGTCAAGGACTCCTGCTCCGTGCAGGTCCGGGACTAGCAGCGGGGCAGGGGCGAAGCCAGTGGCGCGCAAACCTATTCAGCTTGCGCCATCATCAGGCGCGGCGACGGCGCTCTGGTATCACAGGCACAAGCGGGATCTGCTGCGGATGGTAATTCTCGGATGGCAAGGCCTTTCCGAACAGCCAGCCCTGAACCATCCGGCAGCCTTCAGCGCGGAGCCGGTCGAACTGGTCCTGCTCCTCGACCCCTTCAGCGAGTGTGCACATGCCAAGCTCGTTGGCGAGGCGGATTACTGCGCTGACAATCGCCCGCGATTCCTCGCGCGTCGACAGCTCGCTGATGAAGCGGCGGTCGATCTTGATCTTGTCGAACGGAAAGGTCAGCAGATAGTTGAGCGAGGCATAGCCGGTGCCGAAATCATCGAGCGCGATTTTCACGCCCAGCATGTGCAGCCGGTTCAGCACCTCGATGTTGCTCTCCGAATTGTGCAGCAGCACGCCTTCGGTGATCTCGAATTCGACCCGCGCCGGATCGAGCTGATGCTCGGCAAGCGCCTGGATGATCACTGGCAGCAAGTTCGGACTGCCAAGCTGGACCGGCGAAAGGTTGATGGCGATCGACTGATTGCCCTCCCAGCGCGCAGCTTCGGCCAAGGCTGTGCGGATCACCCATTCGCCGATCGGGACGATCAGCCCGGTATCCTCGGCAATCGGGATGAACTGGTCGGGCGGCACCAGGCCGCGCTCGGGGTGCTGCCAGCGCAGCAGCGCCTCGTAGCCGGTCATCTCCTCGCTCTCGACATCGACCAGCGGCTGGACGAACAACATCAGTTCTCCGCGCGGGATCGCGTGGCGCAGATCGCGGGCCAGCGTATGGCGTTCGTGCAGGGCGGCATCCATGCCGGGCGCAAACATCTCCCACATCCCGCGACCGCCGTTTTTGGCGGCGTAGAGCGCGATGTCGGCATAGGACAGCAAGTGCTGCTTGATGACGGCGTGATGCGGGGCAAGCGCGATGCCGATGCTGACGCTGACGGCGACCTCATGGCCCTCGACGATTACCGGGTTGGCCATCGCCGCAAGCTGGGCCTCGGCCAGCCGCACCGCCTGGTCACACGAATCTTCGCCAGCGATCACAATCGCAAATTCGTCGCCGCCGAGCCGCGCGATCAGCGGCTGGCTTCCGCCCAAGCCACTCGATTCCAGCGTAGCCGCCATCCGCGCCGCGATTTCCCGCAGGAACGCGTCACCTGCCGGGTGGCCGTACATGTCGTTGACTGCCTTGAAGTGGTCGACATCGATCAGCAGCAATGCCGCGCGGGCATTGTCGTCACGCTCGTCGAGCAGGTCGCCCAACGTGAGATTGAACAGCGCGCGGTTGGGCAGGCCGGTCAAGGCATCGTGGTGCGCCATGTGGTGGACCCGGCTTTCGGCCAGACGCTGGGTCGAGACGTCAGAGATCACGCCGCGATAGGCAACCTTGTCTTCGCCGGCATCATAGGACGGTCGGCCGCTGACCGACCACCAGCGCGCGCCGTCGGTTTCGGCGCGGAAGGCAAGCTCAAGGAGTCCGCCGCGCAGCGGACGCCGCCCGGCTATGGCATTGACCAGATCGTCGCGCGCCGCACCGGTGTGGAACAGGTCAGCAAAGCGGCGGCCCTCGAGCAGGCTCACCGGCTCGCCCGCGGCGCGCGCAAAGCGCGGCGAAACGCCGGTGAGGCAGCCTTCACCATCGAGTTCGAACAGCCAGTCAGAGCCGCTTTCCTCATATTCGTTGAGCAGCAGCTTGACGGTGCGCGAGGTCGAGGAAAGTTCGCGGTCGCTCAGAATGCGGGTCACGAACAGGTCGTGGGCGGTATGCGTCATGCGGATCAGCAGCCCGCTCGCGGTCAGCAGGACGATGACCGCGCCAAGCCCGGGAATCGAGCCCGACTGGGCCAGCCCGATCGTCAGACCGGCGGACTGGGCAAGGATGTAGATCGTCGCTGAGCGCGGCAGAGTGCGGATCGTATAGGCCGCAGATGCAATCTGGGCGAGTGCGCAGATGCCCAGTAATACCTGTCCGCCCGCACTGAGATTGGGCAAGTGAACGGCAAAGAAGATCCCGAAAGTCAGGCCCAGCCAGAGCGAATTGAGCTCGAACGCGCTGGTCATCTTGAGCGACCGCTTTTGCCGTCGTCCGCGCGCGATCCCCTCGGCCAGCCAGACCCGGTGCAGGCTCGCCGCGAGCGCGTTCGCCGCGAACAGCCCCATCAAGGGCTGGCTGACCTCCTGGAACAGGCATATCACCAGCACCGCCGCATTGAGCAGGGTGCCGAGGATCATCGAACGGACGATCCGGATATGCGCGCTGATCAGTCGATTGCTGACCCAATCGCGAAGTTCGGGCGCAATTGCGCGCCGCAGAATGGCATTCTGGCTGACCATTATGGTTCTTGGACCCCCACCCCGGTTGCATCGGGACCGGAGAGGGCTAGGCAAAGACCGTTAATATTACTTGAAGCATGATTTGGACCGGATTTGGCGGACTTGCCATTCCGCGCTTGCACTGACACCAAGTGCCATTGGTTGTTGGAGAATTTGCCGTGAAACGGATTTCGATGTTTGTAATCGGGCTTGCTCTGGCCGCTCCGGCGGTGGTGTCTGCGAAACCGCGCGTAACCGCTCAGGCCGAATCACAAGTGGTCGAACTATCCAGGGAAGTCATGGCGATCCGCTCGGTCCGGGGGGAAGGAAACCGGACCATTGATGTCGCCCGGGCGCTCAAGGTCGCACTGCTCGCCAGTGGGTGGCAGGACAAGGATGTCGAAATTACCCCGTTCGAAGACACCGCCTATTTCATCGCCACCTGGCCTGGCAGCGATCCCAAGCTGAAGCCGCTGGTGCTGTCAGGGCATATGGACGTGGTCGAGGCCAAGGCTGCCGACTGGGAGCGTGATCCCTTCGTGCCGGTGGTCGAGAACGGCTATCTCTATGGCCGCGGGGCAAGCGACATGAAGTTCAGCGGCGTGCTGGCGATGGTCGCGCTGATGGAACTGCGCAAGCAGGGCTACCAGCCCAAGCGGACCATCGTATTCGAGTTTTCCGGCGACGAGGAAACCACCATGCGCACCTCCAAGGTGATTGCCGGGCGGCTCGCCAATGCCGAAATGGTGCTCAACACCGATGGCAGCGGCGGGGTCTACGACGCGGCTGGAAAGCCACTCTACTGGACCTGGGACGGAGCCGAGAAGACCTATGTCGATTACCGGCTGGAAGTGACCAATCCCGGCGGTCACAGTTCCGCCCCGCGCGGCGAGAACGCGATCGTCCAACTGGCCACCGCGCTCGAGCGGATCGGTGCCTATCGCTTCAAGCCGGAGCTGAGCCCGCTGACCAAGGCCTATTTCGAGCGCGCCGCACAGTTCGAGAGCGAGCCTGCGCTGGCCGCGGCGATGCGGGCGTTTGCCGCCAATCCAGCGGACGCAGCGGCCTTGGCCACACTGCGCGCCAGTGCCTCCTATGTCGGCAAGACCGGGACGACCTGCGTGGTGACAATGGTGGGTGGCGGCCATGCCGAGAACGCCCTGCCGCAGCGCGCGACCGCCAATATCAACTGCCGGATCTTCCCCGGTCACAAGCGCGAAGAGATCATGGCCGAACTGGCCCGGGTGGCAAACGTGCCGGAGGTCAAATTCACCGAGATGACCGGCGGCGAATCGGTTGAAACCGATGCCTCGCCAATGCGCACCGATTTCACCGCGGCGGTCGAACGCGCGATGAAGGCGTCATGGCCGGGGGTGCCGATCGTCCCGACCCAGGCCTCGGGCGCATCGGATTCGATGTGGTTCCGGGCGCTGGGCATTCCGGCTTACGGGATCAGCCCGATCTTCATTCGCGATGCCGACGATTTCGCGCATGGGCTGAACGAGCGGGTCCAGCTCAACAACATCCGCCCGGGGCTGACCTACTACTACAGTCTGCTGACCGATCTGTCAGACTAGCCGGGCGAGCGCGGCGCGGGCGATCCGCGCCGCCGCTGCACGCGAGAGTACACCAGGTGAGAGGCACAGCTCGAGCCACAGGCCGTCGACCAGCGCGGTGATGGCAATGGCGGTTTCATGCCGCTCGCTCGGACCGACGCCGCAAGCTTCGAGCAAAGCTTCCAGCCGCGTACGATAAGAGCCGTATTGCCCGGCATGCTGCGCGGCGATCTCGGGCCGGGACCGCACCAGGCTCCAGAACGCAATCCAGGTGGCAAGCAGCGCAGGATCGGCGATCGGCGGGGCGAAGCTGGCGGTGACATAGGCCGCCAGCCGTGCCTGCGGATCGGCTCCGGCTGCGGCCACCGCCGCGTCGAGCGCGGCATCGACCCGCTGCCCGACGTCGGCATAGGTTTCGGCAATCAGTGCGTCGATCCCGGCGAAATAGTGACCGACCAGACCCGGAGACACCCCGGCTTCGACCGCAATCGCCCGCACCGAAGTTCCACCCACACCCTCGCGCGCCAGCACCCGGCCGCACGCCGCGATCAGGCTGGCGCGACGTTCGTCGGGATCGGCGCGGGTAAAGGCGGGTTCGGGTCGCACTTGCAGGGCCATAGCAGTTGTTGTACGATCGTCCAACAAGCAAGCGAGACTCACCCTTGGCCGATCGCCCGACCACTCTTGAAATGCTGACCGACGCGCCCGATCCGGATGCGGATTGGAGCCTGCCGGGCTGGCTGTATGCCGACGAAGAGTACTTCGCGGTCGAGATGGACCGGGTGCTGCGCCCGTCGTGGCAGATCGTCTGCCATGCCAGCGACCTAGCGAACCCCGGGGACTACCGCACGCTCGATTATCTGGGCGAAAGCGTCATCGCGGTGCGCGGCGATGACGGACAGATCCGCGCTTTCACGAATGTCTGCCGCCATCGCGCGATGCGGCTGGTCGAGGGCCCTTCGGGTTGCACGAAGAAGCTGATCTGCCCCTATCACGCCTGGACATATGAGACCGACGGGCGCCTGTCGGGCGTGCCGATGAAGTCCGACTATCCGGCGCTCAAGCTAGAAGACAACGGGCTCGCACCGGTCTCGGTCGAGGTGTGGCGCGGGTTCGTGTTCGTCCGGCTGGAAGATGCGGGCTTCCCCAGTGTGGCCGAGATGATGGCCCCGTTCGAGGACGAGGTCGCGGCCTATCGCTTCGAGGACATGCGCCGGATCGGCGATCTGCGAACGCGCGACCGCGCGGTCAACTGGAAGAACGTTGGCGACAACTATTCGGACAACCTCCACATCCCGGTCGCGCACGACGGGCTGACCCGGCTGTTCAACCGCACCTACCGGATCGAGGCGCACGGCTGGGCCGACCGGCTCCACGGCCAGGTGGTGAGCGATGAACGCCAGAACTTCTGGGAAAAGTTTTACCGCACGCATCTGCCCCGGGTGGAGGGGCTGAGTGACGCGCAGCACCAGACCTGGCTCTATTACAAGCTCTGGCCGAACATGGCGTTCGACATCTACGCCGACCAGATCGACTTCATGCAGTGGCTGCCGCTCACCCCGACCACCTCGGTGCTGCGCGAGATGTGCTTTGCCCTGCCGGACGAGCGGCGTGAGATGAAGCT
>Ga0114940_10000432_pt1 | contig 20488 bp, 19 predicted proteins | sample ColdCreekSource_FD_87195 | JGI IMG/M metagenome (GOLD analysis project Ga0114940, IMG submission 87195) | Groundwater microbial communities from Cold Creek, Nevada to study Microbial Dark Matter (Phase II) - Cold Creek Source | ecosystem: Environmental > Aquatic > Deep subsurface > Groundwater ... | reverse complement strand
TGTAGGTAATGGTGAGGTTATTGACGCTGATATTGGGTGCTTGAATTGTAGATTGCATAATCTTTAAAATTCCCTAATTTTGCATAAAACTTAAATATCAAACTACTGACTTTTGCTACCCGCCAGCAAACCATTAGTAATAGTGCGGGCGTCATATTCGAGTAAATCTATAAAGGTGGAAACTGGTCCTGATTCCGTAGAAAGGGAATCTACATAGAGGTTGCCCCCAAACCTTGCCCCCGTTGTTTTAGCAACCTTTTTTTGCCCTTCATCATTGACGGTGCTTTCACAAAAAATAGTCGGCACATCGTTTGTTTTCACTGACTCAATTACGCCCTGTACTTGCTTGGGAGTAAACTGCTGTTCGGCATTGATCGGCCACATATAAATTTCTTTCAAGTTGTAGTCGCGAGCAAGATAAGAAAACGCTCCTTCGCAACTGACTAGATAGCGTTGCTTTGGGGCTACTTGCGCTAAATCTATCTGTAGTTCTGCATCAATTGTTTTTAACTGTTCGCTGTACGCCTCTGCATTAGCGTTGTAGGTATCGGCGTTGGCTGGATCTAGTTCCACAAAAGCTTGACGAATATTTTCCACGTAAACCAGCGCATTGCGAGGCGACATCCAGGCATGAGGGTTAGGTTTGTTAGCGTAAGGACCTTCAGAAATAGGAATCGGCTCAAGTCCCTCCGTCAACAACACCGAGGGAACATCCTCCACGTTACCTAAAAACTGTTCAAACCAACGTTCTAAATCCATACCGTTGTACAGAATCAAGTCGGCATCTTGGGCTTTTACTATGTCGCTAGGTGTAGGTTCGTAGCCATGAATTTCCGCGCCAATGCGAGTAATGGATTCTACATTCAGCTTGTCACCTGCTACGTTTTGAGCCATGTCCGCCAAGACAGTGAAAGTAGTGAGGACTTTCTTTTTACCCTCAGTATTGGCTGCTTGATTAGCAGGAACGTCTGTCTGGATCTTGTCTGAGGTAGCAGAGGTTGAAGTTCCCTCAGTCCCATTACAGCCAGTCAGCCAAACCCCCAACGTCATACTAAAGACAAGGATAATGCTTCGCCTCAAGAAAATTTGTGCCATAGAGAAACAAGTAAATTTAATTTCATAATATTATCATCTTTATCTCATAATTTACTCATAATATCGAAAAAATATTAATTTATGTAACATAATTTCTGCAAAAATGAAAACAATATGAAAATATTATGAAAAGAAAATGAAAATAATCGGATTGGCGTTCAACCTGAATGGATTTAACTTTAATCACTCGGTTTTAGACAACGCAGGGCGAGTAATTCCTACCTATGCAGATATCATCAATCGAGCAGATTTAGGTATCCAGGGTATGCATTCACCCAATGCTCACAATTTTCCTTTATTGCTGGCTGCAACTGACATTACTTTACTGTAGCAAACACAGAATTTGGTTGCTCTTGTGTTTCGTTAATTTTTTTCTCCTAACTCTGGGGCGAGGCTAAATAACCTTTTATTGTTCTTCCCAGCAATATCCACGCCCCTTTTATTCAATATTTTCTAATCAGCTACTTTTTTTGAGGGAGATAGACGCTTCACCAAAACCTTTAGCCATTTTTCTTAGCATATTACAGTTTCATTTTTCTTGCGCTTACCCTGACAGAAGGAGAAGATAGAGAGCTAGTTAATACAAGTAAAAAAAAAGAAAAAAAGTTAAGAGGAAGTAAATCAATCAAGCATTAATATCAAAAAATAAGCCTGATTTTCATCTATCAGGATAATTAGGCTGGTTCTCTCGAAACTTTTGTGTAACACAAATACTAAAGAGCTTACATGATCATACAACGGCTTTTAAATCTGAGTATGGCGATCGCTATGCTCACCATAACTTCTATAACTCCTCAAAGTGCGATCGCGTCTGAATGGTCAGAAATTGAAGAACGCGGTCAAATAAAGGTGGCAGTTAAAGATAATCTTCGTCCACTGGGATTTACGAACAACCAAGGCAAGTTAGTCGGATTGGAAATCGATATTGCCCGAAAATTAGCCGCAGAACTATTAGGCGATCGCCATGCTGTGGAATTTTTACCTGTTACTAATAAGGAACGTTTACAAGCAGTATTAGATGATCAAGTAGATATTGCGATCGCTCGAATCACTGTTACTACTCCCCGCGCCAGAATAGTCGATTTCAGCCCCTACTATTATTTAGACGGTACGGGCATAGTCACTAAAGATTTTAAAATTAAAGCGATCGAAAGCTTAAGCCAAAGTAGAATTACCTTGTTGAACAAGTCTGAGACTATTGCAGTTGTCCGTAATAAATTACCTAACGCTAAGTTAATTGGGGTAGATTCTTACCAAGCCGCTTGGCAATTAATCGAATCGGGACAAGCCGATGCCTTTGCTGGTGATCGCACTGTTTTAACAGGCTGGATACAAGAATATCCTGAATACAATTTACTACCAGACAGACTTTCAGGCGCACCTTTGGCAATCGTGATGCCTAAAGGGTTGCAGTATCAAGAATTACGTTCTAAAGTTAATAATGCGATCGCTCGTTGGCAAGAATCTGGTTGGTTACAAGAAAGAATCAAATATTGGAAACTGTAAAGGCGTTGTCCTCGTGTAGGGGCGTTTCGCGAAACGCCCCTACAGATTTATATATAACTATTAATGTCTTCTTGTAGCCAAGATTCGACGGGCTTGCCATCTTTACGACGTAATTCTATTTCCCGCATGATAATTAATCCCGATTCTGGCGGTGCGGGTTTTTCATGAAACACAATATCGTAATCATCAGGGTTTTCATTTCTTTCTTTGAGCCAATCCTGTACTTTGATGGCACAAAAAAACGATTGTCCCTGCTCAAACATACGGCTAATTTGCATCGACAGGCTATGAATATTTAAACGAGGCATATCAATAAATTAATAAGTATCTGTGGTTAATTTAATTTTAGGCGTTGCCGAATAAGTAATAATTTAGCTTCTCGGCGGGAAGCCCCGCGCTCTAAGCGATAGCTTGAGCCTATACGATGAGAGCCGAGGCTGGGTTTATCGCTTGACAGATTCGATACATAATCTTTATATAGTAAGGGTTTCAACCGTTGTACAATAGATCTGAGCGTATCAGTAGGGGACTACAACCCGAAGATCGGAAAACAAAAATCCATCCTGTAGTAGAACCTTGAAAACTGAAGATAGGGAGTTACAGACAGAAAATAGTCTCGATTTGGAGACTCGATGTCTTGTGTAAAATGTTCATCGTAGAAAGGATCATGCATGAAAGCTGTACGCATGGACTGTGCGGAATGGAAACTGCCTGGGCAATCAGAGCCTATACGGATATGGAATAGCTTGCTGTTTCATATCTAGATGGTGGGTGAAAAACCTTGAAAAAGGAAGTAACCAGGAAAACCTAGTCGTGAGTCTAGGGAAGCCCGCTTTGTATGCGTAGTATCAAAGTCGGGAGGAGGTCACGCAATGGCTAGTAAATGTGCCTCAGTATCTCCATTTAAAGCGTCTCTCTTTACGTCCACGACAGGGACGACAACTTAATAAAGCATCAATTCCAAATTCGACAAAGCAAAGCTTAGAGCTTAGAGCTAATTGACTTAGGTTAACGATACATTTCTTGGGTATCAATTCAGGATGAGCGCATTTTTACTGATTATACCCAAATAACCGACCATTAATTAATTGACAAAGCACTAGGCTCGTTACCTAACTGCGGAAAATCATCTCTTCTGGTTTATATTTCAATTTTAGCTTGTCTTCGCTCACTTCTAAAGCTGTAGAAAACTTAATCCATCGTTGATCGGGAATAGTGAATAAACGATCATCTCCTTGGGCTAGGGATTCAAGAAACTGTTCCACAGTTTTAGTCTTATTCGATGAACGACGATAAAATGTTTCTAGTCGTCGCCATAGTTTTGGAAAAATAGGCTCTAGCTTGGCGAGATTTACTGGTGGTTTAACGATCAATCCTTTATTCGATAAATCCTTTTTCCACACCCCTATATCTTCTTGTCTAGCAACTTCTACCGCTTCAACCATTTTATCTCGCAGTTCTTTATACAGTGTTTCATAGAACAATGGATAAACCATACCTTCTACTAACAGTTGGTAATTTATGCTCTTTTCTAATGCTTCTGCTTCTAACATAATTTCTGATCCGTCTGCATCGGTTAGATCGCCTGTAAAGACAAAACAAACGGGTCTACCATTTTTATCGGTGTGGCTGGATAAAATATAGCCTGGTAGTCCATTTTCTTCTCCACCTAATAGTTCAAGGTTGCGTTTTGTGGCATCGGAAGAGAAAGGTTTTATGGCTGCTTTTTCTAGCGCGTCAATCCCTTCATATCGCAGTTGAACTTCGCCCTCTGACTTAAACTCAACTCGCCCTTCTAATTGGTCAAATAAAGAGTCATCATCTGCCAAAAATCTAACTGAATCTCCATCTGGAATACCACTTTTGGGGTTAAATACACCTTTGATCGTTAAAAATGGCATTGTTTTACTCTTCTAATTTGAGATCAAAAATTTGGTTTTAAATAAACAAAACAATAAGCATTGATTATTTTATTTTGCTGCCGATAGGTTATTTCATTTTTGCTCTAGCGTTATACATTATGAAAATGCCGCTCAAACAAAAATACAATCGTCTAGTAAATAGAAGTATCTAAGAATATAGAGACTATCAATAATTAAAATCCCAGTTATAGGTAAATTAAAGTTTAATTAATGATTAAGAGTTGATTATATTAATAAAGCTAGGCTGTTACTTTGTGGGATTTTTGGTTGAATCTCAAACTCAGTTGGCGAATAACTGACACTCTAAATAAAGATATTTAATTATTGAACCTTTTGCCTGAATTTGTATTCTAAGTGGTTGACGGATAATTGTTGGTCATCAATCATTAATTGTTTATCGATCGCTTCTTGCCAAATATTGACTAAATTTTGAATACTTTTTTCCCAACCATATTCTTGAACAGATAGTTTAGCCCGTTGTCCCATTTGCTGGCTTAAAGCTGAATTTTCAATTAATGTTTTAAGTTTATTGGTAAAATCCAAGCGATCTCCTGGAGAATATAAATAACCATTACTGCCATCTCGGATATTTTCGACTACGCCCCCAGACTGGGGTGCAATTACGGGAATTCCCGCTGCAAATGCTTCTAAAATAGTTAATCCTCTAGTTTCTTTTTCGGATGTAGTTACATGGAGGTCGCAATTGACTAATAGCGCAGGAACATTTTCTGGTGCTACTCTCCCTAGTAAATAGAGGTGAGGAACTAATTTATCTAATTTAGAAGTTATTTGATCTCGCATCGGCCCATCTCCTGCGATGATGATTGCGACTTTGGTTAGATCTATTTGTTGAGATATAATTTCAAAAGCATCTAAAGTAAAATCCCATCCTTTATCGGGATATAAACGTCCCAAAAAAATAACTTTAACTAGTTTATCTACTTGAGACAAATTATATTGGGACTGAAAGAAATCCTGTTGAGGCAAACTGTTTTGAAAGCTTTCCGCGTCAAAGCTCACTAAATTACTATATCGAGTATTGTTAATACCTAAATCAAGAATTTTTGTATATGTAATCTTGCTAGAAATTAAAGTTAAATCATAAGAATTATAAACCCAGACAATTAATTTTTTCAGTAAATATTGAACTACAGAAAAAATTGGTTTGGGCAGAGGAAAATAATCGCCTAAATAATCTAAAAAATTGGTGCGAAAAAAACTGACACAGGGAACACCAGCTTTTTTAGCATAATTGACTCCTGCAAGTTGCCAAAAACCGACATAAAGCCTTTCTGGTTCATCAACATGGATAATATCTGGTTGAAACTCTTGTAATTTCTCTATAACTGTTTGATAAGAAGTTCGATTAACATTGGGTTCATAATCCAAACCCACAAAATAATTGCTAGCTAAATTAATAACTTCAACTCCAGGTAAGATATTTCCTGCATAATCTCGCCAATTAGGATAATCCGCTTCTAAACTACTATAATCAGGACAAAATAAAATAACTTCGTGTCCCCATTGACTTAGCATTTTTAATCTTTGCAGTCCACTTACTGTTACACCATCAATAATGGGAAGAAAACAAGATGTGATAATGGCAATTTTCATTCGCGATCGCGCTTTGTTCTAAACACTACCAATACAAAAATAAATAACGTAGATAAAATAAAGTTTAAGCTTAGACTATGAATGAACTCATTTATAGTTAACTTGAGTTTGGAATAAGCTAAAAGTCTTATGTTTTTGTTAGCTATGAAACTATTATTTCCGTTAAATTATGAAGAGGTTTGAGTAAAAATAAACTTATAAAGCTTAGAGTTTTTATAATCCTTAAATTGTCTTAACCAGAAGTAAAGTTATAGTTAACTTTTTAATAATCTAAAATAAAAAATTGAGTTTTTTGTCCTCTCAGATTAAACTCTCAGATAGTGATGAGGAGTTAACTTAAGATTAATGGTGCGTATTTCGTCTGATTTTTCCAAAACTGCATCACAGACGGTGATAGTGTTAGTTTTTCTCTGCTTGAGATTTTTACTAGACAGTAACATGAGTGGTCTAGTCTGGAATGAAGTGGACGTGCTGCCATTAGCCAAGCAATTTGCCGATCCTGATTGGATAGCTAATGACTGGTATTTAAATTCAGAAACTAACTATAGATATTTGTTTCAGGTGATTTTTGGCTGGTTAATAGTTCACTTGGGTTTTTTACCCACGTCTATTATTGGTCGTTTAGTTTGTTATGCTCTAGTAGCTTTGGGAATAGCGCTACTAGGACAAAAACTAGGTTTAAGTTTGTCCTATCTTTTACTAGCAACTGTAGCGCTTACTTATCAAGGATACCTCCAGGGCGCGATCGCAGGGGAATGGTTTGTGGGGGGACTTGAAGCGAAAGCTATTGCCTATGGACTAATTTTGATTGCTATTCCTTTAATGTTGAGTAGAAAGTATGTGTTAATGACCTTGCTATTAGGTTTGGCAACCTCTTTTCATGTTCTAGTTGGAGGTTGGGCTTTTCTTACGACATTAGGTTGGTTTTGTTTGCGTCCTAAAGAGCGTTTATTAAAACTAGGACAGATGGGCTGGTTATTGCTAATAATTTATTTAGTTACTAGTGCTGGGGCTATTTCTGTAAGTTTACAACAGTTACTTAGTTCTCCGCCATCAGGAGCTATTTCTCCCTCTTTTATTTATGTTTTTCTCCGTCTTCCTCATCATTTAAACCCCTTTGCCTGGCATCCAATTTTATGGCTGAGATTGATTATTTATATAGCGATCTGGACAGGATGCCTGATGTCTCTCAAAAACAAGGCAGATTTAGAAAGCTGGAAAGCAGAAGATTATGCCCGTTTTGAACTATCAGAATTCACTTTGATCAGTTTAATCCCTTTTGTGGCTGGAGTAGCGATCGCATTTTTTGACCATCAGGGAACATGGTTGCAATATTATCCCTTTCGCTTTGGGGACATGATGTTACCCTTAACTACCAGCTTGCTATTGGCTTGTGTCTTAGAAACAAAATTCTCGACTCAGCAATCAAAGTTTCGTCTTTTGCTGGTAACTTGTTTAAGTTGTATTTTATTTGTCCAAGTAGCGTTTTTTACCCAAAGCGCGATCGCCATAGGCTCCGAATTTCCTTCAGAACAGCAAGATGCCGACCCTCAATGGAAATTAATGAGCGATTGGATTCAAAATTATACTGCTGAAGATGCCATAATTATTTCTCATCCTTGGAAATTGGCTAATTTTACTTGGATGACAGAACGAGCTACTATTGTCAAGCTTAAGCTATTTCCTCAGACTCAGAAAGCGATCGTGGAATATTATGAACGCATAAATGATCTTAGTGGCGGTGCTGTCGCCAAAATCTATTTCGGCGATGAGAAGCTAGATCAAAGAAAAACTGTAAAAGCGATTAGTGCAGGTTTTTCCCACCTCAATACTTCTCAAGTACAAGAATTAATGACCAAGTATAAATCTAATTATTTCTTGACTGATAGGTCACATCATTTAGATTTACCAATTGTTCATACTCAAGCAGCATGTATTCTTTATGGACAATCTAATACAGAAAAAAATGGGTAATACTATCTTTAGCAGATAACTTACACGCTAGTTGCTAGTTGCTACTCAATAACGAATTCTTGGATCAATATAGGCATTAATAATATCGATCACAATACTAGCAATGACGACAATAATGCCAAAAAAGACCATAACGCCCTGCACGGTGGGATAATCTCGCATTGAAATGGCTTCGTATAGCCGATTTCCCAATCCTGGCCAAGAAAATGTCACTTCAGTTAATACTGCGCCACCTAATAAAGACGCACAAGTTAGTCCTAATACCGTGATTACAGGAATTAAAGCGTTTTTCATGGCGTGGGAAACTAAGATCGTCGGCTCTGGAATGCCCCTTGCCCTGGCCGCTTCCACATAATCAGACTGTAGAGTTTGTTTGAGATTTACTCTAACAATACGTTCAAAAATACCGCTCAAAAGAAGACCCAAAGTTATACTAGGTAATGCCAAATAGTGTAGGGCATGAAAGAACATACCTATATCCCCTGCGGCAATACTATCAATAAGATATAGACCAGTTAAATGAGGCGGAGCGGGTGCATTAACGGGAAAACGAGTACCAAGAGGAAACCAACCTAAGTTCACCGAAAAAATCAATTGCAACACCATTCCCACCCAAAATAGGGGCAAAGAATAAGTGATAATACCAAACAATCTGCCGCCAACATCCAGTAGAGTACCAGGGGAAGATGCCGAAGCCATACCCACGCCGACACCAACAACCACAGCTACTATCATGCTGCAAAAAGATAGTTCGACAGTGGCGGGAAAATATTCTTTGATCACTTCCCAAACCGATAAACCCCGACTGGTCAGTGAACTACCTAAATCAAAGCCCAGTAAGTTTTTTAGATAATCAAAATACTGTTGCCAAAGAGGATCAGTTAAACCTAATTGCGATCGCAATGCGGCTTTAGCGGCTTCAGGAGCGCGAGTTCCTAAAATCGCATCGGCTGGATCACCAGGAGTTGCTCTAAGAAGCAAAAATACTACTGTTGCGATCGTTAACAGCATTAAGGGAGCAAGAAGTAAACGAACTAAGATATAAGATTGTAGAGCTTTAGAGCGAGACATTATTCAGTCTTCATAATCACTTATTTAGTTATTAGTTATGAGTGAATTAATCTCTCCTGTCAACTTATTGCTGCTCTTCTCCGAAGCCTTTTTGACCGATTCTCAGTTCTTTTTTGCTACGTTTTAGCTGTTTCCATAACGATTTAATTTGCTTGTAGGCTACGTCTGGAGGGAGTTTACCACCAGTTTCCAAGTTGCAGATATAGCTTGTTTTTTGAGCAAACTCTTGCAAATTGGAATTGAAGACAATATTTTCTGGTTTAATCTGACCGTGATAGGAACGGCGGGGATAAAGGAAGTCGTCAATTTTACTATTGTTTGTCATTTTACTTAACTTTATATTTATTTACCGTCGTGTCTTTATAAAGACCGACCTTTTATAAAACTATGTTCGCTCTGATCTATTTATATCTAATTAGTAACTTGGAAAATTCAGTATATTCGCTGAAATTTGGCTATCTGCCAGTATATTCATTTATAGATTTTCTTATTTTAGCTTAATAATTATTAGCATTTAAATTAGGGTTTGAGAGAGATAAACACAAAGCTGACTTGATAACGCTACTATAAACAGGGTTTTGTTTTAAATGTATTCTAAATACTACCAAGATATTTGGTTATTGTTAACCAACTCTTAACCAAAAGTTAAACTCTATTTTTTGTTCATTAGATATTTTAATCCAGGCTAATTGCGGATGTCACAAACAGAAAAACTTTACGAAGGAAAAGCCAAGATTCTTTACCCAACAGAAGTTCCAGAGGTACTTCTGACTGTTTACAAAGACGATGCCACTGCTTTTAATGCTCAAAAGCGGGGACAGATAAAAGGCAAGGGTGAAATAAACTGCCAGATTGCGGCGGCTTTGTTTGAGTGGTTAGAGTCTGCGGGTATTCCGACGCACTACATTGATTGTCCGGCACCAGCTCGCATGAATGTTAAAGCCGTCAAAATTGTACCGATAGAAGTTGTCGTTAGAAATATTGCGGCGGGAAGTCTATGTCGCCAAACTGGATTGCCAGAAGGACAAGTATTACCATCTCCTTTAGTCGAGTACTATCTAAAAAGCGATGAATTAGGCGATCCTCTGCTAACTCGCGATCGCATTTTTTTATTGGATATAGTTAGTCAGGAAAGACTAGTTGAAATCGAAACAATGGCGCAAAAAATTAACGAGAATCTCCAAGATTTTTTTAAAAAGTGTAATATTACTTTGGTTGATTTTAAATTGGAATTTGGCATTGATTCCCAACAAAACTTGCTTTTAGCCGACGAAATCAGCCCTGATACCTGTCGTCTTTGGGATCAATTGGAAAGCGATTCCAACTCGAGAGTCATGGATAAAGACCGCTTTCGTAAAGATTTAGGACAGGTAGAGTCAGCATATCAAAAAGTCCAACAGAGAGTTTTAGCTGCACTTGAAAAATAACCTAAAGACGTTTAATCATACATCGGTTATATTGAGCAAATATTTACTTTTGATGTTTCAAGCCAATAAAAAAATTGGCAATTAAAAATCGGGAACATCAAATGATATAACTAGTCATTAGACCTCTTACAAAAATCAAAAATCTTGATTGATAGGGGTCAGAGGTCAGTTGAACAAATTCAACAAAACATTGATTTGGCATGAATTAGAAAACAAAGATTTTATAAAGACAGGAATTAAAACTGTTACATTACATTATTGATTGCTCTCTTGGGTGTGTGGAAGTGTTAATCCAACTAAAAAACGTGCGTTTATCTCCTGCTTTAATCACAATATTGGTAACTTCGCTGACTCTTGGCTTATATTTGCCAGTTAGAGCCGAAAATAGCGATAAACTAGCAAGTGGTGCATCATTACTAGAAAACATCAAGGCAACTCAAATATCTCAGAATCCCGACTCCAGCGTTCCAGCAGATTTGCAATCGCAACCAAATCCAGATGCACAAGTAGACCCAAATATCAAACTGCCTGAGTTTTCTTCGCCAGGGGGAGAGCGATCGCCAGAAACTCCCCAGAATCCCCCGAAATCTGCGCCCGAAACTGCTACAGAGCCCCGTGTGCTAGTAGCAGAACTCTTAGTAGTAGGTGCAGACAAAAAACTGCAAGATCTCGTCTACTCAACTATTAGTACAGAACCAGGACGAACTACAACTCGTTCCCAATTACAGGAAGACGTTAATGCTATTTATGCTACTGGTTTCTTTCAAAATGTGGAAGTAACTCCAGGGGATACACCTTTAGGGGTAAAAATTACTTTTGTCGTCGAAGCCAATCCAATTTTAAATCAGGTAGCAGTAGAAACCATTCCTGATGGTGAGGCTAGTAAAGTTTTACCTGCCGAAAAAACAGATGAAATATTTGGTCAAAGCTATGGCAAAATTCTCAATCTTAAAGACTTACAAAATGGCATTATCAAAATTAATGAATGGTATAGCCAGAACGGTTATGAATTAGCTCAGGTTGTTGGTTCTCCTGAAGTAAGCCCTGATGGAAAAGTTACCCTAGTTTTAGCAGAGGGTGTAATCGAGGATATCAAAGTTCGCTATTTTGATGAAAACGATAAACCCAAAAAAGGTAAAACTCGCGACTTCATCGTTACGCGAGAAGTTGAGTTGTCCGCTGGTGATGTTTTTAAACGAGACACAGCTCAAAAAGATTTGCAACGAGTATTTGGTCTGGGGATTTTTGAAGATGCCCGTTTCTCCTTTAGTCCAGGAACAGATCCGAGTAAGGTAGTAGTCAACATTGATGTAGTTGAAAGCAGTAGTGGTTCAGTAGCGGCTGGAGCAGGCTATAGTTCGTCTAATGGTCTATTTGGTACAGCTAGTTATCAACAAAAAAATCTTGGCGGTAATAACCAGACTTTAGGAACAGAGATACAGCTAGGGGAAAGAGAGCTTTTATTCGACGTTAACTTTACCGATCCTTGGATAGCTGGGATGGATTCACGTACTTCCTATACCGTTAATGCCTTCCGTCGCCGTTCTATATCTTTGGTCTTCGATGGAGATGACCAAGATATAGATACTGCCAATGGTAGTGATAGTCCTAGAGTGGTGCGTACAGGCGGTGGCATTAGCTTTTCTCGTCCTCTACCTAAAGATCCTTTTACTCGTCGAGAATGGACTCTATCTCCAGGATTTCAATACCAGCGCGTTTCCATCAACAATGAAGATGGGGACGTATCTGCGAGATCTGAAGACACTAATCCTGACCCCAATGTAGATACCAGCGCAAATTTAGCCTTTAGCGATAGCGGTCAAGATGATTTGTTTACCTTGAGTTTCGGAGCAAATCGCGATCACCGAAATAACCCTCTACAGCCAACTAAAGGTTCATTCTTGAGACTTAAAACCGAGCAAACCGTGCCGATTGGTTCAGGTAGTATCTTATTCAATCGCGTTAGGGCAGACTATAGTAAATATTTACCCGTCAATCTGATTCGTTTTAATGATAGCCCTGAGGCACTAGCTTTTAATCTGCAAGCTGGAACAATCTTAGGTGATTTACCACCTTATGAAGCCTTTATCTTAGGTGGTAGTAACTCGGTGCGTGGTTTCGGCGATGGTGAAGTTGGTAGCGGTAGAAGTTATTTCTTGGCTACGGCTGAATATCGTTTCCCGATCTTCAAAATTATTGGCGGCGCACTCTTTTTTGATTACGGTACGACTCTGGGGTCTGATACTGAAGTCCCTGGAGAACCTTCATTAGTCAGAGGTTTACCTAATAGTGGCTACGGTTACGGGCTTGGGGTTAGGGTACAGTCGCCTCTTGGACCAATTCGAGTCGATTACGCAATTAACGATGATGGTGATAGTGAAATCCAGTTTGGTATTGGTGAGAAATTTTAGCTATCAGCTCTTAGCTATTAGCTTCTTAGCTTACACAGGGGTCGCCCGTCCCCTTCCCGTCCCCTTTTCATAACGTGAGTTCTTTTGACTTAAAATTTTAATTTGTAGCGGCGAAGGATTGTTCGCCCAGTTAACATCATGGGCAATACGGTTGAAAAAACATTTGAACTATCGGGAGTGGGACTACATTTAGGCGTTAATACTACGGTGCGAGTCATGCCCGGTAGTTCTGGGGAAGGTCGCTATTTTGTGCGCGTGGACTTGCCAGAAAAACCGAAAATTCCTGCCCAAGTTGATGCGGTTGGTCAAACCACTCTTTCAACCGAACTAGTCGCAGGAGAGGCAAAAGTTAGAACTGTAGAGCATTTATTGGCTTCTTTGGCGGCAAGTGGCATAGATGATGCCCGCATCGAAATAAACGGCGAAGAAGTCCCCCTACTCGATGGTTCAGCCAAAATTTGGTGTAATGCGATCGTTCTAGCGGGTATTCGTAGAGGCAATTCGCAAATTATTTGTAGGGGCGAACGGCCGTTCGCCCCTACAGAACCAATCGCCCCCGCAGAACCGATTTGGATACGGGAAAATGATGCTTTTGTGGCTGCTCTGCCTGCACCAGAAACTCGTTTTACCTACGGGATTGACTTTCCCTATCAGGCAATCGGTAATCAATGGCACAGTTGGAATCCGACTCAAGACAGCTTTGCGACCGAAATAGCGCCCGCTCGTACTTTTGGGTTTGCCGAACAAATAGAACAACTGCAACAAGCAGGTTTAATTCAGGGGGGCAGCTTAGACAATGCCTTGGTTTGCAGTCATGATGGTTGGGTAAATCCTCCTTTGCGATTTACGAATGAGCCAGCCCGTCATAAACTATTAGATTTAGTAGGGGATATTAGTTTATTGGGTCAATTACCTTTAGCTCATTTTATTGCTTATAAAGCTAGTCACAAGCTACATATCCAGTTGGCAAAGAGAATAGCTGATCTGCTTCAAGTAGCGACTAGAAACTAGCAACTAGAAACTAGCGATAATAGCAACTAGCAACTAGCAACTAGCAACTAGCAACTAGAGATAATAGCTCACAGCTTTTTTATTTCACCTTTATTTTGGTGGAGCTACTTACAACCCCTACTGCCAACTAAAAATTTAAGATGGTTTATCAGCGAAATATCCAATGTCAATTGCTAACGATTCTGTCTCAGATAATCCAGAAACTTCTGCCAAACAAACTTTCAATATCCAAGAAATTCATCAATTATTACCCCACCGCTATCCTTTTGCTCTAGTAGATAGAATTATCGAGTACATACCTGGGAAGCAAGCTGTCGGTATTAAAAATGTTACATATAATGAGCCATATTTCCCTGGACATATTCCCGATTTTCCCTTGATGCCTGGAGTCTTAATGGTAGAAGCTATGGCACAAGTAGGGGGGATCGTATTAATCCAATTACCAGGGATGAAAGGTAAATTCTTTGCTTTTGCAGGAATTGATAAAGTCCGTTTCCGTCGTCCCGTTGTTCCTGGAGATCGCCTGACGATGACGGTGGAACTTTTATCTTTGAAACAAAATCGGATTGCGAAAATGCAAGGCAGAGCAGAAGTAGACGGTGAACTTGCCGTTAAAGGCGAAATGATGTTTTCTTTATTATGATTGATATCTTTGTGATATAAATTTGCTGAAGTTAAACAAGATATCGCCCCTGGGAGACTTGCTCTTGAGTGCCTTAATTCATCCTACTGCTGTTATTGATTCCCATGCCGAATTGCACCCTACGGTGCGAGTAGAACCCTATGCTGTAATTGGGAATAAAGTCAAAATAGGTGCTAATACAATTGTTGGCAGCCATGCAATTATCGATGGGCTTACTGAAATTGGTGCTGATAATCAGATTTTTCCTGGTGCGGCGATTGGCTTAGAACCCCAAGATTTAAAATATAAAGGGGCAAACAGCTGTGTTACAATTGGCGATCGCAATCGTATCCGCGAATATGTTACGATTAATCGCGCTACCGATGAAGGAGAAGCGACAGTTCTCGGCAATGACAACCTGTTAATGGCGTACAGTCATATCGGTCATAATTGTATTATTGGTAATGAAGTGATTATCGCTAACAGTGTGGCGATCGCTGGTCATGTGAGTATTGATTCTATGGCGGTAATTAGCGGCGTATTGGGAATTCATCAGTTTGTCCATATTGGTCGCATGGCGATGGTTGGCGGCATGAGTCGTATTAGCCGCGATGTCCCACCTTATATGCTAGTAGAAGGTAATCCTGCGAGAGTGCGATCGCTTAATTTGACAGGGTTAAGAAGAAGAGGTTTTAGTAATACCGAAATTCGGGAACTTAAGAAAGCTTTTAGTTGTTTATATCTTCAAGGAATGTCTCTGCCTGAAGCGATTTCTAATGCCGATTTTGAGTCTAATAACCAACATATTCAACATCTACGCAATTTCTTATTAGAGTCTAGTTCCAAAGGAAGAAGAGGTCTTATTTTAGGGAAAAAGTAGTTATGGCAGTTCCCAATTGGATGAAGTACAAATCAAATAGGATTGCTATAAATGCGAATTTTTATTAGCACAGGAGAAGTTTCGGGAGATTTACAGGGAGCAATGTTAATTGAATCTCTGTATAAAATTGCAGCCGAGCGAAATATAGATTTAGAAATTGCTGGATTGGGTGGCGATCTCATGAAAGCCACAGGGGCGAAGATCATCGCTAATACGGCGGCAATTGGTTCGATGGGATATGTTGAAGGGTTACCTTTTGTGATTCCAACTATCAAAATACAGACTTTAAGTAAACGCTATTTAAGTCAGAATCACCCAGATATTTTAGTTTTAATTGATTATCCAACTCCTAATTTAGCTTTAGCTGCTTATGTTAAAAAACGTCTGCCAAAAGTACCAGTTGTTTATTATATTGCCCCCCAAGATTGGGCCGTTCCAATGTTAAATAATGTACCTAAAATTGCTAAAGTTGTTGATAAGTTATTAGCTATATTTCCTGACGAAGCAAAATATTTTCAAAGCAAAAATATTAATGTAACTTGGGTGGGTCATCCTCTGTTGGACAGGATAGAAAAGGCTCCAAATAGAGAACAAGCCAGACTCAATTTAGGTATTAAACCAGAACAACAGGTGATTACTCTACTACCTGCTTCTCGCCATCAAGAATTAAAATACCTGCTGCCAGCAATTTGCCAAGCGGCTCAAAAAATACATCACCAGTTGCCCCAAATTCAGTTTTTAATTCCTGTTTCTTTAGAAAATTACCGCCAGACAATTGAAACAGTAGTAACCGAATACAATTTACCAGCAACTATCTTAGCAGGAAAGACTTTAGATGCGATCGCAGCGGCAGATATAGCAATTACTAAATCTGGTACAGTTAATCTAGAAATTGCCTTATTAAATATCCCCCAGGTAGTAATCTATCGAGTTCATTCCCTCACGGCTTGGATTGCTCGGAAAGTTTTGCGTCTCTCTATTCCCTTGATGTCGCCACCAAACTTAATTGTCAACCAGGAAATAGTTCCAGAATTTAAACAAGAAGAAGTAACAGCCGATAATATTGCCAGAGAAGCTCTACACCTTTTGTCTAATCAGGAAAAACAACAACAAATGACCAGAGACTACCAACAAATGCGATCGCTTTTAGGTACAATAGGAGTATGCGATCGTGCTGCTCAAGAAATTGTTAATCTAGCTGTTAAATAGGTTTTTATTTTGTATAGATTTCAAGGATGCACAGAGCCATCGGGTAAAATTGCTCCTGTCAGCTTAACTGCCGTCAGTTTGACCATAATTTTATTATTAACTCCAACTTTGGCACCGCTTAAGTTCGCACCGCTCAAGTCTGAACCGCTTAAGTCTGCACCAATTAAATTAGCTTCTTGCAAATTGGCTTTTCTTAAATTCGCCTGTAGTAAATTCGCTCCCTTGAGATTCGCCCCCTTGAGATTCGCTTCTTCTAAAATGATCTTGTGCAAGAAACTATCGCTTAGATCTGCGTAGGATAGATTAGCTTGAGATAAATTTCTACCAGAGAGATCCCTTTCTTTAAGATTAGATTGACTTAGATCTGCGCCTCTCATATCTTTGTAGTAAGGTCTTTGATAGGTATTTCCCAAATCGCGATCATCGCTTTTATGGCTTGGACTTGATTGCCGAGGAGCAGAGTAAGCATTCTGACGATCTCGATAGTAACTTTGAGTCTGCTGATAGTAATAGTCTTGAGGAGGGCGATAGTAGCTTTGAGCCTGCTGACGGCTTGAGCTTGAGTAGGTTCGTTGACTAGCAGAGTAATAAGATTTAGCTTGTTGTTGAGTCGAATAAGTTTTGGTTTCAGGTTGTTGTTTAGCTTGACCAGCTTTATTATTGCGATGAAATGAGCGCAACGAATCACGAGCCTGATTTATTTGTTGCAGCTTTTCTACTGACTTTTGAATCAACCTTTGATTGTCTTTCGGAAGGCGGTCGGGATGCCAAATAAACACCAAGTCTTTGTAAGCTTGATTGACTTCTTCGAGAGATGCCCCTGGTTCTAGTCCTAAGACTTTATAGTATTGCTCTAGATTATCAATCACTACGGCAATCCTTCCTTTACTAATACCTAAGTTTTACTCAAACTATTCAGCTACACGCCGCCTGGCAATCGCTTAATTGCTATCAATTCTAGAATAATTGCCTTTTGAGAAGATTGCCTTAAAATATTAGATTAATTACTGATTCTAATTTATAGATATTAATTTTATTTATTTTATTTGAGTTTCTAATTCGATTTGTAAATTAGGCAGAACATTTTAAAAATCACCTTCTGCAACTTGGAACACGGTTAATCCTAATCCACGCCACATATCTACAACTTGTTGACGGTCATCAAGAACAAAAGAAATGTTATATTGATCGCGAATAAAGCGATTATATAGCTCTTGTTTAATAATGGAATCTTTGCGTAAATCTCCAGATGCTCGCATATAAATATGCTGATAATTGATGCCATGTTTTTTCAACCAAGCTTCGGTCTTTTCAATACCATCATCAGTGCGACCAGACACGATAATTATGGTGGTGCTATCTTGCCATTTCTGAACTGTTTCTAATACTGGTTGGTTAGGTAGATCTAAATCATAACGAGAGATATCATAAGGACTGCGATCGCCTATAATAGCTAAAGTGCCATCCATATCAACAATAATTGCATCAGGAAGTTCAGAATTATATGTTATTGGTGTAACTAATTGCGGACGAACAAATTGATTATACATTTTCATGATCACATCTTTGCCCACAGATTTCGGTCTTAATAAATCCCGACGAATACATTCTTCTACATCAACTTGCAAAAAAGAATTGTTAATTTGAACTTTAGCTTGACCTTTGACTAATTCTTTAATCTGTTCTATATTATGCCCAAAGTTAGTATCATCTACAACGACGTGTTTACCTGCTTCTAATGCCATTAAAATTGCATTATCACGTAATTTAACAATAAACTTTTCATTAGCTGGCGACCAACAAGAAGCGTGAGCCATTTCTCGTAATAAGTCTTTATTAGTTCTTACCCAAGAACCAGGTTTTGCTAATAATAATTCCCTGGCAAATTGTGATTTTCCTGATGCAGGTAAACCTTGAAGAATCAATACTCTTTTCATAGTGACAAAATAATAATAATTAAATTAAACTAAATAATAATAATTAAATTAAACTAATTCAACAAAATCTATCTTTAATAATGCTTCTAATTTATGTATAGGAGTCTCTTTTAAAGATTGCCTAATACTATCTACTTTTGCTTTACGTAAAGCAAACAAAATACCAGAGTATGCTAGGTGTTTGATAGCCAGAGCAAAGTCTTTTTGCACAGGTATATCTTTGTATTGAGCATAATCTGTTTCTATATCTCTAACTAAAGCGTCGTATTTATCTCTTACTTGTTGATATAGTTCTTTCCATTCTGGATAATAAGCTAAAAATTCTTCTCCTTCATTAGTAACTACAATTTCAATAATACGACGAGTTGAAAATCCTGTTTTCAAATGAGATATTGCTACGTATTGGGGTGATTTTATCTTAATCCGATTAAAATTGCGATGCGCGGAGCGCGGGCTGCGCCCATCGCAAACAATATATCCTTCAGAATCCATCGGATCTAAAATATTACTCGCTGTAATAATTTCTTCGATAGTTTGTAAAGGATAACTATTTACTAATTGCCAATCATATTTATCACCCCAGTTATTGATATCTTCTTCTACTAAAGTCAGAACATTGCGAACTCCATGCAAGACTAAACTATTATTATTTTGCCTAACTACAATGCGATTATAAGGAGTCATTAATTCAAACATAAAACAGTAGTCTGTTTCTTGAGGCAATTGATAGTTTAATTCTTGCCATACTTTCCAAAAAAGCTGACTGAAATTATAAGGAAATCCACCAACTTGACCAGTCGCATCGGCCATACCACTCGATTGAACTCTCCATTTTTCCTGATAGTAATAAAGAGTCATTAAAGAGCCATCTAATTTCTCATATACTCTAGCAGTATCCCAATCGAGTTGAGGAGCATGAGCTTCTCCATAATTAAAAAATTTGTCATAAGGATAAGAAACTATTTGCCAATCATTAGCCTCATCTAAAATAATTCCGCGACATTGCTGGACTATTTTTTCGACCATTGGTGATTCTAATTGAGAATATTTTAAGCAAACTAAATTAGGTAAATCACTGTGACGATTGATTTTAATCTTAAACTCTCTACTTAAATTTTCTAATCCTTTAGCTCTTAAATATTTCTGTAACTCCATCTTAGATAACGACTAATAACTAATAACAATTTTCACAACTCAAATATAAGCTCGTAGAGGTACATCAACCAGGGTAAAATACTCTTGACTATCAGGAGATAATTAAAACCATGACAGATACTAAAGGTGCAGATGCAGTTGATAATGCAATCGCTCAAGGCTTAGATTTAGACGGATCACCAATTCCAGCCAATAAGCTGGAACTGTACAATAAAGTAATGGGTTTTGAAGCGGGAAGACAGCGCAGCGGCGTAACGAACACTATGCGATCTCGAATTGTTCGTATTGGTGCCAAACACACCTCTCAAGATGAGTTAAATCAAATGTTACTCGATGTGGAATTTCCGCCTTTAAAAGACAGAGAAATTGCCTTCTATTATGGGAACAAATAGCTTTTTCAAAAGCGAGATACCAGCATCTAATTAACATCTATCTAATTAACAATGATGGGATAATCGGGGGTAGGATTTAACGGACAACTAAAGACGTATTTACCTGGAATCAGAGTAATCTCATAGTCTTCAGTTTTTCCTAGTGGACGTGGGCTTAGATAAAGCAACCATTAAATTAGATTAGAGTGATCGTCAAACAAGAGTAAAATTTGGAAGAAGAAAAATCAGGTTAAAGAATCCTCGCAGATGCCAAGATTATCCC
>Ga0114940_10000431_pt1 | contig 20513 bp, 13 predicted proteins | sample ColdCreekSource_FD_87195 | JGI IMG/M metagenome (GOLD analysis project Ga0114940, IMG submission 87195) | Groundwater microbial communities from Cold Creek, Nevada to study Microbial Dark Matter (Phase II) - Cold Creek Source | ecosystem: Environmental > Aquatic > Deep subsurface > Groundwater ... | reverse complement strand
GCTAATCATGCCGTGGCTGACCTTGGCGCTGGTGCCGCTGTACGGCTTCGATGCCCTGTTCGTATTGTTGGCTGTGCTGGCAATGGCGGCCTGCGGCCTCCTCGCAACGATGCCGCGATCACTGACCCGCTAAGGGCAAGGCAGGCTGGGCGGCGCAGGCTCGATCCGGATGCTGCGGATTGTGGCGACCAGTCCCGCTGCGGCGTGAAGCCTGAAGGGCGCACCGACAGCGTCAAACCGAGCCGCACTTGCAGCAAAACAGCGCAGCGGAACGAGCGTCTGAGCTACCTTGCCTGGGGTCATGCTGCGCACGGTTCTTTGAAGGTCAAGCGACTGCCCGCCGAACGACAGCAATATCGGCCCTGCGACAGGGTGATCGATCCGCCATTCCATGAGCAGGCCGAAATCGCCGCTCGCCTGCTGCGCAAGATCGACCGCAGCGCCTTCGATCGACAGCAGGCCGGGCGCGGTCCAAGTGAATTCGCGTGCATCTTCCTGCGCGGCAATGTCCACCGCGCGGGTGCCGATCGATCCGTCGAGCGCGAGACGCCACGGCGCAGGCACCTTGCCCCGCACCATATACTGCGTGATCCGGTCTGCGTTGGAGAGTTCGACACGCGGGTCTTCATTGACCGAGGCTAGCGCGCGCCGGCTCGCATAGTCGAGACCATAGCCGACGGGAAACAGCGGGCTAATCATGGGCGCACGGGCATCGTTCGGCCAGGCAAACGGCAGCCGACCGGTAAAGTTCCGCGTCACCTTGCCGGTGGCGTCAGCGATCAGCACGTCGGCCACTCCGCTGCCTTGGGTGCCTGGCAGCCATGCGGCCACGAAGGCATCGGCTTGGTTGAGCAGCTTCCCCGCGAACATGGGGCGGCCTGACAGGAACACCACCACAACCTTGATGCCCTGCGCCTTAAGCCGGGCAATCAGCTGCTCCTCGGCAGGCTGCGTCTGAAAGGCCAGGTGCGGCACATCGCCTTCGAATTCGGCATAGGGCCTCTCACCCAGCACGACGACGGCCACGTCGGGCTTGGCAGCAAAGGAACCGTCAGGCGCGATCGTCGCCGCCCCGCCGCTGGCGCGAACCGCTGCAACCATGGCCTGGCCAATGGTCTGGCCGTTGGCAAAATCGTCTGGACGGGTGTCAGTGCCCTGCCAGGTGATGGTCCAGCCGCCTGCCTGCATCGCCATGTTGTCGGCGCCCGGACCTGCAATCAACACGCGTGCGCCATTGCGGATTGGCAGGATAGCATCATCATTCTTGAGCAGCACCAGTGACTTGGAGACAGCTTCGCGCGCGAGATCGAGGTGCGCGTGCGCGCCGACCTGTGTCGTGTCGCCGCGCGGCGTCAGCATGTCACCGATCAGGCCGAGCTTGAACTTGACCCGCAAGATGCGCCGCACTGCGTCATCGAGCCGTGCGGAAGGGATCGTGCCGCTCCGCGCTGCCGCCAGGGTCGATTCAAAGGCACCCTTCCAACTGTCCGGCGCCATCAGCAGGTCAAGCCCGGCATTGATCGCAGCCGGACACGCAGTCGGTGAGCAACCCGGAACCTGACCGTGGCCATTCCAGTCACCCACGATCAGCCCGGCAAAGCCCATCCGTCCTTTGAGGACGTCGGTCAGTAGCGAGCCGTTGCCGTGGTGCTTCACGCCGTTCCAGCTGGAAAAGCTCGCCATGACGGTCAGCGCACCAGCATCGATCGCAGCGGGATAGCCCTGTGCGTGCGTGGCGATCAGCTCCGCCTCAGTCATCTGCGCGTCGCCCTGGTCACGCCCGTCGAGCGTTCCGCCGTCGGCGAGGAAATGCTTGGCTGTTGCGGCGACCCGTTCAGCGGCGATCGGCTTGTCCGGCATTAGCGGTCCCTGCAATCCAAGGGTCATTGCCGTGGCATAGCGGGCGACCAGTTCCGGATCGGACGAATAGCCTTCGTAGGTCCGCCCCCAGCGCAGATCCTGCGGAACGGCGAGCGTCGGCGCGAAGGTCCATTCGATCCCGCTACCGGCAATCTCGGCGGCGGTCGCCGCTCCGATCCGGGCAATCAGGTCGGGGTCACGTGCCGCGCCAAGCCCGATGTTGTGCGGAAAGATCGTCGCCTCGGGCAGGTTCGAATGGCCATGCACCGCATCGACCCCGAACAAGATCGGCACCCCTGCCCCTGCCGCACGCGACGCGGCCCGGAACTCTTCGACCAGTTGGCGCCATTTCGCCGCGCTCGCGCGCTCGTCGCCATAGGGCCCAGAGTTACCGCCGGCGAGGATCGAACCGAGCGGGTAGCGCTGCAACTCGTCAGGTCTGATCGCGCTGATGTCGGCCTGAATCAGCTGACCGACCTTCTGCTCCAGCGTCATTGCCGCTATGATCGCGGTAATGCGCGCCTCGGTTGCCTGATCCGTAATCGCAGCCGGACTGGCGGCGACGGGCCACATAGCAGGATCCGCACGGCCTGCGGGCGGAACCGCTGCGGCGCTGTCGATCGAGGCCGTACCCGGCGTGCAGCCAGCCAGTGCAATGGCCAACAAAGCTATCGGTTTGGTCATCGCCATCAATCCTCGCCCGTTCATTTTGTGAACGTTCCCATGTTGGTGATTGGTTTGCACGGCGTTTGGGCAAGATCAAGTGCTAACTTGGCATTCTGCCGCGTGTGGATTGTTCAGGCGAGCAGTGCCAGCAAGGCAAAGGTCGCGAGCCAGTGCTCGCCCATGTAGTCGTCAGCCAGGTGCGGCAGGCCTGCTTCGAGATGGCGATCCACCGTGGCATCGATCAGCGGCAACAGGTTCGTCGGGGCAAGCCGCTGGGAGATTCTCCGCCAGCACCACGCGCGACTGAGGTTCAATCCGTCGAGATGCGCGATCTTTCCGTCGCTGCGATCGGATACAAAGGCCGGTTCAAACAAAGCCAGCGGCCGCGCAGACTCCGCTTCGGGCAGAAACCCGTTGAACCAGGCGGCAAATTCGTCGCGCGCCAGAACATGACTCATCAGCATCGCTTCGCACAACGCTGGCGAGAGGAATTCATCACCGCCCGGCTCCCAAGCTTGGCAGCCCTTGTCATGGATGAACCAGCCGCGCGCCCGTTCCTCGATAAGCAGTAGCAGGCCAGCATCGTGATGCATCGCCCAGCCGTGGGCCAGAGTCAGTGCAAAGGCGGAATTGTAGTGCGTGCCGACCCGGATCGGGTAGGTCTGGATCGGCAGGAACGCGCGAAACCGCTCGGCAAAGGCAGCCGCAAAGGCATCGCCATGGTGCGACCACGCCGCATCGTGCTGCACCATCTCGCCATGCAGCGCGAGCGCCCAGGCCCAACCATATGGCCGCTCGAACCCGCGTGCAGAAGGGCGGTGGAGGTACACCGTTTCCGCGGCGAAATTGGCAGGGGTGAAGGTGGCCGCTGCCGCCTTCCGCACTGCAGCGGCTTGTTCAGTGTCCGGATACAGCCGCGCCAACCGTAGCACTTGCCACCAGCCATGGACGCAGGAATGCCAATCGAAGCTGCCGTGGAAAATCGGATGAAGATCTCGCGGTGAGCGGACGTCCTCAGGCCCATCCAGCACGTGATCGAGCTTGTGCGGATACTCGCGGCCCAGGTGGCCGAGGGTCAGCGTCATAAATTGCGCAGCAAGGGCTTCGGTCAATCTGGTCATCGGAACGCCAGAAAATAGATCAGCGCAATGTTGACCGCCAGCAGCGGCAGTGCAGTCGGGATCTGCGCCTTCACCACGGCGTTGCGATCCTTGAGCTCGAGCAGCGCGGCGGGGACAATGTTGAAGTTCGCGGCCATCGGCGTCATCAAGGTCCCGCAGAATCCGGCGAGCATCCCGATTGCGCAGACAATCGCCGGATCGCCGCCATACTGACGGATCAGCAGGGGCAAGCCAATCGCTGCGGTCATCACCGGGAAGGCCGCAAAGGCGTTGCCCATCACCATCGTGAACAGCGCCATTCCCAACGCATAAGCCAGCACCGCACCGAACCGGCTGCCATCGGGGATCACCCCGCTCATCAAATCGCCCACCGCGTCACCAACCCCAGCCAGCGCGAAGACCGCGCCAAGGCTGGCGAGCATTTGTGGCAGGATCGCCGCCCAGCCGACCGCGTCCATCAGCCGGCGCCCCTCTTCGAGCGGCACCAGCACTTTCGGCCGCAGCCAGACCATCCCCGCAATCAGCGCGAGGATCACGCCGAGCGTCAGACTGACCAGCGTGACCTGCTTGGGATCGACCAGCGAGGGAAGCTGCTTGAAGGCCAGCGTCCCGGCCAATGCGGTAGCGGGGATCACCAGCGCCAGCAGGAACAGGCGGTTGCCGTGGCGCTCGGCCCCGATCCGACGCTCCTCGGCCCGGTCCAAGACTACGCCGCGCCCCAGTCCGCCGAACCCGGCAATCGCAACCAGCGCCATGACCAGCACACCGTTTCCGAAGTCACTCAACCGGTCGCCCGCCAGCAGAGACAGAGCCAGCAAACCCCAGAACAGGGCATTGACCCAGCGCTTGGGGTTGGACGCATCGCGTGCCGAGAGCAGCGCGAAAGCGGCGAACGTCACCCCCGCGACCAGGTAAACTTGCGGCAGGCCGATCATGGCTGAACCATCCGCGCCGCCAATCGGCGATCGAGCCGCCACAACCGCACGCCATGGATCGCGAAAGCCGCCACCGCAGTCGGGATCGCCCAGACCGACAGCTCGAACGGGCTAAGCACGATCCCCTGCTGCTCCAGAAATCCGACCATTAACAGGATCGATCCGATCGCGATGAAGATGTCCTCGCCAAAGAACAGCCCGACATTGTCGGTCGCAGCAGCCAGCGCCTTGATCTGCTCGCGCTCCCCTTCATCCAGCGCCGAAATTTCACTCGCCGCCGCTTCAGTCATCGGTGCGACCAGCGGACGGACCGTCTGGGCATGGCCGGCGATCGAGGTCAGTCCCAGCGCGGCGGTTGCTTGCCGGAGCAGCAGGTAGCCGGTCAACAGCCGCCCCGGCGTTGCACCTCGCATCGCCGCGATCATCGCCCGGGCGCGCTCCTGCAAGCCATTCCGTTCGAGCAGGCCGATCACCGGCAGGACAATCCAGACCACGCTGACGTAACGCGTGTCGTTGAAGGCCTTACCCAGCGCCGCAACGATTGCGCTCAAGTCGAGCCCCGCCGCGAGTCCGGTGACGAGCGCGGATGCAACCACCACGAGCAGCGCGTTGAGCCGCAGCATGAAGCCCGCAACGATCACCAGAATGCCGAGCAACGGCCAATAGTTCATACGCTGCGCCTCATCCTAAGCCATAGCCGCCGCCGCCGGGTGTCTCGATCACGATCACGTCGCCGGCATCAACGGTAACGCTGGCGGTCGATTCAAGAACCTCAACTTCACCTGAGATTCGCTCGATCCGGGTTGAACCGGGCGCCCCGTCCCCACCGCCCTTGAGGCCGAATGGCGCAACGCGGCGGCGGTTGGCGAGGATCCCCGCTTCCATTGGCTCGAGGAAGCGCACTCGGCGGACTGCACCGTCGCCGCCCCTGAAAGCGCCGGCTCCGCCCGAACCGCGCCGGATCGAGAACTCCTCAAGCAGAACCGGGAATCGCGTTTCCAGCACTTCGGGATCGGTCAGACGGCTGTTGGTCATATGGGTCTGGACAACGCTCGTGCCGGCAAAGCCGGGGCCTGCGCCAGACCCACCGGCGATCGTTTCGTAGTACTGATAGCGCTCGTTGCCGAAAGTGAAATTGTTCATGGTGCCCTGCGCCGCCGCCATCGCACCGAATGCGCCGAACAGAGCGTCGGTGACGGCCTGGCTGGTCTCGACATTGCCCGCAACCACGGCTGCAGGATAGCGCGGGTTAAGCATCGAGCCTTCCGGCACCCGGATCGTGACCGGCGCGAGGCAGCCTTCGTTCATCGGGATCGGATCGTCGATCATCGTGCGCAGCACGTACATCACCGCCGCGCGGACAACTGAGAAGGGTGCGTTGAAATTGTCAGGCAGCTGGTCGCTGGTGCCCGCGAAGTCGATCGTGACGTGCCGGATGGGCCGATCGATTGAAACAGCCACCGCGATCACCGCTCCAGAGTCCATTTCGTAGCGGAAGCTGCCATCCTCAAGCCGCCCGACCAGCCGCCGGACTGCTTCCTCGGCATTGGCGTGGACGTGGTTCATGTAGGCGGAGACGACCTCCAGTCCGTGCTCGCTACAGGCTGCCGTCAGGCCGGCCGCACCGCGCGCGCAGGCGGCGACCTGCGCGGAGAGGTCCGCAAGGTTGACCTCGACATTGCGCGATGGCCAGCGTCCCCCAGATAACAGGGCGCGCAGTTCCGCTTCGCAGAACCTGCCTTCGTCGACCAGCAGGACGTTCTCGAGCAGCACGCCCTCTTCGTCGATCGAGCGGCTGCCGGGCGGCATCGAACCGGGTGCGATGCCGCCGACATCGGCATGATGGCCGCGCGCCGCGACCCAGAAGTCCGGTGCAGCCCCCTCGCTGACAAACACCGGCATGACCACGGTGATGTCAGGCAGATGCGTCCCGCCGGCATAGGGCGCGTTGAGGACGTAAGCATCGCCGCGCCGGATGCCGCGACCGTCCCGCGCTTCTGCCCGCGCCCGCATGACGGTCTGCACGCTTTCCCCCATCGAACCGAGGTGGACCGGCATGTGCGGCGCGTTAGCGACCAGCCGCCCCTGCCCGTCAAACAGCGCGCAAGAGAAATCGAGCCGCTCGCGGATGTTGACCGATGTGGCCGAGCGGGCCAGCGCAGAGCCCATCTCCTCGGCAATTGCCATGAACAGCCCATTGAAGATTTCGAGCCGAACCGGATCGACCGCGGTTCCAAGCGTCGCAGCCGAGAGTCGCGGTGCTGTGCGCTGCAGGCGCAGTGTTCCGTCACCATCGACCAAGACCGACCACCCTGGTTCAACCACGGTAGTCGAAAGCGGGTCGATCACGATCAGCGGACCAGCGGCGGACCATCCTGCGGCAAGCCCCGCCCGGTCGTAAACCACAACCATACCTTCGGCGCTGCCCAGGTATCCCGGGACACGGGCCAGCGGCGGTGCGGAGTGCCCGGGCAGCGGCCAGGCGAACCGGCCCGCGACCGCGTCTTCGAAGGTTGCCTCGACCCGGATCCGGTCGATCACCAGTGCGCCTTCCCCCTCGTAGCCAAACTGGGCGCGGTGCGCGGCGCGAAAGCCCTCGATCAGTTCATTCGCCGCACCGGGCGGCAGTTCGACCGTGTTCTCCGACCCTTCGCGCCGGACAAACAGCGATGCTTCGAACCGGCTGGGCGCTCGGCCGAGTTCAGCGGACACCTGCCCGGCCAGCTCGCTGCGAACAGCTTCGATCTGCAGCTCCACCCCAGCAGCAAGCGGCAGACCCAAGCTACGCTCGCGCAGCGCAGCTTCGCTCGCCAGGCCCATGCCGTAGGCCGAGAGCACCCCGGCAAGGGGATGGATCAGCACTGTGTCGATCGTCAGCGCATCGGCGACCAGACAGGCGTGCTGCCCACCCGCTCCGCCGAAACAGGCCAGCGCGTAACCCGCAACATCGTGTCCGCGCGCGACCGAAATTTGCTTGATCGCATGCGCCATGTTCGCAACCGCGATGGCGATGAACCCTTCGGCCAAGCCCTGCGCGGTATGCTGCTGTCCAGTATCGGCGCAAAGTGCTTCGGCCAGTCGGTCAAATGCTTCGCTAACTGCCTCCCGATCGATCTGCTGATCGCCGGTGGGACCGAACACGGCCGGGAAGTGCTCGGGACGCAGCTTGCCAAGCATCACGTTGCAATCGGTGACGGTCAGCGGCCCGCCACGCCGGTAGCACAGCGGCCCCGGAACCGCGCCCGCGCTTTCAGGACCGACCACCAGCCGTCCGGCTTCGAATCGGCAGATCGAGCCGCCGCCAGCGGCCACGGTGTGAATCCGCATCATCGGCGCGCGGATCCGGACATTGGCCACGCGCGTCTCGCTATCGCGCTCGAACGTGCCGGCAAAGTGACTGACATCGGTTGAGGTGCCGCCCATGTCGAAGCCGATAACGCGGTCCGCACCGGAAAGCTGCGCGGTGCGTGCCATGCCGACAATCCCACCAGCGGGCCCAGAGAGGATCGCGTCCTTGCCGCGAAAGCGCGCACCATCGATCAGTCCGCCGCTGGATTGCATGAACAGTGCCCGGTTATCCGCACCAAGCTGCTCCGCGAAGTTGTCGACGTAGCGCCGCAATACTGGGGAGAGATAGGCATCGACCAGGGTCGTGTCGCCGCGTCCAATCAGCTTGATCAGGGGCGCTACCTCGTGGCTTACCGACACCTGGCTGAACCCGGCAATCCGAGCCAGTTCCGCCAGCCGCGTCTCATGCGCCGGGTAGCGATAGCCGTGCATCAGCACGATTGCGACGGAGCGGTATCCAGCCGCCACTGCTGCTGCGAAGCTCTGCACCGCGCCAGCTTCGTCCAGCACCTGTTCGACGATTCCATCCGCGCGAATGCGTTCGTCGATCTCGATCACCTGTGCATGGGGCGGCTCTGGCAGGACAATCTGGCGGACGAACAGGTCGGGGCGTTCCTGCGTACCGATCCGCAGTGCATCACCAAAACCGCGCGTGATCGCGAGCACCGTCGGCTCACCCTTGCGCTCGAGCAAGGCGTTGGTGGCAACGGTGGTTCCCATCCGCACGGCACAGTCCGGCAAGGGACCGCTGGCGCAGTCGCTCAGCTGCCGGATCGCCGCGATCGCGGCGTCCTCGCTGCGCGCCGGATCGTCGGACAGGAGCTTGGCGGTGCTGATCCGGCCCTGCGGATCGCAAGCGACGACATCGGTGAACGTGCCACCGCGATCGATCCAGAATTGCCAGGCTGCCGCGGTGTCGACCATGACCGGCTTATTATCGCTGGCGCGCAGTGATGAAAGCGCCAATCACGAGACCAGGCTAGCCGGTCAGCGCCGCACGATGTCGGGCGGGGCGACGATCACAACAACGCGCCGGTTCTGTTGGCGCCCTTCAGGCGTGTCGTTGGTATCAACCGGATCAGTCTCGCCCAGTCCGACCACACGAACCGCTGGTTCGGCCATCCCTGCCGCAATCATTGCAGCCTTGACCGTCTCTGCGCGGCGCAGCGACAGCGAGCGGTTGTAGTCGCTCGATCCGGTCGCATCGGTATGACCTTCGACCAGCGATCCGCCGATCCCGATGCCAAGCAGATTGCGCGCCAGCTTCTCGATGATCGCGGCCCGGTCCGATTGCAGATCGCTCTTGTCGACCTCGAACAACACCCGGTCCTCGATCCCCAACTCCCAGGTCTCACCGACCGGCTTGAAGCCCTCTTGCTGGAGCGCGGCAACCTGCTGGCTGGAAAACCCGGTCGGCTTGGTCACCGTCTGACAGGCTGCAAGCAGGATCAGAAGCGGCAGGATCAACAGGTTACGCATTTGATACACCTCTGCTAGCGGCGCGACGCCGCGTTTTTTCCCGATACATTTCCTTGTCGGCCCGGCGCAACAGCGCCTCGGGAGATTTGCCGTCATCGGGGAAAACGGCGATTCCGGCGCTCAATTCCGCAACCGCGTAAGCACCATTGGGGAGCAAGAACGGCCGCTCCATTGCTTGCTCGATCCGGGACTTGACGCTCTCAACCTGATCCGGGCTGGTCAGCGCTGGAACCACAACGGCAAATTCGTCGCCGCCAAGTCGAAAGGCTTGATCGCCTTGGCGGATTGCGGTGCGAAGCCGCTCGGCCATCGCGGCCAACGCGGCATCGCCGCCGTCGTGCCCGTGAAGATCGTTGATCTGTTTGAAATTGTCGGCGTCGAGGTAAACCACGGCAAAGCTCGTTCCCGACCGGACCGACACCGCCGCCGCCTCGGCCAAGGTCTGTTCGAACAAGACGCGATTGCCCAGGCCAGTAAGCGGATCGTGCGTGGCCCGGCGCGCCAGTTCGGCATTTTCCGAAGTGAGGCCCTGATGCCAGCCTTCGATCTCCGCCAGCAAAGCGTTGAAGTCACGCCCGAACTGGTCGATCTCGGCAATTCCGGACGGCGGCAGGCGGCGGTGAAAGGCACGTTCGGCGCGCACCGACTGAGAGACCTCTGCAAGTTGACTAAGCGGCGCAATCACCTCTTGCTGCAAGCGCCTGGCAAGGATCCGTGTGGCCATCACTGTCAGGCCAAGACAAGCCAACGCGATGATCGCGCCGGACAAGGCATAGCGCAGGATGCCCTCGGAATTGCCGTAAACCCGCACTTCGCCGATGATTTCGCCCGAATGGCGCACGGCGTGGATCGAGGGCTTGGCCCAGAGCAGCTTGTTGGTCATCCGCTCAAGTCCGGAATGCAGCCCTGCCCGCGGATGACTCCACTCCATGAAAAGCTTCCCCGCGCGGTCGCGCAGTTCGACCCGGTCGACAGTCGAGACATCCGCGACCGAGACGATGCCTTCGCGCGCCGCTTGCGGATCGCCGAATACAATCGCCGGCTCAACGGTGTAGCCCACCGTGTTGGCAATCAGGTCGAGATTGCGTTGGGCATAGTTGCGGGTCACCAGCACGCCGCTCACCAGCAGGCTTGCTGCGGCCAGGGTCACCGCGAACAGGATCAAGCGCAAATGCACCTGCGCGAGGTGCTGGCGCAAGGTTGGAAGCCCTTCCGGAGACGCGCGCCGGGTCATGTCGAGGCTCCGTCGGCAATCCGCAGGACGCGCGGATCGATCCGCAGCCCTGAGCGCGAGATCGCATCGATGTTGACCGCGAAAGCCAGGCTCGCGCGATCCTGACGCAGGCAGAACATCGCCTGGCTGCGGCACTGCGGGTCGTTTTCCGCAACCGTCAGCACGCCCTTGCCGCGCACCGCGATCAGCGCCTGACGCATCGCCGCCGGATCGACCCGCCCGAAGTAAGCGACGTCGCAGCCGCTGGCGGCCAGTGAAGCCGGGGTAACTGCGCGCGCGGCGACCCGGCGGCCGTCAATCAAGGTGAGTTCGTCAAGCCGGCTGGCGTGGCTGGGCGTGCCGACGACGCAGATCGTCATCGGTTCACGGCGGATTGGCCAGCGTGCATAGTCGATAAAGGAACGGACCATTCGCGCGGTTGCCACGGCCACGGCATCGCTCCCGCCGCCGATCGACATGGCGACCGGCGTCGGCGTAACTGCGGCAAGCAGAAACGGCCAGCAGGCCAGGGCCTGCCCAATTCGGATCCAGCGCGTCACAACCCTCTTCACGTACGCGTGCTACAAAGCAGAGTCGCCCATGTGCAAAAAGCGGCGAATTTGCAAGGCTTAAGCATATTGCCGCCGCGCGGATTGGTTTCTCTCGCAACCAGTGCTACGGCTTGGGCGCCCCCGAACCATGGAGATTCCGCTTGGCCGCCGCGCTCGATCGCACTGCTCTTCGTCTTGCTTACAGGATGGAGGAGGAGGCCTGCATCGCCGAGCGCCTGCGCCAGGCCGCGCCCGCAACCGCAGTTCATGGCGCGGCAAGCCACATTGCTGCGCGGCTGGTCGAAGGTGCCCGGGCGCACAAGGCTAGCGGACTTGACGCGTTTCTCCAGGCTTACGGATTGGGAACCGAGGAAGGCATCGCGCTGATGTGTCTGGCCGAAGCGTTACTGCGCGTACCCGACGCGGCAACGGCCGATGCACTGATCCATGACAAGCTGGGCGGGATCGAATGGGGCGAGCACCTCGGCGAGAGCAGCTCGACCTTCGTCAACGCCGCGACCTTTTCGCTGATGCTGACCGGGCAAGTGCTCGACCAGCGCCGCACGCAAGCGGGCGGACTGGGCGCGGTACTGGGCCGCGCGGTCGGTCGGCTTGGCGAACCGGTGATCCGTCAGGCAACGCTCCAGGCGATGAAGATCCTTGGTGGGCAGTTCGTGTTCGGTCGGACCATTGACGAAGCTCTGATCCGCGCCGCTCCCGAACGCAAACAGGGCCTGACGCATAGCTTCGATATGTTAGGTGAAGCGGCGATGACCTTTGCTGATGCCGAGCGCTATCGCCAATCCTACGCTGGGGCGCTGGACCGGATTGCGCAGGAAGCCGGTGAGGGCGTGGTCCGTTCGCCGGGCATTTCGGTCAAGCTCTCGGCGCTTTATCCGCGCTACGACTTCCTTCATGCCGAGGCTGCAACAGCAGCGCTGGTGCCCATGCTCAAGGACCTGGCGCTTAAAGCTCGGGCGGCCAACATACACTTCACCATCGACGCCGAAGAAGCCGAACGGCTCGAACTGTCGATGGACATCCTTGAGGCGCTGATCGCCGATGCCGACCTGTTCGAAGGCGACTGGCAGGGCTTTGGTCTGGCCTTGCAGGCCTATTCCAAACGCGCGGTACCACTGGTCGAATGGGTCACCGCCCTCGCTCGCAAATATCATCGTCGGGTCATGGTTCGGCTTGTCAAGGGCGCATACTGGGACAGCGAGATCAAGCTTTCGCAGGTTGGCGGACACAACGACTATCCGGTGTTCACCCGCAAGGTGGCGACCGACGTCTCCTATCTTGCCTGCGCCGCAAAGCTGCTCGCAGCGCCAGATGCAATCTACCCAGCCTTCGCCACGCACAACGCCTACACCGTCGGCGCAATCAAGGCATTGGCGGGCGAGGCCGAGTTCGAATTCCAGCGGCTCCATGGCATGGGCGAGGATGTCTATGCCGAACTCGCCCGGATCGAAGCTGATGCCGGACAGAGGCACACACCGGTACGGATCTATGCGCCGGTCGGCGGGCACAAGGAACTGCTTGCCTACCTGGTGCGACGCCTGCTGGAAAACGGCGCGAACTCTTCGTTCGTCAACCGTATGGCCGATGCCGAAGTGCCGGTAACTGACCTTGTCGGCGATCCGGTAGCAGAACTCGCCGCGCTCGAACCACGCCGCAATCCCGCAATACCTTTGCCGCAGGACATTTTCCCGGGCCGGAAGAACAGCGCCGGAGTCGATCTCGCTGATCCACTGGTTCGAGGGCCGCTGCTGGCTGAACTGGCACGATGGTCAACCGAAGACGACTGGACCGCAGTGCCGACCGTTTCGCTGGGTGCTGGATCTGCGCAATCCCAGCAGGTCCGCTCACCCCATAGCGGCGTCGCGGTCGGGACTTGCCGCGAAGCGACAATCGCCGAAGTCAGCGAAATGGTTGCGCGCGCGGTCGCCTTCCAGCCGACGTGGGATGCGCTTGGCGGGGCGGAGCGAGCAAGCCGGCTAGAGGAAGTGGCCGACCTTTATGAGGCGCACACAGTTCAGTTCCTGTCGCTCTGTCAACGCGAAGCGGGCAAGTCGCTGGTCGATGCCGTGCTTGAACTGCGCGAGGCGGTGGATTTCCTGCGCTATTACGCCACCGAAGCGCGGCGCCTGTTCACTCCGGACGGCGAAGCGCTGCCCGGCCCGACCGGCGAAAGCAATCGCCTGACGCTGCATGGCCGCGGGGTGTTCGTCGCGATCAGCCCGTGGAACTTTCCACTGGCGATCTTCACCGGACTGATCGCCGGACCACTGGCCGCAGGCAACGCCGTACTGGCCAAGCCCGCCGAGCAGACCCCGTTGATCGCCGATCTTGCGATCCGGCTGTTTCACGAGGCCGGCATTTCTGACGGCGTGGTCCAACTTGTTCCCGGCGGGGCAAAGGTCGGCGCGATGTTGACCGGTGATCCGCGTATCGCGGGGGTGGCCTTCACGGGTTCGACCGAAACGGCGCGCGCGATCAACCGCAGCCTGGCCAGCCGCGACGGGCCGCTCGCGCAGTTCGTTGCCGAAACCGGCGGACAGAACGCGATGATCGTCGACAGCTCGGCGTTGCCCGAGCAGGTTACCCGTGACGTCCTCGCCGCCGCTTTCCAGAGCGCTGGTCAGCGCTGCTCAGCGCTGCGGGTGCTGTACTTGCAGGACGATGTCTACGATTCCATGTTCGACATGATCCGTGGTGGGTTCGAAGCGCTTGTCATCGGCGATCCGGGAGATCTCACCACCGATGTCGGCCCAGTGATCGACACCGAAGCCAAGGCCAGTCTCGAGGAGCATATAGCGGCGATGAAGAAGGCCGGTCATCGGCTATGGCAGCGCGAGATGCCTGATGCCTGCAAGGCTGGAACTTTTGTTGCGCCAACGATTATCGAAATCGACACGATCGCAGAGCTTGATCGGGAGAATTTCGGCCCTGTTCTCCACGTCGCACGGTTCAAGGCGGATGATCTTGAGGCTGTGATAGACGCGATCAACGCCACCGGCTTCGGTCTCACTCTAGGCCTGCACAGCCGGATCGATGCGACCCGTCGGCTGGTCCAGGCGCGCGCCAATGTCGGCAACTTCTACGTCAACAGAAACCAGATCGGCGCAGTGGTCGGTAGTCAGCCGTTCGGCGGCGAAGGCCTGTCAGGCACCGGCCCCAAGGCTGGCGGGCCACACTATGTCGCGCGCTTCGCGACCGAGCGGGTGACCTGCATCGACACCACGGCCGCAGGCGGCAATGCCAGCCTGATGGCGGGGGGCTGATACCAGTGACAGGTGTTTGCCGTTAGGGCTTGCCCAATTTAATCGCTCGGTTAACATGGCGGCCGGGAGATTCTGCTGATGATGGATAAATCCACCTACGACCGCCTGCTGGCCAAGGCCCAGCGCACCAAAGATCTGTTTACCTTCGACGAATTTCTGCGCTTCTGGGCCAAGGACCGCCCCGAACGGCTGGCGATCGAGGGCGATGACCTCGCCTACGACTATGCCGGGCTGGAAGACGCGACCGCCAAGGTGGCCAGCGCACTGCTCGCCATGGGCGTCAACAAGGGCGACCGGGTGTGCTGGTTCGGCAAGAACTCCGCGACCTATTTCACCCTGTTCTTCGGGGCAGCGCGCGCCGGGGTCGTCATGGTTCCGGTCGGCTGGCGGCTCGCCGAGCCTGAAGCCGCCTTCATCATCGACGATGCCGAAGCCAAAGTGCTGTTCCTCGGCGATGGATTTGAGGGCTGCGTCAATACGCTGGGCAAGCGCCCTGGCCTGCTGCGCTGCGTGACTTCGGACGAGGCGCGTAAGCTGATCGCCGACACTCCGCGCGCCGAGTTCTCGCCGTCGCAGCCTGATGAGGGCGTCCTTCAGCTCTACACCTCGGGCACCACGGGCAACCCCAAGGGCGTTATCCTGTCCAACCGCAACTTGTTCGGGCTGCGCAAGGCCGGGCTCGACAACCCGATGCCGCATTCGCTGTGGGATGAGGACGAGGCCGTGCTGGTCGCCATGCCCTGCGCGCATATCGGCGGCACGGGCCTTGGGATCGTCGCCTTGGCGGCTGGTTTGCCGGGGATCGTGCTGAGCGAGTTCGAGCCTTCGCGGGTGTTCGACGCGGTCGAGAACCGGGGCGTCACCCGGTTCTTCATCGTCCCCGCCGCGCTGGCGCTGCTGCTCAACCATCCCGATTGTGCGACGACTGACTTCAGCCGGATCAAATACATCATGTACGGCGCGAGCCCGATCCCGCTCGAGTTGCTGCGCGAATGCATCAAGGTGTTCGGCGCGGAATTTGTCCAGAACTACGGCATGACCGAAACGACGGGCACGATCTGCGTGCTCCCGCCTGAAGACCACGTGCCCGAGGGCAGCCAGCGCATGCGCTCCGCTGGCAAGCCCGTCGCCGGGGTCGAGATCGAGATCCGCGATCTGGAGGGAAAATCGGTTCCGGTGGGCGAAATTGGCGAGATCACCACGCGCTCTTCCGCCAACATGCTCGGCTACTGGAAACTGCCCGATGCGACCAAATCGACGATGAGCGCCGACGGCTGGGTTCGCACGGGCGACATCGGATATCTCGATGCGGACGGCTACGTCTACATGTACGACCGCGCCAAGGACATGATCATCACCGGGGGCGAGAACGTCTATCCGGCGGAGGTCGAGAGCGGGATCTATGGCCACCCCGATGTGCTGGAAGTGGCGGTAATCGGCGTGCCGGATCCGAAATGGGGCGAGGCGGTGAAGGCGGTTTGCGTGCCGAAACCGGGGCATTCGATCGATCCCGACTCGATCATCAACTGGGCGCGGGAACGGGTTGCGGGGTTCAAGGTGCCCAAAACCGTGGATTCAATCGAGGCTTTGCCGCGCAATGCCAGCGGCAAAATTCTGCGTCGCGAGCTGCGTGCACCCTATTGGGCAGGCTACGACCGGCAGATTAACTGAGGGAATTCAGCGCCCGACCGGGTTGATCGCCTGGCCGTTCAGCCGCACTTCGTAGTGAAGGTGCGGGCCGGTCGAATTGCCGGTCGAGCCGACGTAGCCCAGCACCGTTCCGGCCTTGACATATTGCCCGGAAGCCACGGAAATCCGCGACATATGGCCGTAGCGGGTCTGCATTCCGCCGCCGTGTTCGAGCGCGACGAACAGGCCGTAGCCGCCGTTCCATTGGGCGGCGCTGACGTATCCGTCGCTGGGTGCGTAGATCGGCGAGCCTATCGGAGCGGCCAGGTCGACCCCGGAATGCGCCCGGAAACCGCCAAAAATCGGGTGCCGGCGGGCGCCGAAGCGGCTGGTCAGCGCGCCCGAGCTGAGCGGCAGGCTGGTCGGCATTGCGGCATAACTGGGGAGACCCGGAAAACGCAGTCCGGCGGCGCGGACTCCGGGCGCGCGAGAGCTGCTCCGCGCCCGTAACACGTTGATCGGAATGCCGATTATGTCCTGATCGCGGCCGACTGACACCGCCGACATTCCCGCATCCGCGTCATCCAGCGAGATCGCCACGGCCCGCGTCCCGGCGATCAATCCGCGCGAAACCACTGATATTCCAGAGGAAACACCCGGCTCCCCGGCCTCGTCCGCCAGCGCTGGACAGGCACACGCACAAAGTGCCGTTAAGAGCACGTTAGCGCGCACATAGCGCGAGATTGTCCGCATTGCCTTCACGACGTACCCTCATGCCAGTTGCTGAGCGATTATGTCGCGGCCCGTAGCTGCAACCTAGAGCAATCCGCGCTTGCGGCCAACCCGGTTAACGATCCCTGCGCCACCACAGCTCAACAGCCGTCCAATTGCGGCACGCGCGCAGCACACCTTTTTGGCTGGCAATTCGCACGCAATCCCCGATACAATCACCCGATAAGGTCGCAAACCGAGCCACAATCGCCCCGAATCTTCGGGAATTGAATTAAGGAGCCTGCGTGTGACCGGACAACTCGGCCATGTGATTGAGACTGACGGAATCCGGGCGATCTGTCAGCTGGACCGTTCCGCGCTGCTGGCGGCGCGCACCAATGCGGCGAGCGAGGAGCAGGCGGCGACTTCGGTCGGCGGGCTGGTCAAGATCGCGCTGGCCGACCGCATCCTGATCGCCAACCTGGGCGAACTGCGTGAGGACCGCTCCGATCCCCGCCGGATCTACGCCGATGCCGAATACGTCGGCGAAGGCCCGGTCGGCGCAGATGGCACCCTCAGCGAATTCCGCCGCGGCGTGGGGGTGTTCCCGCTGCCCGGCGATCCGGTGAAATTTGCCGAGACGGCGGACTACCGCATGATCTTCGCCCCGCCGGATTCGCCGCACATCATGCTCGGCGCGGTCCACCCGACGGCGGACGTGCGCGCGCCGATCCTGTTCGATCAGCTGCTCGGCCGCCACTTCGCGGTTGTCGGATCGAGCGGCACCGGCAAATCGACCACGGTTGCCCTGCTGCTTGACCGGATCATCCACCACGTCCCGCACGCCCACGTCGTGATCCTCGATCCGCACGGCGAGTATTCGCACGCCTTTGGTGACCGGGCCAAGCTGTGGGACGTCGCCAACCTCAAGCTGCCCTACTGGGCGATGAACCTGGCCGAACATTGCGAGGCCTTCGTCCATTCCGGCGCCGAGGAAGGGATCGTCGATCGCAACATCCTGGCCAAATGCCTGCACCGCGCGCGCACCCGCAACGTCCGGCTGAGCGACGCTGCCCGGGTGACGGCGGACAGCCCGGTGCCTTATCAGCTGGCCGACCTGACCGACGCGCTGGATGAGGAAGCGGGCAAGCTGGAAAAGGTCGCCGATGCCTCGCGCTACACCCAGCTGCGGCTGACGCTGAACCAGTATTTCAGCGACAGCCGGTTCGACTTCATCTTCAACCCGGATTTCTACACCGAAACGCTGGAGCAGCTGCTGGGCGATCTGCTGCGCATCCCGGGCGACGGCCAGCCGATCTCGATCATCGATCTGGCCGGCGTGCCAAGCGAGGTGGTCAACGTCGTCGTCGCCACGCTTTCGCGGCTGGTGCTGGACTATGCGATCCGCACCCCGCGCGATGTCCGCGCGCCGATCCTGCTGGTGTGCGAGGAAGCGCACCGCTATCTCCCGCGCGAGCATACCCCCGCCACCGCCGCCGTCTCGCGCCAGCTGGAGCGGATCGCGCGCGAGGGGCGCAAATACGGCGTGTGCCTCGGCATCGTCTCGCAGCGCCCGTCGGAACTCAGCAACACCGCGCTATCGCAGTGCGGCACGATCCTCTCGCTGCGGCTCAACAATATTGACGATCAGCGGCAGTTGAAGGCCAGCCTCTCCGAAGGCGCGCGCAGCCTGGTCGATGTGATCGCCAGCCTCAAAAACCGCGAATGCATCGCCAGCGGCGATGGCGTCCCCGTGCCGATGCGGATCCGCGTCGATACCGTGGCGCAGGATCGCAAGCCGGATTCGGCCGACGAGCTGTTCAGCGAGAAATGGAACCGCGAGACGGTCAGCGCTGCAACGCTGAGCGATACGGTCAAGCGTTGGCGGGAAGGGTATTGAAGGCGGGAGTTGCGGCTGGGGCTGCTAGCGCCTGATCGCGCAGTTCAAGCCAGTCCACGAACCGACCGCTAGCCCACCAGAAGAACACGACGGCGACAATGCTGAATAACCCGTCAGAGGCGTAGTGCCAGCCGAGGTGGACCGAACCCACGGTGATGACGGCAGCAAACAGCCAGGCCAGCACCTTGAGCAGCCCCGACCGGGCATAGTCCGCCACGGCCAGGAAGCACAGCACCGCGATCGCGACATGGAGCGACGGCATTGCAGATATGCCCGCGCCCAGCCGATCGAGCCCATAGGAGCGTTCAAGGTATTCCATCACGTCAAGCGCGGTAAGGTAGTCTTCGGCGTCGATCGCCTTCAGCCGGGCCATCAGTTCCCCGAACCGGTCCACACCGACAAAGCGGTGATAGAAGGCCGGCCCGACCGAGGCGAGCGAGGTTGCTGCAAGACAGCCAAGCAGGCCCCAACTCAGCAGGTAGGACAACAGACCGCGCAATTGCAGCTTGGCGTTGCGGGTGAAGCAGAACCACCCGGCGGTGGCCATCATCACGAAGAACCACAGCTGATAGACCCGGTCGATCAGCATGGTCCCGAATGGTCCGATCAGCGAATGCGTCAGGCGCCATGGATCGACCCCGAACAGCACGACATCGAAATCGGCCAGCATCGGGTCGGCCCAATAATCCGAATACAGGCCCAGGCCGGATTTGTAGCTCATGAAGCTGCGCCCCAGCAGCAGCACTGCAATCGATAGCACCGCGCTGCGCATCAACCAGTTCCGGTTGCGCCGCAAATAGCGCCAGATCAGCGCGCTGGGATGATCGAACCGACGGCGTACCGCCTCAACCGAGATCAGCGACAGCCAGAACAACGGAAACGCGAGGCCCAGCAGCAGCAGGTCCTTGAGCATCCCGGTGGTGGAGTAATAGATTGAGAGCGGCGCGATGCCCATGCTGGCAGTTGCCACAAACAGGCCAGAACCAAGGCCCAGCAGAGTCGCGTAGCCCGGCCGCAATCGCTGGAACATAGGACCCGGCCCCTCCCCGAGCCGTGAGCGTTACGCCGGTAAGGCGCGCACCCGCTGACGATAGGTCACGTTCACCCGATCCGACAACATCAGATAGGGCAGCCAGACGCAGGCGCTGATCAGCACCTTGGTGATATTGCCTTCGAGCAGGCTGTGGAGCGAGCTGGCGACCGGCGCGGGCAAGCCTTCCAGCGGCGCGATCCGGGTGGCGATGATCAACTGCGACAGGATGTCGAGACCCCAGACCAGCAGCAGCATCTTGGGGAAGTACGGCACAGACCGCAGCGCCATCACGAAGCAGACCATATAGAAGAAGCCCATCACCGCCACGTCCGCCGCCATCAGGTGGAACAGGCTCTGCCCCCAATCCGGCGCAGCGCTGCTGAGCGCGGGCACGGCGAGCAGGAATTCGCCGCTGCGGATCACGATGTTGAGCAGCATCCCGATCAGCAGGCTGGCCATGAAGCCCGACGGGCCAAAATCGGGGTTGTCGCGCGCGTCAATCAGGTTGACCCGCCGCCACCGGCCATAGACCGAAAGGTTGAACAGCGGCCGCGCGGTCATCAAGCCATTGGGGAACGCGCGCAGTGTGATCTGCAGGCCCAGCACCGGGGCAATCGCGATCAGCATGTAAGGCAGGATCAAGGAACCAAGCTCTGCCAGGTTGCGCGGCGGGGTGACGGACAGCAGCACCGCCGGCGCGGCGGCCAGCAGGAACACCGCCATCCAGCCGAGCGCGATCCAGTCCATATTGCGCGCCAGCATTCGCGGGATCACCCGGCTGCG
>Ga0114940_10000429_pt1 | contig 20552 bp, 20 predicted proteins | sample ColdCreekSource_FD_87195 | JGI IMG/M metagenome (GOLD analysis project Ga0114940, IMG submission 87195) | Groundwater microbial communities from Cold Creek, Nevada to study Microbial Dark Matter (Phase II) - Cold Creek Source | ecosystem: Environmental > Aquatic > Deep subsurface > Groundwater ... | reverse complement strand
GGTGATGCCAGCGTCAATAACAATAGCGTCGGCGGTGACGCTACGAGCGGCGATGCCACAACGAGCATGACAGTATTTAACCTTACCGGCCAAGAAGTAGTCGCTAAGAATAGCCTCCTGGTTTTTGTTAACGTACTTGGCAAGTGGATGGGGCTGATTGTACCTGCACCAGGCAGCAGCACCGCATTGTTAGGTGGCGGCGTCAAAGACAGCGCAACGAGTGGCGGTGCAGCCGGTACGAACCAGGCTGGCGCAAGTTCAACCAACATTACTAATAATATTAGTGTCCAGGCAGCTTCTGGCAATGCAAGCATTACAAACAACACCGAAGCAGGCAATGCCACAACCGGCAGAGCGCAGGCTGGTATTAATGTTTTGAACATAACTAACTCCAACTTCTTGCTTGACGATTGGTTTGGTGCTTTGTTTATCAATGTCCTCGGTAGTTGGCTCGGTGATTTTGATATCCAGGCATCGGCACTACCAGCCCAGGAGACTCCTACGGATCAGCCAATTCAAGACGTACAGGTCTACCAGTTCGTAGAGCCGGCTATCGTAGAACCAGTTCAACAGTCCGCACCCGTTAGCAATCCTCGCAATGGCACCGACATAACCGCAGTCAGCACATCAACCGGAACCGTTCTCGGCTCATCGACGACCTCACCACAAATTGCAGAAGATGGCCAAGCTGTCAAAGCTGTAAAGCTAGACCTTTTGGCACTTGGCGCGATTGCCCTAGCACTGACATTACTCATCGCCACCAGTACTATGATTTTGCGCCGCTGGCACACCGCCTAAAGTGAACTTCATAATGGATTTTTATGGATAAACCGGAGGACTTGTAAGCATTTTCGCTGTACGATATGGCAAAGGTATGCTAAAAGTAGTATATAAGAGGCGAGGACTAATAAAACTATGGCCAATATATTAATTGTAGAAGATGACAAAGACTTGAACTTTGCCTATCGATTAATCCTTGAACGCGAAAATCATACAGTCGAGTCAGCCTTCAACGGTGACGACGCTTTGGAAAAGCTCCAAGGATTTAACGCAGATATTATCTTGCTTGATCTACTAATGCCGATTAAGTCTGGTGTCGAGTTTTTGCAAAATTACGATACTATTAACGAACATAAGAAGGTTAAGATACTAGTCTTTACTAATATCGATAACGCACCTGAGATTAATGAGGCGCTTCGACTAGGGGCAGACAAATGCATCATCAAGGCTTGGACTTCACCCCAAGGCCTCATTAAGCTCATCGACAACATGTTAGAGCCAACTGGAGAAGGCCAAAGCGCTTCTACTGGCAGTACCTCGAAGGGCTAATAGTACGACTAATTTTACATATTTTGGCCAACAGCCTACAATGGCATCAAAGGAACCTCTGCATAATGGCTAACGTACTCGTCATAGAAGATAATAAAACTCTCAACCAAGCGTATAAACTTATACTACAACGAGAGGGCCATGAAGTGCGTGTCGCCTACAACGGCAAAGAAGGCCTGGAATTAGTTAAGATCTCCGATCCTGATGTCATCTTGCTCGATATGCTCATGCCCGTCATGAACGGCGTGCAATTTCTAGAGAAATACAATCCGGTCAAACATCCCCAAACAAACATTATTATTCTTAGCAACCTCAACGAAGACGGTGAAGTACAGCAAGCCCTGGAGCTTGGTGCACAAAAGTATATTCTGAAAGCGAGTGCCTCACCTCAAGAATTAATTGCACACGTCAAGACAGCTACCGAATAACTGAGTCCTAAAAAATAAGCTAAAGTTGTATACTGTTCGTATGATAGTTACGGTTTTTGGTGCATCCGGCAAGGTAGGCAGACTAGTGGTAGGCGAGGCTTTGGCGCGGGGACACACAGTCCGCGCCTTTGTCCACCGTACGAATGGGCTCGCGCCTCATCCACTACTAACCATAGAACAAGGCGATATCTACGATGTGTCAGCTGTTAGCCAGGCCGTGCACGGTAGTGAAGCAGTAATCAGTACGCTCGGGAGCTGGGGAAGCCGTAATAAGGACGTTGTATCTACGGCAATACGCCATATCATCCCCGCAATGAATGCCGCTGGTATTGACCGGATTATCTCGTTGACCGGAGCAGACAGCTACGACGTTACCGACACTCTGACATTTTCGAGACGATGCTGGCACAGCTTTGCACGTCTTGTGGCTGGCAAGATTCTAGCCGACGGAGAGGAGCACATACGACTTCTACGGGCGAGCGCTCTGGATTGGACAGTTATCAGATCTCCGGCTATGACCAATAGTGCCCGAATTTTTTATACATTGTCGATGCGGCCTGTAGTGGTCTGGAAGGCCGTACCCCGGCGCGCCATATCAAAAGCCATCGTAGATCAACTCGATGGCGCAAGTTACTCTAACGCCTCTCCATTCATTCATAGCGCCTAGCGTATGACTGAAGTTGCCCGACCCTAGAACCTAATACTATTAATAATACTGTCAAAAGCATCTCGTCGGTGCTCTTCAAGGGGCAAGTGCTGACCTAATACGTCAACAATCTCGTCACGACGGCTTAGGTCGTAGTGGATGGCAAGCATAGGGTAAAAGCGCTTGAGCGGCGCAAGGTTGATACTCTGCGCACCATGGTCTTCGGCAATACTAAAAGCCCGAAATTCGCGATACGAATAAAGTTTTGGACCTATAGTTATGCCATTCTTATCAACCCTATAGCTTAATGATGGCGGTTTACGTGCACCCAGCATGCCAAAGAGTATACCGACAGCCACGATTGCACCAGAAGAGAATATGTCACGCGTAAACGCATAGATGACTATGCCCGCTACGACGGACAGCAATGTCATCTTTATCCGCCAACCTGCCGATTTCGCTTGCAGGTCTTCACCCGAAGATACCCATTCGATCGCTTCTGGTTCAATGACGAGAGCGCTACCGGGCCGTGGAGGGTCAGGATTATAAAAACCGCCTTCTGCCGACGTTTCATCGAATACTAATGGGCCTTCTTCTACGGCCTGATTTAGTGCAGGCGCTACGGTAGTACTCGGCGCAATATTAACAGCAGCTGGTTGTACTATTTGCTGCTGTGGTTGCACAATAGGCTCTTTGCGGGGCTGGATAGGAGGAATAGCAGCTTGGGGCTGCGAAGGCTCAGAAAGGGAAGGAGGATTGTTGGCGGTTCGATGCAGCCACTCCGTTTCGGTTTCAGGCGCCTGAGTTTTTTGATCGCCATTCATAATCGTTATTGTACATGGTTAAAACCGAACTATCAAAGTTGAGCCGCTATATTAGGGCTAATGATTATAAAAAGAACCCGTACAGCCATCAGGGCGATATGAGTTCTTCGTTCTTAGACAATTTGGCGGAGAGGGAGGGATTCGAACCCTCGCTGGAACTCGCGCCCCACTAACACTTTAGCAAAGTGCCCCCTTCAGCCACTTGGGTACCTCTCCATGTTGTCCTTGGCTGTGCACATTAGATAACGAGATCCAGTCTAACAGATATTACTGTCAGTGTCGACGTTGTTAGCCTTAGCATTGCTTGGCGGAAGGGGAGGGATTCGAACCCTCGGTACCGTTTCCGGCACGCTTGTTTTCAAGACAAGTTCCTTCAACCGCTCGGACACCCTTCCATGGGTTTTTACAAATCTATTACTATCTAGCGATAATCCAGCCAACAACGGTGTTAGTGTACTACATTTTGACACATTATGAAAGACTAGGCCCGGGCAAACGCCAAAGCAGCGACTACCTTAGCACCACCAGCCATCAATACTGTCGCCGCCTGTTCTAATGTTGCACCGGTAGTAACGACATCATCAATTAAAATTATACGTTTTCCGACTACCTTTGCTGCTTGTGCCTGCTTGATGGCATATGCTCCGCGTAGTTGCATGTACCGTTGCTGGCGGCCGGCACCCTTTTGCTCCTGCTTGCCATAGCGCACCAGTAAAGGCGCGTACTGGCAGCCTGTATGTCTAGCATACGCACGTGCTATGAGCGATGCCTGGTCATATCCACGCTTGCGCACCCGGCTCATAGCAGTCGGTACTGACACAATCAATGCGTCCTCGGGCGTAGCCGATGCGTATTTTTCGACCATTATGCTAGCGATCTCTTCGGCAGCGGCCTGGGCTCTGTCAAATTTGAGCGCCCACAGCACATCTTTTGCTAAGCCCACGTAGGCCGTAGCACAGTTAAGGCTTACCAGCGTCGAGGTGGCGCGACATTGGGAGCAGGTACGTCCAAGCCGGTTCGGGAGATTGCATCGGTAACAACAAGCCGCCTGAGTCGCTAGTTTTTGGCGACAATCACTACAGAGTAGCGACCCTTTGAAGTCACAGCCTACACAGGTATGCGGAGCGTAGAGGCTAATAAGTTGTTCTAAAATGCTCATGTTGTTATTATTGTGTTGTAAATATAGTTATTTCACGTTGCAATCAGTTTACAAACTAAGCTATACTGCTGTTAAGACAAAAACGCAAGTATACGCCAGAAACTTTAATAGGGAATGGCTAGGGAAGTGCTTATACTTCTTACTGCGATTGCTTTAATTAAGTGGGACAAGAGCAGTATATACCTGAGTTACGTTTGTCGTACAAAATCGACTTTTTTACATTTATTACAAGCGGAGGCTACAGAGCACATGGCACGACGAAACCGAGACGACGATGATCTCCTAATGGAAGAAGATGAGTTAACTGCAGCCTTTTTGGGCGAAGAAGATCTCGGACCTGTCCAGCAACAACCTGCCCAACCTATGCCTGGCGACGAGTGGGACGAGGACGAAGCTCAACTTCCTGGCCAATTAGCGGTTGACGTTTATGAAACACGCGAGCGTTTAGTAGTTAAGGCGCGTACTGCAGGCGTGAACAAGAGCGACCTCGACGTTAGCATATCCGACAATACTTTGACGATCCGTGGCACATTGTCTGCAGGCAATGAGGATAATGTCGAAAATTACTTCTTACAAGAGTGCTACTGGGGAGAATTCTCTCGCAGCATTGCATTGCCAGTCCCGGTTAAAGAAGAAGATATCGAAGCAAGCCTGAAAGATGGCGTGTTGACTATCAGCTTTGGGAAAGTCAAGCAAGATACCGTCAAGAAGATCCAAGTCCTCTAAGGTTACTTCTGCGCTTGCACTATAAAACACCCGCCACTCCGGCGGGTGTTTTCATTAACTCATCTTTTCGCGTCTCGCACTTTTGCCCAACCCCACAAACCCCCACCTACTTGCTGAAAACTCGCCAGCCCTGACACAGCAGGTTGGAGATTAGTCATACACTGGGTGGCTCAGACATTCAGTCTACGTATTTGTTGCTTCGTAGGCTTGGACACCGACGCTCATAGTAAGCGCTAGCGACCGGAGACTACCCACCACTGGTTTATCCTCGTAGTAACGAAAGTGTTTGAGACACCCCAATAGAGACGAGTATCCAACCTACTGCGTCAGGGCTGTCGAGTTTTTTGTACGGAGAGATAAACTTGGGGTGGGTAGCCTAAAAGTAATATGAAGCATAGGGGCTGAGCATGAAAAAGCACAATTAAAAAACACTCCCGGAAAGGGAGTGTTTTTTAATCCATAGTTACTACAATTAAGGAGTAGCTGCAGTGTTGATTGACTTGTCGAGGACGAAGCGAACGATAAATTGAGCTAGAGCAACAATGACCAAACCAATGATGGCGTAGATAATTGTGTTCTTGGCAGAAGATACGTTGCTTGAGTCGCCACCAGAAGTGATGTACTTAAGACCACCAAAGATGATCATAACAACAGCTACAACACCAACGATAACCGACAAAATGTTGATGATAGTCTTGATGATGCTTGATAGCTTTTCGCTAGATCCTTCGGAACCAGTACATTCACTGCCTGCAGTAGTGTTGAAGTCAAGGTTAACTCCATTACTCAGAGGGCCTGTGATCTGATCTGAGTTCTGCGCGTATGCAGCAGCCGGTACCATTGCAGGGACAAGCAATGCCACGGCTGCTAACAACACAATAGCGTAATTTTTAATTTTTGAAACCATAGTCCTTCGACCTTTCTTTTATATTCCTTATCTTATTATATAGCACGATGCCTAATCCGAGCACAAGCAAATTATCAGCTTGCCTCGCTAGCCACGTACCTAACAATAATCTGAGCAAAAACAACAATCACTAACCCAATAATCGCATACACTATGGCACTTTTGGCGCTTGCGACCTTAGAAGAATCGCCTCCAGAAGTAATGTAGCGCAAGCCACCTACAATAATCATAATTACCGCTGCCACACCAGCAACAACACTAATGATCCGAACGACTAAGCGCATAACTCTGGTCAGCCCCGCACCACTATCACTGCACGTACCACCCGCGCTATTGATTCCACTACAAATATCGTCTTTTGCGTCACCTGCCGCACCGTTAGCCGCAAAAGCAGGGCTACCAAAAGCTCCAACCAAGCCAAGCGACAGTAACAGGGTAGCCATAACTAACTTAATTTTATGTATCATATAGTTCCTCCGAGAATTTATAACTTTCCTACTACGAACAAAATCAGCGGCCGCGCCATAAGTGCAATGACAAGCCCGACAAGGGCAGCAATGATAGTGTTCTTGGCCGTCGAAACACCGGCACTATCACCATTGGAGGTGATGTATTTGAAGCCACCCCAGACAACAAAGGCCACTGAAACAAAGCCAACTATTAACGACAAGATACTGGTAACGTTTACGATCGCGCCGTCACTTCCGGATATTGGGTCGCCATCACCTCCGGCAGTCTCACAAACAGTACTGTTACCACCGCCAGTGTTACAGACATCCTCAAAAGGATCGTAAGCCGCGGAAGCACTAGCCGGAACCATGACTAATGACACGAAGGCAAGACTGAACACTGCTAACACTTTTGAGAGCCAGCGTACCATAATTACTACGCCACCCGCCCAATAGTAAAGCTGACGATGGTCAGTGAAAATATCGATACTACAAGTCCGACGATAGCATAAAGGATTGTATTCTTAGCTTTAGAGATATTTTGGGGATCGCCTTGTGAAGAGGCATATTTAAGGCCGCCGATAACTACCATCATGACAGCAATCGCGCCAGTCGCAATAAATACCAAGCTCAGAATTCGCTTAATTAAGGCTTCGTTGGCTGGCGTTTGAGGCAAGGCGTCATACGTGATGTTTTGCCCGAGCATATAAAGTGCTTGTAGATTTTCGATCATCCTAGTCTATTTCCTATGAACGCCACAACCGCTACGGCGAAGGTGGCAATTAATAAACCCGCCAAGGCATTAATAATCGTGCCCTTGGCCTCAGATATCTTATCCGGTTCACCCTGGCTGACGACGTACTTTACGCCACCAAATACGACGTAGGCAATTGCAGCAAGAGCAGCAATGCGTAGCATAATCTCAATGATCGCCAAAAAAACCAAAGGGATGTCACTAGGACCCGAACCGTCTGCCAAAAAGCGGAAGTCATGTCCACAGGCATACTTATACCAAGTAGGGAAGCCGAGGAAGCTTCCGCCGCCACCACAGGCAACGGCTACGTTATGTACTAAGTCTGGGAAAGAAAATGTCGTCATTATAGGAGTCCGCCTGGGATTAAATAGTTCATAAAGGCAAAGAACGTGAAGTAGCCAACCAGTACGAAAGCTGCAGTCACTAGACCCTGTTTAGCCTCTGACACCTTCTGCGAGTTATCGCCAGAAGTAGAGTAGCGAATACCATTCCGAATAATCGAGGCCGCGACCGCTATTCCAACCAACGCCGAGACCAGGTTGATTGCCGGCTGAAGATATTTATCAATAATACACTGTCCCTTGGGGCAGTTATTAGTGATCTCTTGCGGTGGGATAGCAAAACACGGCGTACCTGGCTTATAAATTGAGGATGGCGTACAGTCCGGAGTTTCACAATCATTGCTCACCCCATCAGCACAAGGTAGCGCCTTAACCATAGCTTTGCTGCCGGTGATATTCATTGCGGAGGGAGCGAAGCTGGACAGCGTAACAAACATAAGCGTAAGTCCGATGACGGCGCCTACGGTACGAGAATAAAACGCCATGGTCGTTTTACGGGATTTAGTATGTGTTTGTTGCATATGCATAGTATTATGCTCTCTTACTTGGAGATTATACTATCTATCAGCCCCAGCAGGCAAGGGTTGCTGCTATGTAGGACGAAAAATTGTCCCAAAAACTAGCCATGCTTGTGTTATAGTTTTAATTGAGAATTGAATCATGTTGAGACGCATTCACAGTAGCAATATACGCCTTAGGATTGTGGCATTGATAGTAGTCGCGACTACTATCATGACCGGTCTTACTTTTATGAACCCTGCGCAGGTCTTGGCTGCCTGCCCAACGGACTATCCAGCCGGCAAGACTCCAACCGAAGCAAACGGCCTTTGTAGGTTTACCGGAGATGCCCAGCCGTTAAACCCGTTAGAACCAGATTGTGGTTTCTTTACATCATATAAAAGATCGACTGCTGCTGGCGTACCCTTATTAACCTGTGAGGCAGCAGCATTACCTAGTGGCGGCACGGGCGGTGGCGGTACCGGCAACGAAGATGAGGATGCCCTCAAGACTGATGACTGTCCTATAAAGGAAGATCGGAGCGGGTGGTGGCTATGCTCGGCATTTATTGGAATTAACCAGACTACCAGTGTATTTGACAGTTTTATCAACACATACATGACAACCGGCAATACTATCTTTGAGGGTGAGAGCAAGGACCAATATAAAAAGGCTTGGACGACGTTCCGTAACTTTGGCGTAATCCTACTTGTTATAGCCGGCTTAATTATGCTTATTAGCGAGGTCTTAGGCCTGGCTATAGTAGATGCCTACACTGTGCGGAAAGTTTTGCCACGGCTATTGATAGCAATCATTGGAATATCACTTTCGTGGGAATTCTGTAAGTTTGTAATGGGCTTCTTTGATGACCTCGGTGTAGCGATGGGCAGTATTATATATAGTTCGTTTGGATTAAAGACCGACGGAATTGATATAGGAGCTACCATTGGCGCTTACATATTCGCCGGTGGTGCCACAACAGCTACCGCCTTATTACTAGGTGGCATGGGACTTGTCAGTCTGATGGGCACACTACTACTATCCCTGCTGGTGGCTGTTATAGTCTTGATCGTTCGTCAGACAGCACTAGTCGCCCTTGTCTTACTTGCTCCGATTGCAATTGCAGCCTACGTCCTACCTAACACTTCCAAGTACGCTAACATCTGGGGCAATGCATTTGTCGGACTGTTACTACTTTATCCAGCAGCAACCGGAACAATTGCACTCTGTAAAGTGCTAGCGAACATCACCATGGGCGACCCAACCCGCGTAGCGAATACAGAAGGCGTATGGAAATTAGCCGAAGGGCCTAATGCAGTGATTTCACTGATTGTCGGCATAGGCATCCTTATCGCTGGCTATGGATCGTTGCCATTCCTTGCCCAAAAACTTGGTGGCGCAGCAGCATTTATTACCAACATGGGCAACGACCGCTCACGTGGAGCCTTTGACCGCCTCAAGAATGGCCGCAAGTCCCGCATCGAGCACAATGCTGCGGCTATGAAGGCAGGCAACCGCTTTGCCGACCGCAACCCGGTTGCCCGACGCTTTAACCGAACGACTGCCGGTGCAGCTACCGGTATGAAAGGGCACTTCGGTATTGGCGTCCGTGGCCGGGAAGCAGTCGACCAAGTCCGGCGCAATGCTTCGGCTGACATTAAGAAGACTGCTGGCTTCCAAGCCATCCAGAACGATGATGACGCCTTGCGGGCGGCAACCTACAACAGCTTTGCCGAAGGTGAAGCTGGCGTGTTGGCCAACATGAACAAATCAGCCCGGGCCGCATCCAACGCTAAGGTTGGCGTAGCTAAGAATGCAGACGGCAGCCTATGGTCCCAAGCCGATGCTGACACTGATTACCAGAAGGGTGCCGGCAAGCGCGCCGCAGATGCCAAGCGGGCAGCAAGCGCAGCCAAAGCTTCTATCGGCTTTGGCCGGCCACAAGCCATCGCTGCTACCGAACAAATGGTCTCTACCGGTACTGGCTATGCCAACATGCAGGATATGACCGAAACGATCGCCCGTGCTTCTGGTGGCAATGCTGGAACCGCCTCCAGTATCGCTGGCTTCGCCAACTCAGCTACCAAGCAAGTCGGACGTCATGACCTTGCACCTGGCTTTGGCACACTTAATACCTTGGTTCAGGACACCATTAAGAACGGCGGCGCAGCACCGAGCGAAGCCAGGTTTACTCAAGCCACTATTGATGCCGCCCGTGGCGTAGACAACGCTACGTTAGTACGCAACAAGACCCCGGCTATCCGCAACATCTCTAAGGCACTTAAGGAAGGTTTGGAGACAGCAAACAATAAGGGCGACTTCGAAGAGGCAGCCCGCATAACCTACAAACTTGAGAACATCCAACAAAGTAGCATGTACGCCCCTGAGCAAAACGTTGAAGTCGTCCAAACGACAGCAATTGCACCATCGCAGGCTACTATGCGAACCGTCAATTCCATGGCTACAGAGCAACGAGTACTTTCGACTGCAGCCGCGATAGACCCCGCCACGAACGCTCCGGTCATCAGTCAAAGGACTGGCGAAGTCTTACAGCGCCGGGTAATGGGTCCTAACGTTCCAGATCCTGCCGCAGGCCTTCCTGGCTATGACGCCAAGGTAGCAGCGATTGCTGCCCAAAAGAACCAACGCGGCTACAACCCAGATGATCCAAACGCCGGACCATAACCCACGTTCTATCTTCACTTTAATACTTGACTTATCAACAAGTTTATGTTAATAATTAAGTATTATGGCTGAAACCCCAATCGTTACCATAAAAGATGAAGCGTATCTACAACACGATGTATGCAACGACCTATACACATCAGACCAAGCAGGCAACCTACTACCTCCAGATGATATTGCAGTATTTATTCGGAGCAAAGCTGCCGATGACCCAGGTTACGGTTTTGCAGCCTCGGGATACCTAGAAGGGTCAACTTCTGATCCAACCGAACAGGCTGTCCTGCAAGAAGCATTCTTGCTTGACGTGCCAGATCCAGCGCTGACACCCGTAAACCTCAACACCGAACCCTTTATTGACGCCGAACTCAAAAAGGCCTTTAAGCTTCTCGACGCTGTTGTCGAGAAGGATCTGAGCCTGCTCAAATTGTTGCCCGACTCAAGCGGTGCAGTCGATGCCGCCCGCGAAGCGCAGTTTAAGATGGCAGCAGACGCCCTGCATACTGCCCTTAACAGTGGTCCAAATTTTGACGGCAAGCTAGTCGCGATTATGAAGAAGCGCCAAATAATGGCTGCCAACGCCCAGTATAAGAGAGACCAGGTAGCTAGCCAGCGTGGAGCAACCCAAGACGCTTTTGATCGTGTTGACGAAGATCAGCCCAAGCCCGCAGGTCTACACCACAACGATGGCAGATTCAAATGGGGATTACCTGTAATAACCAATCTAGTCACACCGGACGCAACAGGCAAAGACGGCAACCCGCAATACGATGGCCTAAAAACACGCGTGCGTTTGCGCCGACCCGGAGTACCTGACCGGCAAGACGTATACCCTGACGACCCACACGTTAAGCTAAGACGTAACCATAGCTTGAACAAGTTGATGAGACAAGCTCGTGCCGTCCAAGTAAACGCTATCGAAGACACACCTTTGAGCGCAGCCAGGGCCAATCTAAAGCTCCAGGAAGTGCTTAAGCACCCCGCCATCCAAGAATCACAGGCAATGGAAGAGATCCTGACGTACATACCTGAGATACACGGTGAGCGTGAAGCTCGTGCAACGGTAGATGAAAATTATATACCGCCAGCACAGCTAGAAAGCATGCTGCAACACGATCTCGACCCAACCGTCTTCTGGCCTGACCCTGTACAGGAGAGTCGTGTGTTTAGCACGCTTGCAAATACCCAAAGATACATCGAAACACTTGATGTACTGCTTGATTCTATGTCACCAGCCGTAGAAGTTTACAGAAACTACTATAGTCTGCGTAGTGATTTGATGGAAGTGTATATCAAAAACCTCTACGTTTATGAGGAACGCCGGATACAGCACGCTGAACTGGCATTTTATAACGCACATCAGAACAGTGGTAAGACCTTGACGGGCATACCTGATCCGATCCACTTCGGCAACAAGTATGGCGCATGGTACGACACGCCTGACACCCATGGACGCGTGCCAATAGTCATGGAAGGCGCTACCCACAAAATCTTTGCCGACGGCACTTACGCCTAGGACTACTACCGCCCGACGACTATTTCAGCTATACTTAGCATAAGTAATCTGAAGTAGTTATGGCACAATACAAAGTCATCCAGGATATCGAGGCCGAAGATAAATTAGTCGGCCCACTCACACTCCGGCAGTTCATTTATGCCGGTGTTGCTGTGGTGTGTATATACATAAGCTTCTATACCGCAACCAGAGGTGCCGGCTTTGTAATGGTGTTTTTCCTACCAGTGGCTGCAATCGCTTCTTTCTTTGCATTCCCATGGAAAGGCGAGCAGCCGACTGAGATATGGGCATTGGCGCGCTTGCGCTTTAGCATCAAACCCCGGGTACGCATCTGGGACCAAGATGGCGCCAAGAACATGGTCACAGTCATTGCCCCTAAGCGGGTAGTCGTACGTCGTTCCAGCAAGGAAGACATGAGCCAAGTCGAGGTCCGGTCACGACTTAAGGCACTGGCCGATACTATTGATAGCCGCGGCTGGGCAACCCGCAATGCCGCTTATGGCCCGCAATGGGGCACTGGTGCCATACCAACTGTCACTGCAGCAACCGACGCCACAAGCCAACAGATGGCCGTGATGATGCCTAACGATGATATGTTTGACGATAAGAGCACTGTAGTACAAAACTTCGACGCTATGCTTCAAAAATCACAATCGGAGAAACGTGCCCGCGTACAGCAAGAGATGACCCAGGCACAAAAACCTGTTGCCGCCATACCATCGCAACCAATGCAACAACAACAGTACCAGCCCCAAACTCAGCAGGTCTATACACAACAGTATGCGACACCAGCCTACGACACCTCTCCTCAGCTACCAGCACCGTTAATGCCGATGCCAGACCCTTCGCAGCAGTACAATCCAGCTGCCGGAGCCTACCAAGCGCCTCCAGTACTTCCACAACCGACACTACAGCAGGCCCAACCAGCGCAGAATGATTATTGGTTTGCTAATGGGCCTGCATACCCAGCTAGCCCACAGCCGGCAATCCAACAACCTCAAGCCGCCACGCCACAAGCTGATTACCGCATTGAGAGCGACGTGCCACTAGCAACCGCCGCCACGCCAACACCGCAAGAGATAACGATGGGGCAAGACCTTAAGCAGCAGAGTGCGGCCGCAATGGCAATAAATTATGGCCATATGCGCGTATTACAGCCAACAGATACTAGCTACGTTAGTAACGGTATTCCAATTTCGTACCAGGGAAGCATACCTATACAACAGCCGATGTACGATGACCAGCAGACTACCATGGCTAGCGTAGCGCAACTACCGAGCCAGCCAGTGACACGTACTCCTGACCCTGCTATACTTGACCTTGCAAACAATGACGACTTGGACATTGCTACTATTGCCCGACAAGCTAGTAGGGAAATCGACAAGTCCCCTGATGAGGTGGAAATACGGCTACACTAAGCCGTATGTAGAAAGTATGGTGGGTACCAAAAATATGAATACGCAAGCTATGTACGTGGCCAGAGCATCGTGGCAGCCGACACAACTATGCGCTATTAGTGATGTAATCTATCGAGGAAATATATGAATCCGCAGCAGCAGTACCCGCAACAGCCTCAGCCCGGACAGGGATATGGACCCCAGCCCAACCAGCAACAAGCCGGACAGCAGCAGAGTGGTTCGGCGACTAACCCAAACAGCACCCAAAACACCTTACAGATTGCCGAGATCCGTGATGGCATAGTTATTATGAACGATGGCACATACCGCTCGGTTATCATGGTCAAGAGCATTAACTTTGACTTGATGAGCGCTAGTGAACAAGAGGCTGTTGAATACGCTTATCAAGGGTTCCTGAACTCACTATACTTCCCAGTGCAGATCTTTTTGCGCTCGCAAAAAGTTGATATTGGGCCGTACATTGAACGCCTAGACAAGATACGTACCGAGCACGACAACATGTTGCTGGCATTGCTGATGGAAGATTATATCGGCTACATTGACGTACTGTCGCGGTCAACTAATATTATGGATAAGAAGTTCTATATTGTTGTACCGTATGCGTCGACTCCCACCGGCGAAAAGCAGCTTGAGAATGCCAAAGGCTTTGTGGCCGGGCTTGCCGAGCTGTTCACTAAGAAAGAAACCCACGTTGTTATTAACGAAAAAGAGCTCGACAAGGCCAAGACTGAGCTGCGTAACCGCGTACAGTCGGTTATGGGAGGCCTGCAACAATGCGGCATTAAGAGCTTACCATTGGACACCGAGGAGCTTATCGAGCTGTATTACGATACCTACAACCCCGACACCGCCACCCGGCAACATATCAAAAACTTCGAAGACTTGACGGTTGATATTGTCGAGAAAGGTGCTGGCGCAGCACCAAAATCACATCTACAAGGAGAAATGAACTAATGGCGTTTGGCAACAACAAAAAACAGCGCCAGGTTGACCCTGTAGCGATTGCCCAGAACCAACGGATGCGCGAGGAGCGCGAAGTTAAGGTCGCTTTCCAGCGCGGTGTGATGGCATTGCGCGACTTTATCGCACCTAGCTCAATCGAGCTATTTAGCGACCACTTCAACCTCGGCACGCGGATGGCCCGGACATACTACGTCTACGGCTACCCACGGCAGGTCTATACCGGCTGGCTGAGCCCAATTATTAACCTCGACGAAGTGATCGATATCTCGATGTACGTCTATCCGGTAGAGAGCCAGATCGTCTTGGATAACTTGCGCAAGAAAGTCACCCAACTGGAAGCCGGACTACAAATTGATGCTGAAAAGGGTCGTACCCGCGATCCAGGCAAGCAGGCAGCAATTCTCGACGCCGAAGAAATTCGGGACAAACTGCAAGTTGGCGAAGAGCGTTTCTTTCGCTTTGGGCTTTACTTTACCATCTATGCCGGCGACCAAGAAGAAATGGAATTCGTCACCCATAAAGTTGAATCGATGCTTGGCCAGCAACTAGTATTCAGCAAGCCTGCCAGCGCCCAGCAAGAGCAGGGACTTAACAGTGTTGTGCCGCAGTTTACCGATCAATTACAAATCCGCCGCAACATGAGTACCGCCGCCTTAAGCACAAGCTTTCCATTTACTTCGGCCGACCTGAGTCAGGACAATGGGATTCTGTATGGCATTAACATGCACAACAATGGTCTGGTTATCTTTGACCGCTTTACGCTGGAGAATGGCAACGCCGTAGTATTTGCCAAGTCTGGCGCTGGTAAGTCGTTCACCGTTAAGCTTGAAGCCCTGCGGTCTTTGATGTTTGGCACTGAGGTCTTTATTATCGACCCAGAGAACGAATATCAGCGTATGTGCGAGGCTGTCGCCGGTAGCTACGTCAAGCTAAGCCTGAACTCGTCAACACGGATCAACCCGTTTGATCTGCCGAAGGTGGTTGATTCCGAAGAAGCTGACAACGCCCTGCGCTCCAACTTGATTACCCTACATGGCCTACTACGGCTAATGATGGGCGGGGCACAGGCACAGATGATGGGCGGAGCAAGCGCTTTGATGCCAGCCCTAAGCCCAGTTGAAGAAGCCGACCTCGACGCTGCCCTCATTGAAACCTACGCCAAGGCCGGCATCACTACCGACCCACTGACACACACCGCCCAGCCGCCAACAATTGCCGACCTATACGACACTTTGCTACACATGGGCGGTACCGGACCACAGTTGGCACAGCGCTTACGCAAGTACACTAGCGGCACCTTCGCGGGCATCTTTAGCCAGCAAAGTAATATTGATATCGACAACCCGTTAGTGGTCTTTAACGTCCGAGATTTGGAAGACGAATTACGGCCGGTGGCTATGTACATTGTCTTGAACTATATCTGGAACAAGACTAAGTCTGATCAACGCCGCCGAATGCTAGTAGTTGATGAAGCCTGGCAGCTGATGAAATACGAGGATTCGGCTAACTTCTTATTCTCGCTAGCCAAGCGTGCACGTAAATACAACTTAGGCATTACTACCATTACCCAGGATGTCGAAGACTTTATGGGGTCAAGGCTAGGCAGGGCAATCGTCGCTAACGCTTCGATGCAATTCTTGCTCAAGCAATCGCCGTCGGCGGTTGATGTGTTGGCTGACGTGTTTAAGCTTACCCAAGAGGAGCGCAAGCGTCTCAGCCAATTCCCGGTCGGGCAGGGCCTGTTCTTTGCCGGACAAAACCACGTCCACATACAGGTGATCGCTTCACCGACGGAGACTGGATTAATTACCACCAACCCTGACCAAGTCGCCCAAATGGAAGCATCACAAGAGATGGGAGCTGATTTTGGCCAAATTGATGGCACGATTGACCTTAACAATCGCTTGTCGCCTGGTGTATAATCGAAGATAAGCGTTACTTTTTACCAATTAGGTAGATATGGACAAGAGAGAGCAGATTCGTGGATGATTGGAAAGGTTTGCTAGCATGAGCGTCTATGATGACCCACATAAGGGTCCGCTTAAGACTAGGGAAACTTCTGACCAAGATCTTCGTGACATAACGGGTATTGACCAGACAGAAGAAGATGCCATAGAGCAAAGCGCTGCCGCTCGGCAGATCCGCGACCAAGAGATTAATGCCGCAAAAGGCGGCTTGACTACTGCACCTTCCGACGACGGCAGTGGTGCAGGCGGCAATAACACACGCCAATCTCTGTCTGACGATGAGGATAACGGCGGTTTCTTTAGGGCTGAAAATGTTAAAGAATTAGCCAAAAAAGAAGGTAAGTCGTTCATTAGGAGCAAATTGCATTTTGGCAAACGCGCCAAGATCAGTCTACTTGTTTCAGCGTTATTGGGTGGCGGCGGTTTAGCGATTGTCATCTTAGCTTTAATTGCCGGCGGTTTCCAATTTATTCATGCGGGACGGTCACTTGACCAGTTCCATATGTCTGTCATGTCAGACCAAACCGGTATTATCGCCCTCAAGCTGGCGCGCAACATGTATCAAGTAAACAATGATGAACGCCAGAAGACCCGCTTGGGCGTACTGGGAAACTACTGGGCCGACTCAACTACCAATAAGATGCGGGCTGCTGGTTACAGCTTTAATTATGAATCGGGCGCCTTCAAGAGTTACACCGTTGACCCAAATAAGTTCACTAAGGCTCAGTATCCAGGCTTGGCGAGTAGCAGTCCGGAGGATGTGCAAAAGTACTTCCAGCAGCGCTATGGCATGGCGACAACGATTAATGCCGACGGTACGCTCAATTTAAAGACTTCTGGCTCGGCGTTCAAGGAGGGACGTCTGCTACGCTCTGCGATGCGTAGCTCTGGCATGGGGCCTGTCTCCTATCTGAACTCACATATTATCAAATCCAAACAGGGTTATAGCTACAACCCTATGCGCCAGTGGATTACCGATAAAGACAATAAGTTCTTTGAAAAATTTGATGAAGCCAAAAAGAAGAAAGAGTTCGAAAAACGGCAAAGGGCCTATACCCGTGCAGGTGTGACACCTGCTAGTCTAACAGTTAGAACCGGCACTGACAGCGAAGGGAGACCAGTCAACCAGGAGGCTGGCGATGACACCCAAAGGCTCATTGACGATGGGCAGGCTGCCCAAGCCGCTGCCGAAGCTGGCGATCCGAGCAAGCTTAATGAGTTCCGGAGCGGTATGGCGGGCAAGCTTACTGTTGGTGGCTTGGCGGCGATTGGGGTGTTATGTTTAGCCCAAGGGTTGGCGGCGCAGTGGGATGTGTTACAAGCACAGAATGTTATCGCACCGATGGAGAGGATGGCGGCGCAGACACTGTCATGGGGGTCAGCCAATGAGGATGGTGGTGCTGATAATGTCGATGCCGAGATGAACGGCTTTATGGCTGACTTATTATTTGATGAGAAGACGGGTACTTCGTTTGAGGAGGCCTGTAGTTGGCAGGCCAATGCCGGGAGGACACAGTCGAAAGACTGTGTCGATTTGCCGGATGATGCCAGAATCGACGCCGATGGCGGCTTTTTGACGCGGCTCTTGTCGCGCATACCAGGACTGGAGCAAGCTTGTTCGACTGCGGGGCAGGTGATATTGATTGGTGTTAGCGTTATTGCGCTTGGACCGTTGACGACGGCCTTTGGTACTGCCTTTGGACTAGCCGCCGGCCCGGCCATCTTTGCCTTCTCCGGCTGGCTGATGAACTTCTTCTTAGGTAACCAGGTTGACGCAATTGCCGAAGGTGCAGTACGAGGCGCATATATGGATGCTGGCGCCTACATGATGGCGAATGACCAATCTATGACTCTTGGTGGACTGCCAATGAGCGACGAAGTCAGCAATGAGACCCGTAGCCAGGCCCGGGCCGAGAACATGGAAGAATTCCGTAGCCAGACATTGGCATATCGCTTGTTTGACACTAATGACCCACGGTCATTCTTCTCTCAGGTCATCGACAAGCAGGCACCCGATCCAGTCGACAACTTAGCGCGGACGGCGACCGGAATATTGGGCACCGTTGGTAGGTTTGGCGACATATTCATGCGGCCGCTAGTAGCAACAGTAGGAGCCGAAACTACCGAGAGCAGCAACTATGACTACGGCCGGCCAATGACCGGCATGCTACCTGAATTCTTTACCTCAAATGACCCAAGCATGGAAAATCTCTACACCAACGCTAACGAAGTAGCCGACATCCTTGATGTCAGATCCCAGCAAGACGGTGCCGACAACTACGTGACCCGTGCAAAGAAGTGTTTTGGCCGTGATATTGTTAAGACCGATGCTACCGACAATAATGGCGTATCGTATCAGCAGTGGTCACTTGCGCCACCTACACCTGGCGACGTACCCCTCTACAAAGATGTTACTGACCCAGACAACAAATGCTACGAAGGCGAAGACCGCGATACTGGTAAAGTTGACGTCACAAACCCTTGGAGCAAGACTCGCATGTTTATCTTTGCCAGCACCACCATGGAAAGCATGTCCTGTAACTTTGGCGGGCCTAAAGATGAACAGAGTCAAAAATCGTGTGAAACTATAGGCAATGGAGCTAACAGTGGCCAATAAAATCATTATCTCAAAACTAAAGATAGCTGCCAGCAGGCTACTGCTTATTGCATCGGCAGCAACATTGTTTGCTACCAGTTTGCCGGTACAAGTTTCGGCGATATCAATCCCGCAGTCCCGGCTGTATAGCAAAGATATTCGCTACCTTGATGATAGAGAATCTCAAGCTTGTGAAGCTGGTGGCGGATCGACAAATCTTGTTGGCCGGGATAATCCCGAAAAAGCTTTTAACTATTTTAAGTCAAAAGGCTTGAGTGAGAACTCTGCCGCCGGTATTGTTGGCAACCTAATTGCTGAGTCGGGAGTTGATCCAGAAATTGTCCAAGCTTCTGGCTATGGACATGGTATTGCACAGTGGGAAACAGTTATCAATGGAGTAGGCTCAGGGCGTTGGGATGTCAATCCGCCAAAAAATGGCAAGCCGGCCAATGTCAAAGACTTCTCCGAATCACCCGCCGGTAAAGGCCGGTCGATGACAGACCTAAGCCTGCAGCTTGATTTTCTTACACATGAGTTAGAAAATTTTTACACTAGCAGCTTCGAAAAAATAAAAGCCGCCCAATCGTCTGATGTAGCCGCGTTTGTGTTTATGGCAGAAGTCGAGATACCCGAAGATCGAGCCCCGAACGGCACTAACGCCCAACACCGAAAAGAATTAGCAGCCAAAGTTCTAGCCGACTACGGAACCGGTGTAAGTTCAGGTGGTGGCGGCAGCACTAACGCCGGTGGCTGTGGTGTCGCCAGCGGCGGTACGATCGTACAAACAGCAATAGGCTTGGCCTGGCCAGAGCGCTTTGCAGACGCCAATCCCCGCCAACCTGGACGGACCTCTCCGCTTACACCAACCCCTGCATATGTAAGCGCGGTTGCTGAATTCAACCCTACCAAAGTAGGCGTTGGATACAACCAAAGCATAGACTGCGGTGTCTTCGTTTCGACTGTTATGCGCATGAGTGGCGCAGATCCCGATTACCCTCCAGTGGGTACCAGTATTCATTACAATTATCTTGCCACAAATCCTGACAAGTATCGAAGGATCAACAATCCGACAAGAGCCGACCTACAACCGGGGGATATTCTGATTATAGTGGGCCATACTTGGATCTATGCCGGCCCGCAAGCCAATGGTGAAACTGACGTCAGTGCCTCTCTGAACGACCGGGCACCAAATTTCGGTAATCAGGAATTAGGTGGTTATACGTTATTCAGGAGGCTGCTATGAACAAAAACAGAAATCCATTAGTATACGCAGTTGGAATACTTGTCGTTTTACTTGCGGTTGCGGCTGCGTTTTGGTTGCCAGGCGGTGGCAAATCACCCAATGACGT
>Ga0114940_10000428_pt1 | contig 20559 bp, 14 predicted proteins | sample ColdCreekSource_FD_87195 | JGI IMG/M metagenome (GOLD analysis project Ga0114940, IMG submission 87195) | Groundwater microbial communities from Cold Creek, Nevada to study Microbial Dark Matter (Phase II) - Cold Creek Source | ecosystem: Environmental > Aquatic > Deep subsurface > Groundwater ... | reverse complement strand
TGCCGCATGTAGCGACTGACTGTGGTCACACACGCGGCGTTGCGCATGCGCTGCCAGTTGATGTGGTCGAAGCCAAACACATTGTTGGCGTTCCAGAAGGTACGCACGTTCCGGCGCTGACCGCTGCGGCGCAGCAAGTAGTCCAGGTGCAGCACGGTGTCGGCGGTGTGCCACTCCTCAGCCATGATCACTGCGTGGCGACCTTGCTCGAGGTGCGGCAAGAGCCAATCACTCATCAGTGCACGCGGAACCGAAGCCGCGTAGTCGGGCACCTTGTTGTACTCGCCGTCGTAGACACCTTTCGGGTGATAGGCGCTGATCCATTGGCAGAAGCGATGGAGATGCAGACCATCGCGAAACTCGTAGCCAGGCAGTCCTGGCTCGCCGACGAACCACAAATGTGTCTCGTGGCCGGCGTGCACGAGCGCTTCGCACAAACCCGACACACGCGTCTCCAGACCACCGATGCGTGCGTACGGATCCGGTCCTTCGAACGCGAGTACGTGGAACTGCGTGTTAGGAGGAATTCCCAGCAAATCGTAGGGTGCGACCGAGCTCAGCTCGAGCTTGCCTGTGCGTGAAGCTTTCATAGTCGCAAACGTTGAGCTACCAAGTGAGTGTTTCTAAGCAGTGGCTGACAGGCATCGACAGCGCAACAACCGTGCGCCCACGCGCGTAGGCCGACCGAGGTGAAGCAGAGTCATCGAACGCGCTGCTCGTGCCTTGATGGACGTCAGCGTTCATGCGCGCGGGTCGCTGCTGCATGCAGGCCTTGCGGGATTGTCGCAAGCGGACAAGACGAGATCAATCCGGAAGCGCGAACCTGCGCTAGTCAGGAGCAGGATCTGCTTCACACGTCTGCAGGTAACCGTAAGTGTAGCCCTGTCAGGTCAACTGACTGTTGACTTCGCGGCCAAGCTCACCAACGTTCGAGTCTGAAACTTTCTGAACAGAGGACGAATGCTGCGTTATCCAGCTGTCATCGGTGGTGTTACGGCAAGCTCACCGCACGCTCAGGGCGCGACTTTCACTGGCGAAGGCACCCACTTTTCGTTGTATTCGGAGCACGCAGAGAAGGTTGAGCTGTGTCTATATGATGACAATGTCCACGAGGTCGCGCGGGTCAGCTTGCCCGGCCGGACGCAACACCTGTGGCATGGCTTCGTGCCCGGTGTCGGACCCGGACAGCGCTACGGGTATCGTGTGCATGGGCCGTTCGAGCCGAGCCGCGGGCACTATTTCAATCCGAACAAGCTGCTGATCGATCCGTATGCGCGTGCGCTCGATCGGATCACGCATTGGGACCCCGCGCTACAGACTGACGACGCAGACAGCTTTCGTGTCGACAGCGCGCACGCCGCGGCGCGTTGTGTGGTCGTAGACGACCGCTTCGATTGGGAGGGCGTCACTGCACCGCGTGTCGCATGGCGCGATACGGTGATCTATGAAGCGCATGTCAAAGGTCTCACGCAGCTGATGAATGCGGTGCCACCCGAGCTACGCGGCACGTACCTCGGGTTGTCGAGCCAACCAGTGATCGATCACTTGCGTGCGCTCGGCGTCACCACGCTCCAGCTCCTGCCCGTACAACAAGCGTTCTCGGAACGCTGGCTCACACAGCGCGGCCTCAGCAACTACTGGGGCTACAATACGGTCGCGTTCTTCGCACCCGAGATACGCTTTGCAAGCGCGCGCGAGACGCCGGATCCGGTGAGCGAATGGAAGACGATGGTGCGCGGGCTGCACCGCGCGGGCATCGAGGTCGTGCTCGACGTCGTCTACAACCACACTGGCGAAGCGGATCCGCATGGACCGCTGCTCAGCCTGCGCGGCATCGACAACAGTGTGTACTACCGGCTCGACCCGCACGATCGCAGCCGCTATGTGGACACAACCGGTTGCGGTAACAGTTTGAGCTTCGACCATCCACAGACGCACAAGCTGGTCATGGATAGCTTGCGTTATTGGGTGACCGAGATGCACGTCGATGGCTTTCGCTTCGACCTAGCACCGACGTTGGCGCGCGGTCAGCATGGCTTAGATGTGCTCGGCCGGTTCTTCAACACGCTCGCGCAGGATCCCGTGCTGCGCGACACCAAGCTGATCGTGGAGCCTTGGGACTGCGGGCACGCTGGTCATCAGACGGGCAGCTTCGGCACGTGCTACGCGGAGTGGAACGACCGCTATCGCGACACGCTGCGCCGCTTCTATCGCGGCGATGCGGGCATGATCGGTGAGCTCGCTACGCGCCTCGCCGGGAGCTCTGATCTGTTCGACTCGCGCGGGCGCGGTCCGCTCGCGAGCATCAATTTTGTGACCTGTCACGACGGTCGCAGCTTGCGCGACCTCGTCACGTACGAAGGCAAATACAACCGCGACAACGGCTGGAACAACACCGATGGCACGGACAACGAGCACGCGCGCAACTGGGGCGTTGAAGGGCCCACCGATCAGCCGGACATCAAAGCGGTTCGCGCGCGTGTGATGCGCAGTCTGATCTTGAGCCTGGTTTGCTCGCAAGGTGTGCCGATGCTGCGGCAGGGCGACGAGCTCGGGCACACGCAGCTCGGCAACAACAATGCCTATCCGCAAGACAATGCGATCTCCTGGATCGATTGGACGCTCGGCCCGGACGAGCAGAGCATGTTCGAGTTCGTGCGCGCCGCGCTCGCGCTGAGGCGCGCGCAGCCGGAGCTGCGCCGCGAGCAGTTTTTCCGTGGCGCTGTGCCAGGGCAGACGCCCGATGTCACGTGGTTGCGGCCCGATGGCGCACACATGCAAGACGCTGACTTCCACGCGCACGACGGGCGCGCGTTTGGCATGTGGATCCACGCCGACGAGAGCGAGGCGCCCTCGACCTTGATGCTGTTCAACGCGCACGCGATCCGCGTCGAGTTTACGCTACCGGCAGAGGCGTTCGAGCTGCGCTTGGACAGCGCGGGCGCGGCAGCGCCTGGTACAACCGTCGCGAGTAGCTACACGCTTGAAGCTTATGGCTGCGCCGTGCTGATGGCCGCTCCCACGCGCGCTGCGAACGCGCGTGGCCCGAGCACCGCAGGGCTCGATCGCGAGCTGGTCGCGCGCCTCGCGCGACAATACGGCGTCGCCGACAGCTACATCGGCTACTCCCTGGCGACGCACGCGACGAGCACTGCGACGCGCGTGACTTTGCTCGCCGCCATGGGCGTCGACGCTTCGACGAACGCCGCTTGCCGCGCAGCCTTGGCCGAGCGCAAAGCGCGCACGCGTGCACCCGGTGTGGACAGCGTGCGCGTGTTGCCCGAGCGCGCGGATGCGCTGCGTTCGGTGATCTTGCGCGCACCCGATCCGAGCGTCGCGCAGCTGCGTTATCGCATCGATCTCACGCTCGAGTCGGGTGAGCTATTCAGTGGGGAAGGGCGCGTGCGCTCGCCCGGCAAGGTCGCGAGCTTGCCGCTGCCGATCGGGCTGCCATTGCCGCCCGGCTATCACACGCTGCGGGTTGCGCTGGGCGATCGACAGTTCGATCAGGAGCTGATCGTCACGCCGCGCAGCTGCCCGACGGTCGCCGACTTGCTCGGCGGGCGCCGCGGTGCTGGCATGTGGGCGCACGTGTACGCACTGCACAGTCAGAAGAGCATGGGGCTCGGGGATCTGGGCGATCTGCGCGAGCTGGTGGGGTTTGCTGCGCGCGAGCAGCTCGACTTCGTCGGCGTCAATCCGCTGCACGCTGTGGACAATTACGCCGGCGTGGTGAGCCCGTACTACCCGATCAGCCGCGTGTTCGCGAATCCGATCTACATCGACCTCGGCTCCGTGCCTGAGCTCGTGCACTCGGATAAAGCGCGCGCTCTCTTGAATACCTCGGAAGCACGGGCCGAGCTGGCCCGCCTCCAACAGCTGCATCGACGCAGCTATGCGAGTGCGTGGCGCTTCAAGCTGCGCGTGCTGCGCGAGCTGCATGCGTTCTTTGTGGCGCACGAGCTGCCGCGCGACAGCGCGCGTGCGCGGGCGTATCGCGCATTTGTGCAAGAGCAGGGGCAAGCGCTGTTGGACTTTGCGACGTTCTGTGCGATCGCGGAGCACGTCGGCAAAGACAATCCGGTCTACGACGTGCATCACTTCCCCGCGGAGCTGCACGACCCGCACGGTCCAGAGGTGGCTCGGTTGCGCACGCAACTCGCTGACGCGGTGTCACTGCATTTGTATCTGCAGTTCGAGCTGTTCCGGCAGATCGAAGACACACAACGCGCTGCGCGCGCGCAGGGACTACGCGTTGGTCTCTACGGCGATCTCGCGGTGGGCAACTCTTCCGGCGCAGCGGATGTCTGGCTGCACCGAGAGCTCTTTGCGCGCGGCGTGGAGCTCGGCGCTCCGCCGGATGCGTACTCAGCGGTCGGGCAGAGCTGGGGGCTCTTGCCGCTCGTGCCCGAGCGCCTGGTGCAGGACAATTATCGCTATTTCCGTAGGCTCGCTCGCAGCGCTGTGCGTAGCGCGGGGATGCTGCGCATCGATCACGTGATGGGCGTGCTCAGGCAATTCTGGGTGCCGCACGGCTCGACCGCACGCGACGGCGGCTACGTGCGTTTTCCGTTCGAGGAGCTGTGTGCGATCGTCGCGCTCGAGGCGAGTCGCACGCGGACACTCGTGATCGGAGAGGATCTCGGCGTGGTGCCTCCGGGCTTGCGCGAGCGCATGCACGAGCTCTCACTGTTGCGCTCGCAGGTGGTGTGTTTCGAGCGCTACGACGACGGGTACTTCAAGGCGCCCGAGCGCTACGCGGAAGGTGCGCTCGCGACGATCAACACGCACGATATGCCGCCGCTGCTCGGGTACTTCAATGCGCTCGATGTGGAGCAGCTGTTGGTGCTCGGGATCCTGCCGGATGAAGCGAGCGCTCAGCGCTTACGCGAGGAGCGGGCGCAGGGGAAGGCGCAGCTGATCCAAGTGCTGGAGCGCGAAGGCTTGGTGCAGCACGGCGCGCCGCTCAGCGATGCGGACTTCACCGTCGCGGTGCACAAATTCCTAGCGCGCACGCGCGCGCAGCTGGTAGCGGCGTCGTTAGACGACGTGTGCTTGGAGACCGAGCCGCTCAACGTGCCCGGTGTCGCGTCCGCAGAGCACCCGAGCTGGGCGAAGCGCATGAAGATGAGCGTAGAGGCCCTCTCAAAAGACGAAACAGTGCAGCGCTGCCTCGCGGCACTGCGCGAGCGCTACAGCACCTGAGCTAGCGCGCTCGCGCAAAGGTCCACGTCCACGATCATGATCACGTGATCGTGATCATCGACCTTAGCGTGATCGTGGAGGCATGTTGCTTGCCCGAGGGGGTAGGCTCGAGCGTCGGAGGTCTTCCCGCTTGAAGTGGTAGCGACCCTCTCGCATCACCACCTTCAGCCGAACGTCGTCGAACTCCAGGGTGACGCCTCCGCCCCCCTTGAGTAGCTCTGCGAGCACCCGAGCGAGGTCAGCCTCGGTCGCGTGCGATCCGATGAGCGCCAGCAGTTTGTCCCGCACCAGCTCTGTCGATACGTCTGTCACGGTTCGTCCCCGGGCTGAGACCAAAATCGTACCGGTTTCAGCGGTGAGCTGCCAACGCGCGTCGCGCCAAAGCTGCGGCTTAGGCCGTTCGGACCGGCTCGACGCGCAAAAGCAGGGCAGGGTACTCCGCAGGCGTCAGTCGGACGGGCGAGTGCCGCGTCGGCTACCCATCGCGCGCGTTGTGCGAGTACGCCACACACTCGAAACGCTAGAAGCTCGGTGTTCTCGCGTTCCAGAGCGCTCTCAGGCTGCCGCTCCTTGACGCGGGACAGTCTCACTTAGTACTCCACGCGCTCCGCACGCCGGACTTTTGGGGTCGGGTGGGCAGCCGTCCCCGTAGTCGCAAGTCATTTCAAGGAGAACAGTGTCATGGCCATCAGTTTCAAAGACAAAGTCGTCATCGTGACCGGCGCTGGTGCGGGTCTGGGTCGCGCGCACGCGCTCGAGTTCGCGAAGCGCGGTGCCAAGGTCGTCGTCAATGATCTCGGCGGCTCGGTCGACGGGTCGGGTGGCGGCAGCGACGCAGCCAACAAAGTCGTCGAAGAGATCAAGGCACTCGGCGCCGACGCCATCGCCAACGGCGCATCCGTCTCCGACCGCAAGGGTGCAGAGAGCATCGTCAACGACGCGGTCTCGAAGTGGGGCCGCATCGACGTCGTGGTCAACAACGCCGGCATCTTGCGCGACAAGAGCTTCGTCAAGATGGAGCTCGACGACTTCGAGCTCGTCCTCAAAGTGCACCTCCTCGGCAGCGTGTACGTGACCAAGGCTGCTTGGCCGCACTTCGTGAAGCAGAACTACGGCCGCGTGGTCATGACGACCTCGTCGTCGGGGCTGTACGGCAACTTCGGTCAGAGCAACTACGGCGCGGCCAAGCTCGGCCTCGTCGGTCTGATGAACACGCTGAAGATCGAAGGCCAGAAGTACAACATCAAGGTGAACACCATCGCGCCAACTGGCGGCACGCGCATGACGGAAAACCTCGGCATCCCCGAGGAAGCGTTCAAGGCACTCAAGCCCGAGCTAATCTCGCCGGCAGTGCTCTACCTCGCGCACGACGACGCGCCGACCGGCACGATCATCGAAGCGGGCGCCGGTTACTTCGCCAAGGCGCACATCGTCGAAGGCAAGGGCGTCAAGCTCGGCCTGAACGCGACCGTCGACGACTTCGCTTCCAACTGGGACAAGATCTCGGACATGAGCCAAGCCACGCCGTTCGAGAACGGCAGCGGCGTGATCGGCAAGATCTTCACGCCGTGAGCGCGTAACTAGCGTGTACCGGCGTGCTGCTTGCGATAGTCGAGCACACGCCGGTAAGTCGTGTCGTCCAGAAGCATGCGCCCCTCGACCGGGTGCTCACGCAGATGCGCGATGATCTCGTCGATGGTCGCGATCGCGAACGTGGGCATGCTGTACTGCTCGCTGATCTCAGTGAGCCCGTTCAGCTCAGTGTTGCCCCGCTCCTGGCGATCCACAGCCACCACCAAGCCTGCGAGCTGCACCTGCGCCGCCGCCCGAAGCACGGGCAAGGTCTCGCGGATAGAGGTCCCCGCAGTGGTCACGTCCTCGATGAACAGCACGCGGTCGCCGTCGCGCAAGTCGTGACCGACTAGGATTCCGCCTTCACCGTGGTTCTTGGCTTCCTTGCGATTGAAGCAATAGCCGACGTCGCGCCCGTGCTCGCGATGCAGGGCGACTGCGGTTGCTGCCGCCAGCGGGATGCCCTTGTACGCCGGTCCGAACAAGACATCGAAGCCGCTGCCGAGCTTGTCCGTGATGGCTTGCGCGTAGAAGCGTGTGAGCCGATCCAGCTGGGCGCCTGTGCGGAAACGGCCCGAGTTGATGAAGTAAGGGGTTTGACGACCGCTCTTGGTGGTGAAGTCGCCGAAGCGCAGGACGTCGCATTGCACCAGGAATTCGATGAACTCGCGCTTATGGTTTTCCATGCGGCGAAGCATGCCGTGATCTCGCTGCCACAGCATGCAGAAACGCCCGGAAAGTGGGTTTCTGCGCACCGATAGCGGGCTCTTGTCCGAGGCTTTATGCTTGCCTTCAAACCACGGCGAAGAGCAGCGCGACAGCGGAATCCAACCGCGAATCTGCTTCTGCCAGCCATCGGAGCAACCGGCGAAATGCACTGGGCTTCAGGCGTATCCGAGCGTGTCGATACTCAGACCGCGATCAAAGCCGCAGCTTCGGCGCTGATCGCGGGGCAGACCACGCCCCCCGACTTGGTCTTCCTTTTCATCTCCAGTCACCACGCGGACAACTACGAGCGCGTCTGCTCTTGGGTGCAAGAAGAGCTCGGCGATACGACGCTAGTCGGCTGTTCGGGATCCGGAGTCGTCGGCGGTGGACAAGAGCTCGAAGGGCGCGAGGCTGTCGCGCTGATCGGGGCGTGGCTGCCGAACGTTCAAGTGCGCGTCGGTCACGTCGCCGAGTTTTTGCCCGCGACCGAAGAGGAGTGGGTGGAGTTCCTAGAGCTCGACCCACAGCAGAAGGCCAGCTTTCTCCTGCTCGCTGACGCCGTGACCTGCGACATCGAGGTGGTGCTGCGTACGCTGGACGAGTCGTTCCCAGGCATGGTCAAGCTCGGAGGCCTCGCGAACGCGGGCGCCCCCGACCAACCGGCCGCGCTGTTCGCCCATGGCGACCTGCTCTCGGGCGGAGGGCTGGTCGTGGCGCTCCAGGGGGCCATTGAGGTCCATCCGGTCGTTGCGCAGGGCTGTCGCGCCGTGGGAGAGCCTGTGATCGTTACGCGGGCACGCGGCAACGTGATCAAGGAGCTGAACGCTGGCAAGCCTGCGGAGGTGCTGCGACGCATCTACGACTCGCTGAACCCGCGCGACCTAGCGCGCTTCAACACGTCGATGTTCTTGGGTGTCGATCTCGGGGACGACAGCCGCAGCCGCTACGGGCGCGATGATTTCCTGATGCGAAACATCTTGGGTATCGATCCGGATAGCGGAGCGCTGGCAGTGGATGCACAGATCCAGACGTATCAGGTTGTACAGTTTCACATGCGAGACCACGAAACGGCCGAGATGCAGCTGGTCTCGCTTTTGCGAGACTTCGTCCGGCGCGACCCGCCTCCAGTCGTGCGCGGCGCGCTGCTGTTCTCGAACTTTGGGCGCGGCGAGCGCCTGTTCGGCGCGCCGAACCACGACTCAGACGTGTTCTCGCGCCACCTGGGGTCGGTGCCGCTGGCAGGCTTCTTCTGCAACGGCGAGCTCGGCCCGGTCGGCGACCGCAGCTGCCTGCACGGCTACACAAGCGTGTTCGCGCTGTTCTGCGAGCCGAAGGCGTAACGCGGGAGATACGGTCTCTGCGCGTGACCGTAGTCGCGGTCGTCGACTACGCGCGCCGAGACGAGACACGCCTGCGACGACGCTCACGCTCGTCTTGGTGCTGGTGTTCGTTCTGGGCGCGGAGCTACTGACGCAGCAACTCAGGCGCGTAGATTTCGGTGAGGCTCTTGCGCGGCAAGCTCTCGGGAGCGGACGTGCGGATCGCGAGGGCAATCCGCCCGCCCACGTCGTCACCTGCTGTTTGCACGGCGATTTCCTCGCAGCGCGCACGCGTCTCATTCTCGGCCTCGCGAACCATGCGATGAATGCCGTTGATGAGCTCGCTCATGAGTGCGCGCTGCTTGTCGCCTTCAAAGTCCGTGCGCTCAAACCAGCTCTGAACCAAGCGTTCGACGTGATCGTTCATGGGCACTCTCTGAGTCCGTGAAGCCGGCAGACTAACCGAGCAAGGATTGGGCCCGCAAGCCATGGCCAATGTCGGTGATGGTGCGCGCGATGTATCGCGTAAGATCGTTGCCAAATCTCTGCGTTTTGAGCTGATTCCGCAACAGGTAGCAGTTCTACGACGCGAACATCACGCGTACCCAAGCGCCACAGGCGTGGCCGAGTTGCGAAAGAGAAGATCTCTTCCGTGTAGGTACCGCCTGCCGCTGGGACGGCTCACGAAACGCAGCTGGTAGCTGCCGCGTTTTGTTTCGGTTCAGCGTGTCCGGATGGTGCTGAGGATTCGTGCCTCGCGGATCGCGTGACCGGCTCGCGCACGCTTCGGAGTTTCGCGCTCGGCTCGCCACGTGCGTGAGCGCGCCCGACATGCGTCGCCGCATACGTGTGACTTGCACCGGTAACGCCTGATCCGCGCGCAGATCGATCACGCATCACACGTCGCCGGCGTTCTCACACACGCGATCGACATGCGCGCATCCCCACACCGCATCGCGACAGCCGTGTCGTGGTTGCTTCGAACGCGTGTGCATCGCGCAAGCGAGCACTAACAAACGCGCTGTTCTGTTGCTCACGCGCGACCGACTGTGGAACCATCGCCCTTCGCGAAATGTGCCATCGGCCCCACCCACACCCGTGAAGGTGGCGCGGGAGGAATGAACGATCATGAAGCCCTTCAAATATCGGCGGCTCACGGCTCTGCTTACGTTCGGAGCCATCAGCGGCATAGGAACGAGTGTGGGGTCTGGCAACGAAGCTTACGCCGCAGATACACCTGTTGTTGGTGTGTCGCGGCAAGCCTTGGATTTAGAGGACCTCGCAAAGCAATGCGGCTTTGCCTGTCCCGGCGATGAGGATGAAGACGGCATCCAAATCAAGACGCTGGCCGAGGGCAATGCGGCCGTCTCGGGCATTCCATCGATCGACGGCTTCTTCAACTCGGTGTTGAACTTCCAAGTAGCCGCCAAGAGCGTTGCCACTGGCATCAACGCGGAGCTGGAAGGTATCCGAGGGGACTTTGGCCTCGCAGCCACCGGCGACGTCGGTGTGCTGCTCAAGGCTGAGCTCGACGCCAAGCTCGAAGCGGGCTTCAAGCTGCAAGTGCAGCCACCTCAGTGCAAGGCGGACCTGCAGGCGGAGTTCCGCGCTGCGGCCCGCTGCGACGCCAAGGTTACGCCCGGAATGCTCTCGGTCGAGTGCAAGGGCGGATGTGAAGCCAACATCGAAGTGCCGGAGTGCGGCGTGGACGCGGATCTCTACTGCACTGTTCAAGCACCGGAGGCCGAGTGCAAGGGCGAGTGTACGGGCAGCTGCAACGTACAGCTTGAAGGGGCAGCTGCTTGCAACGGCACCTGTCGCGGCGAGTGCCAGGGCACGTGCTCCGCGTACGTGAAGAACGCTGCTGGCGAAGCTAAGTGCGCTGGCAGCTGCAGCGGGATGTGCACCGGCAGCTGTGATGTCGAGGTTTCTGCCGAAGCCGAATGCAAGGGCACGTGCCGCGGCGAGTGCAAGGTGAAGAAGGAAGGCACCGCAAACTGCATGGGCAACCTCAAGGCGGAGTGCCGCGGCAAAGCGGGCGCGTCGATCGAGTGCAAGACCAAGTGCGACAGCGAGTTCGAGCCGCCCAAGGTCGACGCCAAGTGCGAAGCCAAGGTTCAGGCAGACGCCAAGCTAAGCGTGCAGTGCACGCCGCCGCGTGTCGCGCTCCAGTATCGGTTGAAGGCTTCGGCGTTCGCCGATCTCAAGGCGCGCATTCGCTTCGAGAGCGGGCTGAAGTCGTTGATCAAGGTGCGCTTGCCGGCACTCAAGGCCGCTGTCGCACGCAGTAAGTCGGTGGGTGAAGCGGGCAGCGATCTCGGAACTGCGGCGAAGGGCGCGTTCAAAGGCGCGATCGAAGACGCGCGCGCAGAAGCTGGGATCGACCTGAAGTTCGTGTTCGGCTTGGGGTGCGCTGCCGACCAGGTGGATGAAGTCGAGGGCATCATCACCGGCGCTGCCAAGGCGGTCACCGACTCGGTGTCCGCCGCTGGCAAAGTCGAATCGGCGCTCAAGATCTGAACATGACCAGGAACAAGGAGATGACTATGAATCGCTTCAATACGTTTCTGGGCCTGGCCGTGCTGACCGTCACCGCTGCGTGCGGCGAAGACATCGAGAAGAAGGTATGCAACTTCACCTGTCCTGGTGACACTGTCGATGGGACGAAGATCGGAGGCGTGGCCGAAGGCAACGCGTCGATCTCTGGGGTACCGTCAGTGGACGCGTTCTTCTCCGCGACTGTCGCGTTCCAGACTGCAGCAGACAATGTCACTGACGGTATCCAAGCCGAGCTCGACCTGATCAAGGCTGACTTCGGCATCAAAGCCAGTGACGACTTGGCTGCAGGCCTCAAGACCGCGTTCGACGCGAATCTCGAAGCTGGGGTCAAGTTCGAGTACCAACCACCGAGGTGTGCGATCGATGCAGAGGCGACGCTCGAAGCTTCGGCCAAGTGCGACGCCACTGTCTCGGGCGGCAAAGTCGAGGTCGACTGCAAAGGCTCGTGCGAAGCAGAGCTGCGTTCCGACTTCGAGTGCGACGCCTCGGCAGAGCTTTACTGCACTGTGACCGCGCCGGAGGTGAAGTGCGACGGTCAGTGTCAGGGCAGCTGCACCGCGGAAGTGGGCGCGATGCTGAACTGCAGCGGCACGTGTCATGGTGAATGTGATGGTGAATGCAGCGTCACCTCGGACGCCGCGGGCAACGAATGCGCGGGCACGTGCAAAGGTATGTGCAAAGGCAGCTGTGAGACGCAGCTGACCGCGTCGGCAACTTGCTCCGGCGAATGTCGCGGCGAGTGCACGGCGAAAGCGCCCGAGGCCGGTTGCATGGGCGCAGTCAAGGCCGAGTGCCGCGGCAAGACTGAAGCATCGTTCAAGTGCGAAGGCCGCTGCGAGGGTGAGTTCGAGCCCCCGATGGTCTCCGCCGAGTGCAAGGCGTCCGCCAAGGCACAGGCCAGCGTGAACATCGATTGCACGCCGCCGCGGCTGGGCATGACGTACGCGTTCAACGTCGATGCTGATCTCAAGTTCAAGGCCGCATTGACGTCACTGATCGATGTGCGTCTGCCGGCGCTCCTCAAGGCGAGGAGCAAGGCGAAGCTCGTGGCCAACGCTGGCGAAGGCCTGGGTCAGGCAGCCGAGGGCGCGATCAAGGGCGCGGTGGAAGAGCTGCGCGGCGACGTTAAGCTCAAGCTCTACTATGGCCTGGGCTGCGCTATCGACGAGTTGCCGGCCGCTAGGAAGATCATCGCGGACTCGACGGATGAGCTGACGAATCGGCTCAACGACTCCAAGACCGTCACGGAGATGCTCGGTCTCGGCGCGTGATCTGAGCGTGTAGCTACCCGGAAGAGCCGGTGCCGCTGTCCGCGGCGCCGGCTTTTTGCCATCTACGCTGATAGCTATAAGTTATCAGTAAGAGCGAATCGATATATCGCACGCAGTCGGCACGCGCTTGTCCAGCCGCGTCATCGAGCTCAGCCAACGTGTCATGGCGCTCGGCGCAGCTGCGCTCGGTTGGTATTGGCTTCTGTGACCAGCGCTGCAAGATCGCACTGGCCGTCAAGCCCGGCTCACCGCACTCCCGTAGCTTCTGCTCATCAGGCACCCACACGGAGCAGAGCACATGGACATCACACAAAACTCGCTGGTTCAGGACGTAGTCGTCATCGGCTTGGCAGTCGCGACATCGCCCGAACGCGCGCCGCAAGACATTCCCGCCCACTGGCAGCGCTTTTTCATGGAGCAGGTCGGCAGTCGCCTGCCCGTGCGCCAGGATGACCCCCACCTGTACTGCGTGTACTGCGACTACCAATCGGACCACCGCGGCGCGTACACGATGGTGCTCGGACATGCGGTAGAGCCCAGCGTTGCAGTCCCACAAGGCATGCGCCGCGTGCGGATTCCGGCGGGCCGCTACGCACAACTCCCATTCGACGGGCGCCCGGAGCACGTGATCAACGCCGGCTGGAGCTTCATCAATGAACGCTGGGATGGCCGCTCACAGCGGCGCTACATCGCGGACTTCGAGCGCTATCGGCCGGGGACGATGACGCCCGAGCATGTTTCGGGAGCGATCATGATCGGGGTCGACTGACGCGTCAGTGCTCCGCGATCCGCACACGAACTTCAGTGCGCAGCTCATGCGCGGGCGTGCACATCGGGTCGTCGAGATAGTGCTCGATCACAGGCTCCGGCGCCGGCTCGTACCCGCTCCGCGGAAACCAATGCCCGACCACCTCCAGATAGGTTTCGCGCAAGCGATCGTACGGGCCGACGTGCACCCCGATCGCGTACGTGCCCGCAGGCACAGTGGTCAGGCCGATCCCCGGTGCAGCTGATAGCGGCGAAGAGAGCGCGACCGATGCGTCGAAGCGAAGGTGCTGCTCGGGCGTCACATCCGTGTCGTCCGGGCAGATCCCGTACAACACGCGAAAGTCGTCCTTGAACAGCCCTTGCGCCGTCGCCCATGCGACCAGCTTTTGCCACGTTTCGCCGACACCATCATAGCCTCCGTGATGGCGGATGAACGCGACCGGCACCGCCTCGAGCTCGCGCACGCTGATCGGAATACGCGGCGCACTTACATCGAGCCCACGACGCAGGCTCGGCTCCCCGCGATACTCCGACGGCGGGACGCCAAAGTGCTCTGCGAACGCGCGGGTGAACGCTTCGTGCGACTCGTAGCCCGCTTCCAGCGCGAGCTCGATCAAGCGTGCTCGGGAGTCGCGCACGCGTCGCGCTGCGCGCTCGAGCCGCAGACGGCGCACGCGCTGCATCACGGTCTCGCCGAGCTGCGCGCGGAAGATGCGATGGAAGTGGTGCAGCGAGAAGCTCGCCGCCTGGGCGAGCTCAGCGGGCGTTACCTCATCGTCGAGGCGCATCTCGAGCAGCTGCTGTGCGCGCAGCAAGCGTTGTTCGTAGTCTTCAAGCGTCGCGCGGCGCAATGGCATCGGCTGAGCCTAGCGCGCGCACCAGTCACCGCTCGAGATACGCGGTGCTGAGCCAGCTACTTCGCGCCGCATCACGTACGCGACGTAACCAGGGACGTGCGCATCGTTCAAGCGGACCGGCTTGCGCTCGTACAGCGTCGGCACATCCTCGAACGCATCGAGGTGCGAGAGCCAGCTGTCGGGAACATCGTAGAGCTCGCCGCGCACGGCGTCGGCACCGGCCTCGAGCAGAGCAGGGTAATGCCCCATGTCCACGAGCTCGTAGCGCGGCGCAGTCCAAGCCTCGCCGACGTACTGGGCCGGACCGAGCTGAAGATGATTGTGCTCGCCGCGGCGAAGCGTCCCGTACACGAAGATCAACATGCGCGGCCCCACATTGATCCGCGCAGCGCGGGCTCGCAACCCGATCGACGCCGAGCCGATGCAGGCCGCGATGAGCGCGCGCATTCGATTGAAGCAACCGATCCACACGCTGCGTCCGGGCATGGAAGCTTGGCCCGCGGCGCTCGCCGACTTGCGCGACAGCCCTACAGAGCTGTTCATCGCGGGCGCACTCCCTGTGAGCAGCCAGAGCGTGGCGATCGTGGGAACGCGCTACGCGGATGAGGATGGTTTGCAATTCGCACGTCAGCTCGCCCGCGAGCTGAGCGGCGCAGGCGCGGTGATCGTCTCGGGCGGAGCGGCCGGCGTCGACTCGGCCGCACACCTCGGTGCCCTGGACGCAGGTGGCAAGACAGTGGCGGTCCTTGCCACGGGATTGATCGATGCTTATCCAAAACAGAACGCGGGCCTGTTCGCGAACATCGCGGAAACAGGTGCGCTCGTGTGTGAGACGGAGGGGCGTCGCGCCAATGGTGGTTGGATTTTCCTCCGCCGCAATCGCTTGATCGCGGCGCTCGCCCAGACGGTTGTGGTGGTCCAGGCTCCGTCCCGTTCCGGGGCCCTCGCCACAGCGCGGGTTGCACGCTTACTCAAAAGGAGAGTATTTGCGGTACCTTCGGCCCCATGGAATGTGCGCGGTACAGGCTGCCTACAATTGTTGAGGTCTGGCGCAGAGATTTGCGCTTCCGCAGCAGATATTCTATCGCTACCAACCCGCGTACTTGAACACGCTGGCGACGAGTCGCAGGGACCGGTCAAAGATGCAAACGATCTCAACACTTTGGGTTCTGGCGCACAGTCGGTGCGGAAGCACCTGCGGTGGGGGCCATGCCACCCAGATGAGATCGCCGCCGCCCTTGACATGAAAGCCGCGGAGGTTCAGGAGGCCCTTCTGACTCTGGTGCTATCCGGACTGTGCAGGCAGCGTGCAGACGGCAACTACGTAGCGAGCGGTAGCTGACGCAGGAAACGACGATGGCGATAGCGAAGCGAGACTCGAAGTCGGCAACAAAGAAGACGCCTGGGGAAACCGAGGCGCAGCGCGGGCTATCGCCGCGTGCGGCAAACAAACAGGCTGCCAAGAAGAAGCCAGCCAAGGCTGCGCCTTCGAAAGCGCCGCCTAAATCTGCGCCTGCGAAAGCCAGCAAGCCCGCGGCGGCCAAAGCTCCGGCAGAGGCCAAAGCGCCCGCGAGCAAAAAGGCTGAGCCGAAGCAGGCTGCAGCCAAGAAGGCTGCGCCCAAATCTACGGACAAGCCTGGCAAAGCATCGTTAAAGGAAGCGAGCCCGAGCAAGGCCGACAAGCCCAAAGGCAAAGTCGCCAAGTCGGCGGTGCCGAAGCTTCCGCGCGGTAAAGCCAAGGCCGAGGTGGCGAACGACACCGAGGCGCTCGAGGCTCAGGACAGCGCCGATGAGACCACGGGCAAGCCACGCAAGGGTGGCGCGAGCACGCTCTTGATCGTCGAGTCGCCCGCGAAGTCGACCACGATCCAGAAGTATCTCGGCAAAGACTACGTGGTGCTCGCGAGCAAAGGGCACATCAAGGACCTTCCGAAGCGCGGCGGCGTCGACGTCGACAACGGCTTCAAGGAGACCTACGAGGTCATCCAAGAGAAGGGCAAAGACGAAACGCTGCGCGTGATCAAAGAGAACGCGAAGCGTGTGCAGCGCGTCCTGCTCGCTACCGACCCTGATCGCGAAGGCGAAGCGATCGCATGGCACTTGATGGAGGAGGTCCGCAAGGATCGTCCGGACGTCGAGATTCGCCGCGTGCTCTTCAACGAGATCACGAAGAAGGGCGTGCAAGAGGGCATCGACCATCCGCGCGACCTCGACGTGCACTTGTACGAAGCGCAGCGCACGCGCCGTGTGTTGGATCGCATCGGCGGCTATCCGCTGTCGAACTTGCTCTGGCGCAAACTGACGTTCGGCCTCTCTGCAGGCCGCGTGCAGACGCCGGCGCTGCGGATCATCGTGGATCGTCAGCACGAGATCGACTCGTTCGTGCCGCGCGCGTACTGGCTGCTCGAAGCGCACTTCAAGGGCAACAATCCGCCGCCGTTCACCGCGATGTTAGACTCGGTGGGTGGCGAGAAGCTCGAGAAGGTTTCGTCGCGGCCCGCTGCGACGAGCGAGCTCGACGCCAAGCGTTTTTCGGATGATCTGCGCGAATCGAGCTTTCGGGTCTCGAAGATCATCAAGCGCGAGCGCCGCAGTCGTGCACCGGCGCCGTACACGACATCCAAATTGCAGCAGGACGCTTCGACGCGTCTCGGCATGCAGCCGTCGCGCACCATGCGCATCGCGCAAGGGCTCTACGAGGGTGTCGAGCTCGGCAAGGGTGGCGAGACCGTCGGTCTGATCACGTACATGCGTACTGACAGCGTGCGCTTGTCGTCGGACGCCGTGCTGGAGTGCCGCGAGTACATCGCGCAGCGCTACGGCAAGGACGCGCATCCGCCGCAGCCGAATGAGTTCAAGACGAAAAAGGCGCAGGTGCAGGACGCGCACGAAGCGATCCGGCCTACGCGCATGGACCTGCCGCCGGAAGAGATGAGGAAGTACCTCACCGACGAGCGCTTCAAGCTCTACAAGCTGATCTGGGATCGCTTCGTGGCGTGCCAGATGGTGCCCGCGGTCTACGATCAGACCAGCGTCGAGATCGAAGCTTTGAACGGCGAGCGCCGCTACGGGCTGCGTGCCAGTGGCAGCGTGCTCAAGGTCGCTGGTTGGCGCGCGGTCTACGAGACGGAGACACTCGCGCTCGCAGGCGAAGAAGCCGAGCAGGTGGACGACGAGGACAGCCGCAACTTACCGTTGCTCGCGGAGGGCGAGACGCTGAACCTCACCGACCTCGGTGTGTCGGTCGCCGCGAAGGAGACCGAGCCGCCGCCGTACTTCAACGAAGCTTCGCTCGTGAAGAAGCTCGAAGAAGAAGGCATCGGCCGTCCGAGTACGTACGCCGAGATCTTGAGCAAGGTGCAGGCGCGCGACTACGTGCGTAAGAGCGGCAATAAGCTCGTGCCGACGGGCTTGGGCAAGCTCGTCGCAGAGCACTTGGCGGCGGACAACTTCGATCTCGCGAACATCGAGTTCACGCGCAAGCTCGAAGAAGATCTCGACGCGATCGCGGAAGCGCGCGGTAAGCGCTTGGATGTGCTCGCGCCGTTCCATGTGCGCTTGCAGGAGCAGATCCAAAAGAGCCTCGAGCTCAAGACCAAGTGGTGGCCTGAGCCCGAGTCGATCGACGAGAACTGCGCGGAATGCGGCAAGCCGCTGATGAAGCGCTGGGGCCGGAACGGTCCGTTCGTCGGTTGCGACGGTTACCCCACGTGCAAGTACACGCGGCCTCTGCCCGGCGAGGGCGAGGACGGCGAGAATCGGCAGCCGCAGCTCACCGACTACAAGTGCGAGGAATGTGGCTCGCAGATGATGAAGCGCTGGGGTCGCAACGGCTACTTCTTGGGTTGCTCCACGTATCCCAAGTGCAAGTCGACGCGCTCCCTGCCGCTCGGCGTGCCGTGCCCGAAGTGCGGCGGCGAGATCATCGAGATCAAGGGCAAGAAGGCGCGCAGGCCGTTCTACGGTTGCGCCAACTACGCCAAGGAAGAGATCAAGTGCGACTTCCGCACCTGGCAGAAGCCGGTGCCGGAGCCTTGCCCGCAGTGCAACGCGAAGTTCTTGGTGCAGGCAGGCAACGCCAAGGCACCTATTTTGAAGTGCCAAACGGAAGGTTGTGGCTACGAGCGTTCGATGCCGCTGCCGGGCGAAGAGCCGCCGCCCGAGAGCAACGTCGTCCCCGCGCCGACGGGCACACAGGCGTAGCGCGCATGTCTTCGGATGTGACTGTCATCGGCGCTGGGCTGGCTGGCTGCGAGTGCGCATTTCAGCTGGCCGAGCGCGGCATTCGCGTGCGCTTGGTCGAGCAGAAGCCCAAGGCGCGCACGCCCGCGCAGACCGGCGATGGCTTGGCCGAGCTCGTCTGCTCGAACTCGTTTCGTGGCGCTGCGCTGAGCAACGCGGTCGGGCTCTTGAAAGAAGAGATGCGGCGCGCGGGCTCGCTTGTCATGCAGGTGGGCGACACCGTGCGTGTGCCTGCAGGCGGTGCGATGGCGGTGGATCGCGAGCGTTTCTCCGCGGAGATGACGCGGCGCATCCAAGCGCATCCGAACATCACGGTCGTGACTGAAGAGGTCGATGCTATCCCTGCAGAGCGGCCGGTCGTGCTCGCGACGGGGCCGCTCACTGGCGACAAGCTCGCCGGAGATCTCGCGCGCGTGATCGGCGCAGAACACCTCGCCTACTACGACAGCATCGCGCCGATCATCGCCGCGGACTCGATCGACTGGGATCGCGTGTTCCGCGCCTCGCGCTACGACAAGGGCGGCGACGACGCGTACGTCAACTGTCCGTTTACGCGTGAAGAGTACGATGCGTTCGTCGCGGCGTTGCTCGCGGCGGAGAAAGTCGTGCCGCGCGCGTTCGAGGAAGTGCGTTACTTCGAAGGCTGTCTGCCGGTCGAGGTGATGGCGGAGCGCGGTCCGCGCACGCTTTCGTTTGGCCCGATGAAGCCGGTGGGACTGACCGACCCGCGGACGGGGCGCTGGCCCAAGGCCGTGGTGCAGCTGCGCTGCGAGGACGAAGCCCAGACGGCGTTCAACATGGTGGGTTTTCAGACACGCATGACGCAGCCCGAGCAGCGGCGCGTGTTTGCGATGATCCCGGGGCTCGCGAATGCGCGCTTCGAGCGCTACGGCAGCGTGCATCGTAACACGTTCGTGGATGCCCCGCGTGTGCTCGGCGACGACTTCGCGCTGCGTGCATTGCCCGATGTGTACGTGGCCGGGCAGATCAGCGGTGTCGAAGGCTACGTGGAGAGCGCGGCTTGCGGGCTGTGGATCGGACTGATGCTCGCGAGCAAGCACAACGGCCAGCCGTTCCCGCTGCCGCCTGCGACCACCGCCCTCGGCTCGCTGCTCTCGCACCTGCGTAAGCCCAACGCGCGCTTTCAGCCATCCAACGTGGTGTTCAGCATGTTCCCGGAGATGGTGACCGGACGCATGGGCAAGCGCGAGCGTCATACGGCCCTTGCGCAGCGCGCGCTCGCGGACCTAAACCCATGGCTGAGCGCCATCGGTCGTCCGCGCGATCCGAGCCTGCCGCTCATAGCGGCGGACGATGCCGCGCCCGCGGTCGAGTCGGACGACATGCGCAAGCTCACGGCTGCTCCCGCGTGAGGAGCTGATTTTCACGATGTCCCAAGAACCCGAGAAGCCATTTCTTCCCCGCTGGGCGCGTTATGTGATCTTGCCCGGTCTGTTCGGGCCATTGTTGATCTTGGGCTTCATCTTCGTCACCGAGCTCGCGCACGACGAGGCGCGTTGTCCTTTCGAGCGCGGAGAGAGCCGCGCGCTCGCACCCGAGATCGCTGTCCGGGAGGACCACCGCAACTGTCTCTGGGACGTGGAGGATCACCGCTTCAGCGTAGTGCGGGCAGGTGCCGAACAAGTGCTGGGCCACCGGCGCTTCCGCGCTGAGGCTTTTGCGCAAGGCAACTACAACTGGTCCGCCAAGCTGGATGCGAAGGACCAAGTCCACGTCTACATCAAGAATGACGGCCACGAAGACGCCACGTTCCGTGAAGGCACGGAGCACGAGCGCGCCGCGAAATAGCGGGTTATCTCTGGTCATTCCGTCCACCGTCGACGGTTACGGCTGACCATTGGTCGCAAGTTTTCATGCGATTCTGCGGCTGGGCAGCTCGCGCGGACTTCGGCGTGCGCCTGCCGCGTCGAGAAGGATCAACAGGGAGCATCATGAGCGGAAGACCGCTCACCACTGGCAAGTGAAAATGGGAATCGCCCGCGTGGCTCTAGGTCTAGGTAGCGCGCGGGCCAGGTCCCGTGATGTTCTCTGAAGACC
>Ga0114940_10000427_pt1 | contig 20633 bp, 16 predicted proteins | sample ColdCreekSource_FD_87195 | JGI IMG/M metagenome (GOLD analysis project Ga0114940, IMG submission 87195) | Groundwater microbial communities from Cold Creek, Nevada to study Microbial Dark Matter (Phase II) - Cold Creek Source | ecosystem: Environmental > Aquatic > Deep subsurface > Groundwater ... | reverse complement strand
AATAGCTTTTGCAACACTGGCTGGACGTCAATTTTCGGTTTTGCCGCTTTTTGCGTTTCTGCCGGTGGTGCTGTTATTTGCGCGTTGGCTTCGACTGATTCAACCGCATCAATCGTATCAAGGGCAATAGTTTCAACGGTTTCAGTGATTTCAATAGTGGTCATAAAGGTTTGAAAATAGATAATTTGCTATAAAAATAATAGCTGCTTAGGCAGTAAATACGCTGGTTAGAGGCATATTTAGGGGATAAAAATGACTAAATTAGGCTTTTGAGGCTTTGTAAGCAGCATTTAAAGCGATGCAAACACCTCTTTGGCGGCTGCAATCGTCTGTGCGATGTCATTATCGCTGTGCGCGGCGCTGACGAAACCCGCTTCGTACAAAGCCGGTGCGATATAAACGCCACGATCCAACAGGCCGTGGAAGAGTTTGTTGAAGCGGGGGCTGTCGGTAGTCATCACTTTGGCGTAGTTTTGCGGCAACTCGTTCATCAAGAAAAAGCCAAACATGCCACCTTGGCTATCGCCGCAGAAAGGCACGCCTGTGGCTTGGGCTGCTTGTGTTAATCCAGTGACCAAGTTTTGGGTTTTTCGACCCAATTCATCAAAGAATCCAGGTTTTTGGATCTCTTTCAAAGTTGCCAAGCCGCAAGCGGTGGCGACAGGGTTGCCAGAGAGCGTGCCTGCTTGGTAGACACCGCCCAAGGGCGCTAAGTGCTCCATGATGGCGCGAGAAGCGCCGAATGCCGCCAGAGGCATACCGCCGCCAATGACTTTGCCCAGCACAGTGATATCCGGTTTGATGCCTAAAACAGCTTGCGCACTGCCCAATGCCACGCGGCAGCCGGACATCACCTCGTCAAACACCAGCAAAGCGCCGTATTCGGTGCAAAGTTCGCGGCACCGGGTGGCAAAAGCGTGGCTGGCGCGGACGAAGTTCATGTTGCCAGCAATGGGTTCTATCATCACACAGGCCAGTTCTTTGCCGTGCAGGGCAAAGGCTTCTTCGAGCTGGGTGATGTTGTTGAACTCTAAAACCAAGGTGTCTTTCACCACGTCAGCCGGTACGCCAGAGCTGGTGGGGTGGCCAAAAGTGGCTAATCCAGAGCCAGCTTTGACCAACAGCGCATCCGCATGGCCGTGGTAGCAGCCTTCAAATTTGATGAATTTGACGCGTCCGGTGGCACCGCGAGCCAATCGAATCGCGCTCATGGCCGCTTCTGTGCCAGAGCTGACGAGTCGCACCATCTCGATGGAGGGTACGAGTTTAATAATTTCTTCAGCCAGCTCGACTTCACGTTCTGTGGGTGCGCCAAAAGAAAAGCCATCTAGAGCGGCTTTTTGAACCGCTTCGAGTACGGCAGGGTGGCCGTGCCCAAGAATCATCGGACCCCAAGAGCCAATGTAATCTGTATATTGCTTACCATTAGCATCCCAAAAGTAAGCGCCTTGGGCGCGTTGCACAAAGCGCGGCGTGCCGCCGACGGCCTTGAATGCCCGAACGGGGGAATTGACGCCGCCAGGAATGCTGCGCTTGGCACGCTCAAACAGGGCGACGTTGTTGTCTTGGTTAGAATTTTGTAAGTTAAAAGTTATATTCATAAAAATAAACCAAGGTCGAAGAGTTGAATACGCATGTACTAATACTGGATTACCCGTAAACCTTAGGCTAATAAGTGTGTTTCAGTCGAAAATATGTCGGATTAACCCGACATGCAAATGTTAGAAAGTGTAATTTGGGGGATTGCTGTCCTACAATGGTTCAATTCTAATCTTTGCAAGAAGGCGACGCTGGCGGTGACTGATTCTAAAACTTGGCTATGTTTAATTTGTGGTTGGTTGTATGAGGAAAAGTTAGGTCTGCCAGAAGAGGGTATCCCCGCAGGTACGCCATGGGCTCAAGTGCCCATGAATTGGACGTGCCCTGAGTGCGGCGCACGCAAAGAAGACTTTGAAATGGTTGAAATTTAAGCGAATCTTGGAGAAAACTATGGCTACAGCGGGTTCTGCATTGAAAATTTTAGTGATTGACGACAGCAATACGGTGCGTCAAAGCGCTGAAATGTTCTTGCGCCAAGGTGGTCACGAGGTGTTTTTGGCTGAAGATGGCTTTGATGCATTGTCAAAAGTCAATGACCATCAACCTGACATGATTTTTTGCGATATTTTGATGCCTCGCCTAGACGGCTATCAGACTTGCGCGATTATCAAGCGAAATCCTAATTTTGAGAGTATTCCAATCGTGATGCTGTCATCCAAAGATGGTGTTTTCGACAAAGCTCGTGGTCGAATGGTCGGTGCGCAGCAATACCTAACCAAGCCTTTTGTCAAAGATGCGCTGTTGCAATCAGTGCAACATTTCGCAGGTTTAAAAGCTGTTTGAATCTGGTGTTGTCAGTGTCATGACAAGTTGCTGTTAACTTTTAAAAATTAAAGAGAATTAAAAATGGCTATTCATAAAGTGCTCGTAGTTGATGATTCCAAAACAGAATTGATGTTCATTTCTGAATTGTTGCAAAAAAACGGCTTTGAAGTTGCAACAGCAGACGGTGGCGACCAGGCGATGCAATGCCTTGCCGCGCAAGTACCCGATTTGATTTTGATGGACGTTGTGATGCCAGGGAAAAACGGTTTTCAGCTGGCCCGCTCAATCAATCGTGACCCTTTGTATGCCAATGTACCGATTATTTTTTGCAGCAGCAAAGACCAAGAGACCGATAGATTGTGGGGTATGCGCCAAGGTGCAAAAGACTATATTACCAAGCCATTTAATTCAGATGAACTGATTGCAAAAATCAGAGCGCAAGGATAAATGACTTTTAACTATGGACAAGAAGCAAAAACTACGAGAACTACAAACTCGGCTAGCTGAAAAGCTGCAGGCTGTCCGCTCGGGTGACGTGGCATCAGCAGCGGCCTGGTTGGCGGTTGATTCTGGCGGACGCAAATATTTGTTTCCCCTGAGTCAGTCCGGTGAAATTTTTCCGTGGACAGCTATACAAAGAGTTGCTCATACACAAGACTGGTATTTAGGTGTTGCCAACATGCGTGGCACACTTTTCGGTGTGGTAGATTTTGCCAACTTCGTTCAGGGTGAAAAAAGCGCAGTAAGTAATGAACTGGCTCGTTCTGATTCCAGGTTCGTCACCTTAAACAGCAGTATTGAAGTGAATTGCTCGCTTTACGTTGATCGTATTGAGGGTTTGCGCAGCACGGAATCATTCAGTGAGTCGCAAGATGCTGCATCAGGTTCGCCCGAATTTTATGGGCATATATATGTAGATACAAATGGCTTGCAGTGGCAAGAAATCAATCTACAAGTATTAGCTCAACAAGCCAGTTTTTTAAATATCAACGCATAAAGATTTCTTAAAGGCCGACATATGTCAGAACTCAACCTATTCCAAAAGCTTTTCAAACGTAAATCTGTTGCCACAACTGAAGATGCGGCATTGATGCCAAATTTTGAATCCACCAAAACCGCAGAAAGCAGTCTATTTCAAGACAACTCCGCGGCGGCAGTGACGTTGACAACAGCAGCAGTACAAAGTCAAGAGTTGGAGCAAGAAGTCGCTACAAATGTTGATGCATCAGCAACTAAAGACGGCGATAGCGCCGTGTCGGCCGGCGATTTAATCTCGATTCCTGTTCTGGGGTCGCGAACTGTAGTTGGACATCAACGAGTTTTGGCAGCTTTGCTCGCTTTGGCTTTGATTGTTCTTGCATTGGTTACCTTCTTTGCATTGACCCAAGCTGATAAAGTTACGCAACAGCTGTCCGCTACTGGTCAAGCTTTGATGCAATCGCAGCGTCTTGCGAAGTCTGTATCGCAAGCGATTGTGGGTACACCACAAGCTTTCCCCGACGTTAAAGAAAGCTCTGACGTTTTGGCGCGTTCTGTGCGAGCTTTGAAGGCGGGTGATGAGCAAATGCGTATTGATGCTGTGCCCGTTGATGCACAAGTTAGCGTTGATATTATTTCTCCTTTGATGGAGCGTGCTGAGAAAAACGCCAAAACCGTTATTGGACAGCAAAAGATTCTGACTCAAGTGGGTACTGCTTTGCGCACGATCAACAGACAGTCGTCTGATTTGCTAGAAATCGCTGAGACTGTGTCTTCCTTGAAGTTGCAACAAAACGCTGCACCCACTGAAATTTCAGCAGCTGGTCAGCTGGTGATGTTGACGCAGCGTATCGGTAAATCAGCGAACGAGTTTTTGACAATAGAGGGTGTCAACCCTGAAGCGGTGTTTTTGCTTGGTAAGGATTTGAACTCATTCAAAGAAATCACACAAGGTTTGCAATCAGGCAGTGCAGAGCTTCGCTTGTCTGGTACCAAGGATACGCAAACCCTAGAGCGTTTAGATGCGTTGACAAAACTGTATGAACAGACTCGTATTCAAGCGGGTGCAATTTTGGGTAATCTGCAGGGTATTGTCTCTGCACGTGAAGCGCAAGTTTCGATTTTGGCTGACAGTGAGCCTTTACGTCGAAATCTTGAGGATTTGCAGGGTAAATTGTCGACCGATTCAGGTTTGAGTGCGGCGTCAATTGCGGCTTTAGTAGCATCAACACTTTTTGCATTGTTTTGCGCTGCTGGTTTGGCTTATGTTCAATTGCAGGATAGCAAACGCCAACAAAGCCTTGCACAAGCGCAGCGATTAACAGCTGAAAGTCAGGAATTGCAGGCAAAGCGTGTGAACGACGGTAATCAAGCAGCCATTTTGCGCTTGATGAATGAGTTGCAAGCTGTTGCTGAGGGGGATTTAACGCAAGAAACAACGGTGACAGAAGATATTACAGGTGCGATTGCAGACTCAGTTAACTACACGGTAGAGGAACTTCGTTTGCTGGTAGGTAACGTACAAAACACAGCTAGTCGTGTGGCACAAACGACTGCGCAGGTTGAAAATACTTCTACAGAGCTGTTGGCTGCGTCAACTGAGCAGTTGCGTGAAATTCGTGAAACTGGTCAATCCGTGTTGGACATGGCGGGTCGAATTAACAAGGTTTCTGTTCAAGCGCAAGACTCTGCCTTGGTTGCCCGCCAATCTTTGGTGGCTGCTGAGTCTGGCTTGTCTGCTGTGCAAAATGCGATTGGTGGTATGAATTCTATTCGTGACCAAATTCAAGAAACATCTAAACGTATCAAACGATTAGGTGAATCTTCTCAAGAGATTGGCGAGATTACCGAGCTGATTTCAGACATTACTGAGCAAACTAACGTTTTGGCTTTGAATGCAACCATTCAAGCCGCTTCAGCTGGCGAGGCTGGTCGCGGGTTCTCTGTGGTTGCGGAAGAGGTGCAACGTTTGGCGGAGCGTTCCGCCGATGCGACACGCCAGATTTCATCATTGGTTAAAGCCATTCAAACGGATACCCAGGATGCTGTTGCTGCGATGGAGCGCTCTACGCATGGTGTGGTTGAAGGGGCGAAATTGTCTGATACGGCGGGCACAGCTTTGACTGAGATTGATAAAGTTTCGCGTCGTTTGGCTGATTTGATTGAGCAGATTTCAACGGCGACATCTGCTGAAGCGACATCTGCTAATGCTGTTGCAAACAATATTCAGCATATTTTTGCTGTGACAGAACAAACAGGTGAAGGAACACGTGCTACGGCTCAGCAGGTGCGTGAGCTCTCCTTGATGGCAAATGAATTGCGTGAGTCGGTCTCTCGATTCAAGATTGCTTGAAAAAACAAGTATTCACAAAGATTCTATTGCTGGCTTCTATATCATTTAATAATCAAAACTTATGCGACTTGTAGACATACAAACTACGTCAGACCAAGATTCCGCGTTGAAGGATCTTGGTCCACTATCATGGGTTATTGAGGAGTTACGCAAGTCCTTTGATGTCTCCATCAAAGGACTTAAACGATTCGTGCAAGAGGCTGGTTCAACACGTTCCGACTTGGCAGTCGTTGATACCAATTTCTTGAGAAATGCTAAACATAGTTTCCATCAGGTAGCTGGTGCTTTAAGACTGCTTGAAATTAACGAAGCAATGCTTATTGCGGATGCTATGGAGTCGGCTACTGGACGATTTATTCAAAAACCAGCTTTGGTGACAGAAGAGTCTGTCAGTAAACTTGAGCATGCAAGTTTTGCCGTTCTTGAGTATTTAGAGTCCGTATTAGCGGGTAAAAATGTTTCTTCAATAGGTTTGTTTGTCCAGTATCGTGACGTCAAATTACTTGTGGGTACTGATCGTGTGCATCCAGCAGATCTTTGGGTACGAAGACCTTTTGAATGGTTGGACGCGGACTTGCCCGTAGCAGGATCGTTGGATTACTCCGTATCTGTTCGTGCAGATCTAGATTCAGCTTTGCTGAGATTAATGCAATCATCGGATTCTGTTGCTGCGCTTGAGCTCTCACACACCAGCTTGTGTCTCGCTCAGTCACAAAGCAATTCCAAGGCGGTAACTTTTTGGAAAATGTGCGCAGCTTTTTTTGAGGCACTTGCACAAAAATTAATTCCGGTAGATATATATTCAAAGCGGTCTGCTGCTGGAATTATTATCCACTACAACAATTTGCAGCATGGTGACTGGGTTTTTTCAGACAAATTCATGCAGAACATGCTGTTTTTGTGCTCCCAAGCTGGTCTTGTAGAGCCGGCTAACTCCCCTTGCTTGGCCGCTGTTCAAAAAGCATGGGGCTTGAAAGAATCTAGCCCTGTTAATTACGAGGATAGTCAGTTTGGGCGTTTTGACCCCGCAGTCTTGGCTTTATCTAAGAAAAGAATTGTTGTAGCGAAGGAATTATGGACAGCCTTGTCAGGCGGCGATATCCACAAAATTAGAAGCACTTCTGAGCAATTTAAATTGGTATCAGAATCTTTGACAAAGCTTTATCCATCGAGTCAAACGCTAGCTCAAGCACTTGTCAGTGCTGCTGACTCTGTGGTTTTGCACAAGGAAGCTCCCAGCGCCGAATTTGCAATGGAGGTTGCGACCGCAATTTTATATTTAGAAGCAGTTTTTGAGGGATGGGGTTCTACGGACTCTGAAATGGAGTTTCGTGCAAAAAAATTAGCGCAAAGAATTGAGCACGTTAGAAATGGCGGGCAAGCTGAGACGGTCGAGCCTTGGATTGAAGAGTTGTACAGGCGCGTCAGTGACAGAGAGTCAATGGGCAGCGTCGTGGGTGAGCTCCGTATCTGTTTGACTGATGTTGAAAAAGCTATTGATCAGTATTTCCGATCACCTACAACGCCGCAGGTGTTACAAGCTGTGCCAGGTAAGCTCAGCCAAATGCGTGGCATATTCTCTGTGCTGGGTTTAGATGAAGCATCCAATGCTGTGGTTGATATGAGGGATCGCGTTGGTGAGTTTGAGTTCCCCAACTTCAATTTTGAACAAGCGCGCATTGGCGGTGTTTTTGACAAGTTTGGAAATAATTTAGGCGCATTGGGATTTCTGATAGATATGTTGAATTACCAACCCTCGTTGGTTAAAAAACTATTTATATTTGATTCGAAATCAGGTGTTTTAAATCCTTTGATGGGGCGTGTCAAGCAGACGATAGATAGTTACACGCCTGCTGAAGTCGAATCCGTAGTTCAATCTCAAGCCTTAAACGCTATAGTAGCAAACAATGTTTCGACGCCGGTTGAGCCTGAAAGTGTCGTTGAGGCTGCGCAAGAAGCAATCGAAAAAATTAGCGTTGCACCTGCCGCCACTAAAAAAATCGTTGATGAACATGAGCTTACAGATATCTTCTTAGAAGAGGCTTCTGAAGTCATTTCGACAGGCCTAGAGTCTGCACATTCTTTGCTCGCAGCGCCTGAGAATCTTGAGCAACAATCTACTTTGCGTCGTGCTTTTCATACGCTCAAGGGTAGCTCTCGAATGGTTGGTTTCGATGATTTTGGAGAGGCTGGATGGGCGTTCGAGCAAGTTATTAATACGAGACTCATAGATCAAACGCCATTTGACAAAGATATCTGTAACTTAGCTATCGCGGCATTAAATTCATTTAGATCATGGGCGGACGATCTTCGAGTTGGCAACGCGACGACATGGAATTCTCAAACCTTCAAACGTTGCGCTGAGGCGATGAGAATTGAAGGACGTCTTGAGTTAACTGGCTTACTCGGGAACGACTCACTTGAAGAGAATCCTGAGCAGACAATAATTGCAGCTTCAGATGATGAGGCGCTGTTAATGTCTCTGGACAGCTTTGAGTTGCCTGACTTGCCAGACAATAATTCTCACGCAAAAGATATAGCTCATGTGGAAAGTGAGAGTGTAAAGATTGAAGAAGTTGATGTAAACGAAAACGTCAATCTTAGTGACTTCAAAATTGAAGAACTGCTTTTGCCAACGCCGACACCTATGGTTGCCGATGAGCCACCTAGCCACGAAACGCCTCTTAAAGAGTCTAAATCTGATGTGTTGGTGAATTTCCCAATTTCAGCTACGCGTATTCAAAGTGAAGACCAATTCAAAGTCATTGGTTCTTTAAAAATTGGCATTCCACTTTATAACGTGTATCTCAATGAAGCTGATGAGTGGTCACGATGTTTGGTTACTGAGTTAGATGAGTGGGCTATTGAGTACCATAAGCCTTTAAATCTTTCTACAGTAAATTTTGCACACTCATTAGCTGGCAGCTCTGCCACTGTTGGTTTTCATCAATTGTCCGGGCTTGCTAAAAACTTGGAGCATGCATTAGAGAAAGTTTGGCAAAAGGAAAACGGTACTGAGCTTGAAGCTGTAGTATTTGCACAAGTGGCCGAAGAGTGCCGTCGCTTGCTGCATCAGTTCGCGGCGGGATTTCTAGAAGATCCAAAATCCAATATTTTAGAGAGCCTTGAAAACCTAAAGTCGAATGAAGCGAAAACGACAGGAGAAGAGAAAACTGTAGATATCAAGGCGGCAATCGCAAATATTTCGGATGTCGCTGCAGCTGTCATTGCTGAGCCAAGTCCTGTAACACCAATTCCAGCACCTTTTGTAATAGAAAAGATTGAAAATCCGCAATCAGTTTCCGTCGGAAACAAGCACGCATCGCTGGTGACATCTTCTATTGCAGGTCAATCTGACTCGTCAGTGCGCCCAATGTCACACCGTGTGGTTGAAGTTGCAGATAACGACGATGATATTGATTTAGTTGATTCACTTGATCCAGATTTATTCCATATTTTTGAAGAAGAGGCACGTGATTTGCTTCCAAATTTAGGCGGCGCTTTACGTCAATGGGCGTCTAATCCGGATGAAATGAGTGCACGCTCTGAAGTTTTACGCACTTTGCACACATTAAAAGGTAGCTCTCGTCTTGCGGGTGCTATGCGCTTGGGCGAATTGTCGCATCGCATGGAGTCTGAAATTGAGTCGCTAGGATCTGAAAATCTATCAACTGCATCGATTGAACCGCTTTTGACGAGGTTAGATGGGTTGCAAGCCATTTTTGAACTTATTACTAAGCCTACGGATGTTACGGCTGAAACGGGTTTAAGTATCGATCAAGTTGTTGGTGCCCAAAGCAATATTGAGAAAATAATCCCTAAGATTTTTGAAAATAAACTTGCTGTTGATGAGCGACCTTTGGCGATAGTTCAAGCTACGCCTACTCCTGCCAAGGGTGGCGTCAAACCACCCGCTGCAAGTGTGTTGAAGGCTGATAAACGCGAATCAAGACAATCTGTTCGAGTTCGCGCACGTTTATTAGATCGCTTGGTGAATCAAGCGGGCGAGGTCATGCTCACGCGGACTCGGATTGAGTCAGAGCTAGGGCAACTACGTGGCTCTTTAGGTGATTTAACTGGAAACTTGGATAGATTGCGTCAACAACTACGTGACGTTGAGTTTCAAGCTGAGACGCAAATGCAGTCACGCATGGAGCAAGCGAAAGATTCACAAAAAAGCTTCGACCCTTTAGAGTTTGATCGCTTTACTAGGGTTCAAGAGTTGACGCGAATGATGGCGGAGTCAGTGAATGACGTTGCGACAGTTCAACGCAATTTGCAAAGAACAGTGGACTCCACAGAAGATGACTTGGTTGCTCAAGCAAGGCAAACGAGAGACCTGCAACGGGATTTACTGCGAACCAGAATGGAGGAGTTCGAAAGTATCTCTGACCGTTTGTATCGCGTTGTGCGTCAAGCTTCTAAAGATGCAGAAAAGCAAGTAAAGTTAGATATTGTTGGTGGTTCAATCGAAATGGATCGAGGCGTACTCGAGCGTATGACCCCTTCTTTCGAGCATTTGCTACGCAATTGCATTGCGCATGGCCTAGAGCACGCGGACAAACGATTAGTTGCAGGCAAAGATGCTACTGGCGCTATCGCAATTAGTTTGATGCAAGATGGCAACGATGTCGTTATTGAGTTTAGTGATGATGGCGCAGGTTTGAATTACCAGCGTATACGTGAACGCGCCATAACGCAAAAATTAATATCTCAAACTGATAAGCTCAGCGATGCGGATACCATTAACCTTATATTCACACCTGGATTATCAACAGCTGTGCAGGTGACCGAGCTATCTGGGCGTGGTATTGGCCTTGATGTGGTGCGTGCCGAGGTCATTGCTTTAGGTGGTCGAATTGATGTTAGCAGTGAAATAAATAGAGGCACCAAATTTAAATTAGTCTTGCCTTTAACAACCGCTGTGACGCAGGTTGTTATGATGCGGACGGGGTCTCTTTCTTTTGGCGTGCCATCGCACTTGGTGGAAGTTGTTCGCAGATCAGTTTTAAGCGATGTCGAAAAAGCTTATGCAAGTGGTTTTTGGGGCAAGGAAGATGAAAATATTCCGTTCTATTGGTCCGGTGCACTTTTGCAAGCTTCACAACGCAGCAATGAGCCACTGACAAAAACAAATCCCGTGGTGATATTTAGAAGTGCTGGACAACGCATTGCCATCCACGTTGATGAGATATTCGGCAACAAAGAGGTTGTGATTAAAAATCTTGGCCCCCAGCTTGCTAGATTGCCAGGTTTGGCTGGTATGGCTATTTTGGTTTCTGGTGCAGTTGCGCTGATCTATAACCCTGTAGCGCTTGCCTCTGTTTATGGCTCTAGTGTGCAGCAATACAGCCCAGTTAACGCGCAACCTGATAGTTCGAATGCTGGTACAGGTAATGTCTTACCTGTGTCAAATGTGTTGGAGCAACAAACACCGTTGATTTTGGTTGTTGACGATTCCATTACTGTACGCCGTGTTACTCAGCGCATGCTGCAGCGTGAGGGTTTCCGCGTCGTTTTGGCTGTGGATGGTTTACAAGCTATTGAGAAGCTAAATCAAGAGATTCCTGCCGTTGTGCTGTCTGATATCGAGATGCCGCGAATGGATGGTTTTGATTTGGTCCGCAATATTCGCGCTGATTCGAAGCTGAAGCACTTGCCAGTGGTGATGATTACTTCCCGAATTGCTGAGAAGCATCGGGATCTGGCGATGGAGTTGGGTGTGAATGACTATTTGGGCAAGCCTTACTCTGAAGAGGGACTACTTGCTGTTTTGCGCCAACACACAGCCAAGAAGTTGAACGAGTCCGAAAAAGCTTAATTTGAAAATATGTCATTGCGGGTTTAAATGACTCTCAATGACTTCTTCACCACAGCATATCGTTGCAAGGTCTTATCCCTAGCTTGCGAGTGATTCACAATCGGGTGTGGATAGTTGTCACCCAAGCTGACACCACCAGCTTGTAGGTCTATTGGCTTGGCATTCCAAGGCTCGTGTAAAGCTTGGTTTGGTAATTTGCTCAATTGCGGTAAATACTTGCGGATAAATTTACCTTCCGAATCGAACTTTTCGCTTTGACTTGTTGGGTTAAAGATTCGAAAATAAGGCTGTGCATCGCAACCGCTTGAGCTCGCCCATTGCCAACCTCCATTGTTAGCAGATTGGTCAAAATCATTGAGATGCTCAGCAAAATAACGCTCACCCCAGCGCCAGTCAATGCCTAAATCTTTGACTAAGAAACTCGCAACCACCATGCGCAAACGGTTGTGCATGTAGCCCGTTTGATTGATTTGTGCCATCGCGGCATCCACCAATGGGTAGCCAGTTCGTCCTTCACACCAAGCTGCAAATAGTTTTTCCGCGTGTTCGCCGTGTTCCCACTTGATGGCATCATATTCTGGTTTGAAAGCTCCTGTAGCTGCGTGGGGGAAGTTGCTTAAGATTTGAAAATAAAAATCTCGCCAGATCAACTCACTTAACCAAACTGCTGCCCCTTGGCTACCCACCAGCGTGCGTTGATGCGCAGTGGCTGCAAGTTTGCGGATAGAAACCGTGCCAAAACGCAAATGCACACCCAAATAACTGGGGCCTTTGATGGCTGGGAAATCTCTTGTGGCATGGTAGTCATCCATACGGTCAAAGAAATCTTCAAACAGCGCTCGGCCACCAGACATACCCGTGGGAATTTTGAGGGTGGCTAAATTTGTTGCTTTAAAACCTATCTCAACGAGTGTCGGCACTGACTGCTGGTGTGCGACCGGTCGTATTGCCAAGGCGGCTATGTACTTTTCAACAGGGTATGGTTTTAAGTAGAACGCGTCTAGTTTTTTGAGACAAGCGTTCTTATAAGGCGTGAAAACGCCGTAAGGCTTACCCATTTGTGTGAGCACTTCCGTGCGCTCAAAAATGACATGGTCTTTGAAAGTATGAAAGGCAACGCCAATATCCGCTAATTTCCCCAGCACTATGGCATCACGCTGCACCGCCGACGGCTCATAGTCGTGGTTGGTAAACACAGCTTGCACGGCTAATGCTTGAGCCAGTTTGGGTATGGCTTCACTCGCCCAGGCGTGCTGAACGATCAAGCCAGCATGCTCTTTCTTCGCCAATCTCTGAATAGATGCATCCAGCTCCACCAATGATTCGCGAATAAATTCGACTCGGCGGTCAGATTTTGGCAGCGAATCTAAGATTTCTTTATCGAAAACAAAGACACAGTGCACCGTTTTGCAACGTTTCAGGGCGTTGTACAGCGCAGCGTTGTCGTCCGTACGCAAATCACGCCTAAACCACATCAAACCACTGTCAAATTCTTTGCCCATTGAATTTACATCCATATTGTGCTGCCTCTGTTCCCGTTAAAATGTCTTTATGTCAGCTGATTTTGCACCAATTAACCTCACGCATCATTTCTTGATCGCCATGCCAGGTCTTGAAGATTCAGGATTTACCAAATCAGTGGTTTATTTGTGCGAACACAGCGAGCGTGGCGCTTTGGGACTGGTCATCAATAAACCTAGTGAGCTCAATCTTCAGCATCTGTTTGACAAGGTTGATTTGCCTATGCAGCGTCAAGATCTGACCCATACTCCCGTTTTTCAAGGTGGCCCTCTGCACACTGAGCGCGGCTTCGTTCTCCATGAAACCATGCATGGCACGCCATCGGCTGGTGACAACCCGCCACAGGAGTCAGCATACGCCTCAAGTATGACGATTCCAGGCGGTTTAGAAATGACCACGTCACGTGATGTGCTTGAAGCTATTTCAACAGGTGCAGGCCCTCGTCGTGTCTTGGTTTCATTAGGCTACTCTTCTTGGGCCGAAGGTCAGCTTGAGTCGGAACTAGCTGATAACAGTTGGCTGACGGTCGCTGCTGACACGACTGTGATTTTTGATACACCCATTGAAAAACGCTACGACCAAGCGCTGAAATTACTAGGCGTTGAAGCTTGGATGTTGTCACCTGTAGCTGGTCGTGCATGAGTGCTATGTCAGCTCAAACCACACAAGTCCCAGTTCCAACGCATCTCCAGTCATTTTTAGCTTTCGATTTCGGCATCAAACGCACGGGCGTTGCCGTGGGTAACCGTTTGATGCGAACGGCGCAGGGTTTAGCTACTGTCAAAGCCGAAGGCGATGCTCGCTGGCCGCTGATTCAAGCCCGCATCAAAGAGTGGCAACCTGATGCCATTGTGATTGGCGTTCCCTACTACCAAGACGGTGCACCGCATGACAATACCCGCCGTGCACAAAAATTTGGCCGACAATTGCATGCGCGCTTTGCCTTGCCAGTCTTTGAAGTGGATGAACGCTACAGCACCACCGAAGCCCTTGAAATGGGCGTAAAAGACGCCGATGCTGGCGCAGCCTGTATCATCCTAGAGCAGTTTTTAAGGAGTTTGCCTTGACGTCCCTCAACAGCCCAGCAATGGGTTCTTTAATGTTAGATGCCGAAGCCTTGTACAAAGAGCTTTTGCGTTACGTTCAGCAAACCATCACACCCACAACGCAGCTTGTTGGTGTGACCTCCGGCGGGGCTTGGTTGGTTGAGCGTTTGCAGCAAGATTTAAAGCGTTCTTCACCTTGCGGGACGATTTCATCCAGTATGCACCGCGACGACTTCTCGCAACGTGGCATGAGCTCAGGAGGGCAAACCGTATTGCCCTTTGACGTGACTGGCTCCGACATTTTGCTGTTCGATGATGTGCTCTACACCGGCCGAACTATCCGCGCCGTGGTTAACGAGTTGTTTGACTACGGCCGCCCGCAGCGTGTTCAGCTTGCAGTACTGGTGGACCGAGGCGGGCGGGAATTACCGATTCATGCCGAGTTTGCAGCTGCCAGACTTGTTTTGCCAGCCAACCAATCTTTGGCTTTAGCACGTAGCGAATCGGGTAACTTCAGCTTTGAAGTCAAAACCAAAACGGTTTAAAAAAACGAAAAACAAAAAATAGCATCAACCTTCAAACAGAACAACCATGCTCTATAAAAGAAATCCCCAGCTCAACAAACACGGCGAGTTGATCCATCTGTTGTCTACGGAGGGTCTCCCCAAAGCGACCTTGACGCATATTCTGGACACGGCGGCCAATTTCGTCTCGGTCAACGACCGCGAGGTTAAAAAAGTCCCTCTGTTAAGAGGCAAAAGTGTTTTCAACCTGTTTTTTGAAAACTCTACCCGCACCCGCACCACGTTTGAAATCGCCGCCAAGCGCCTCAGCGCCGATGTTATCAACCTCGACATTACCCGTTCCTCCGCTTCCAAAGGTGAATCGCTGTTGGACACCATCGCCAATTTAAGCGCCATGGCCGCGGACATTTTTGTGGTGCGCCACAGCGAGTCGGGCGCGCCGTATTTGATCGCCCAGCACGTTGCTCCGCACGTTCATGTCGTCAATGCCGGTGATGGCCGCCATGCCCACCCGACGCAGGGTTTGCTGGACATGTTCACCATCCGGCACTACAAAAAAGATTTCTCCAACCTCACTGTCGCCATCGTCGGAGACGTGCTGCATTCCCGCGTCGCGCGGTCGGACATCCATGCTTTGACGACTTTGGGCTGCGCCGAAGTGCGCGTTGTTGGTCCCAAAACCCTGGTGCCCAGTGACATGGCGCAGATGGGCGTGCGCGTTTGCCACACCTTGGAGGAGGGCATCAAAGACTGCGACGTCGTCATCACCCTGCGCCTGCAAAACGAGCGCATGGCCGGTGCCTTGCTCCCTAGCAGCCAAGAATTTTTCAAGAGTTTTGGCCTCACGCCTGAAAAGCTGCAACTGGCTAAGCCTGATGCCATCGTCATGCACCCGGGCCCGATCAACCGGGGTGTTGAGATCGATTCCGCTGTGGTTGACGGCCAGCAAAGCGTGATTTTGCCGCAGGTGACATTCGGCATCGCCGTACGCATGGCGGTGATGAGCATCGTGGCAGGGAATGACGCATAAATAAGCACAAAACAGCATTATGAAAATCCTCATTAAAAACGGCCGTGTGATCAACCCGGCCACAGGTTTCGATGAAATATGCGACCTAGCCGTCGCAGCTTCTAAAGTAGTAGCTATTAAAAATATAGCATCTGACTTTGTACCCAATAAAACCATAGACGCCACCGGCTGCATCGTTTCCCCTGGTTTGGTCGACTTGGCCGCCAGGCTGCGTGAGCCCGGCTATGAGCACGAAGGCATGTTGCAAAGCGAGCTGGCCGCTGCTGTGGCTGGCGGTGTGACCAGCTTGGTTTGCATGCCAGACACCGACCCCGTGCTGGACGAGCCGGGTTTGATTGAGATGCTTAAATTCCGCGCTGAAAAACTGCACCAGTCACATGTTTTGCCGCTAGGCGCTTTGACGGTCAACCTCAAAGGCGAAGTCTTGACCGAAATGGTCGGGCTGGCTGAGGCCGGTTGCGTTGGCTTCAGCCAAGCCGAAGTGCCGCTGGGCAACACGCAAGTGCTTCAGCGTGCCCTGCAATACGCCAGCACTTTTGGCTATACCATTTGGCTGCGACCGCAAGACATGCACTTGGGCAAAGGCGTGGCCGCCAGCGGTGCACTGGCTACCCGCATGGGGCTGAGCGGCGTGCCCGTCGCGGCTGAAACCATCGCGCTGCACACGATTTTTGAGCTGATGAAGTCCACAAACGCCAAAGTCCACATCTGCCGCATCAGCAGCGCTGCTGGCGTGGCTTTGGTGCGCCAAGCCAAGGCAGACGGTTTACAGGTCAGCTGCGATGTGAGCATTAACTCACTTCATCTGACAGATGTTGATCTAGGCTACTTCGACAGCCGCGCCCGCCTGAACCCGCCCCTGCGTCAGCAGCGCGACCGCGATGCTTTGCGAGCCGCCTTGCTGGACGGCACGATTGACGCCCTGGTGTCTGACCACACGCCCGTGGACGAAGACGCCAAAACCCTGCCTTTCGCAGAGGCCGAAGCGGGCGCGACGGGTTTGGAGCTTTTGCTCAGTTTGGCACTCAAGTGGCAATCCGAATCCTCTGATAAATCGCTCACCTTAGCCAAAACCCTAGCCACCGTCACGAGCCAACCCGCCAAAGTCTTTGCTGTCAATTTGCCCGTAGCCAACGCCAGCCTAGGCCAGTTGGTCGAAGGCGGCGCGGCAGATATTTGCATTTTTGACCCCAAAGCGATGTGGCTTGTGGGGGATGACACCTTGCGCAGCCAAGGCACGCACACGCCGTTTTCGGGTTACGATCTGCCAGGCCAAGTGCGTGCCACGCTGGTATCTGGGCATGTGGCTTTTGAGAGGTGATTTAGTAGTGATTCAGGCGCTATGCGAAACTTTGTCGCCGCCATCAAACTGGCAAAAGTCATTGCGCACCTTTTGCATGGTTTGCTGGTCGTTTTCGTCATCTTTCCGAAACTCACGCAAGCTCAAAGAAACAAGCGAATTGAGGTTTGGGCCGGCGCATTACTTGCCAAGCTAGCTATTAAATTGATAGTAAACGGCAGGCCTCCTAAAACAGGTCCCATGCTCTTGGTGTCTAACCATATCTCGTGGCTAGACATCTTGGTCATCCATGCCGCGGGGCACTGCCGCTTTGTGAGCAAGGCAGACATCAAGCACTGGCCGGTGCTGGGCACACTCACCACGGCGGGCGGTACGCTGTACATCGAGCGCGAATCCAGGCGCGACGCCATGCGCGTTGTCCACCACATGTCTGAGGCGCTGACCGATGGCGATATCGTGGCAGTTTTCCCAGAGGGAACGACGGGTAATGGCGTAACTTTGTTGCCATTTCACGCCAATTTGCTGCAAGCCGCCATCGCTGTTGATGCACCCGTTCAACCCATCGCGCTGTCGTTCAAAGACACCGTTACCGGCCAAATCAGCCAAGCTGCCAGTTTTGTGGGCGACGAAACCCTGCTCGGCTCGCTTTGGAACACGCTGAAATCTTGTAACTTAGCAGCCGTAGCCACCTACGGCGTGCCACAATTGGCCAACGGCAGAGACCGCCGCAGCTGGGCGGCAGATTTGAGCACGGAAATTGCTTCAATGAAAGCAGTTTCAACAACAAAACCTTAACCAAAATTCGTCATTCCCACGCAGGTGGCAAACCGTGGTGGCACTTCATGGTGGCACTTGTGGATTCCCGCCTTCGCGGGAATGACGGCTAAAACGAACATTTACTTTTAAACATGCAATTCAAGCAATTTATGGGGGGTATCCCCTTTGTCGGCTGGGCTATCACTTTTGCCGCTCTGTGTTCTGGTCTCTTTGCAGCCATTTTGGGCGCTGTCACGCCAGAGCTGCGCGCCGAGCTCGGCAGCTACCAAAGCATGGGTGTGCTGATGATGGCGTGGGTCTCTGGCGGGGTGCTGGGCGCGTTTCAGGGCGGCAAATTGGCGCAAAAAGTGCATCCCCGCACGCTTGTGCTGGCGTACATTGGCTCGGCTGTGCTATCAACCCTGGTCATCGTGGGTTCGCCCAATTTCGCGGGTATGTTGGTCGGGTTTTTCTGCTTTTCTGCCGCCGAAACCGCTTTCATGACCCTAGGGCACAGCATTTTGTCGCAGGTGTATTCAGAACCCACGTCCCGCGCCCGCGTCATCAGCTTGATAGATGTCGCCTTCAGCGCCGGCACCGTCATCACACCTGCCGCCATCATTGGTTTGCACCATTACGACAGTAGCTGGCGTTTGCCTTACCTGCTGTTTTTGATTCCCATGGGCTTGGCTTTCCTGCTGTTTTTGCGCAAAGGTGCTTTCAACCAAATTGCATGGCATGGTTCGCATGATGATTCTGGGGCAACAAATACCGCCGTTCAACCCCAAAGCTACCTCACCCTAGCCCGCGTGCCCACCATCATGTGGTGCATGGCGGCGGGCGTGTTTGCGGGGTTTATCGAGTGGGGGCAGTATTTTTGGTACGTCAGCTACGGCATTCAAGCTCAAGGTATTTCGGCAAATACAGCCCGTTTTGGTCTGCAAAGCTTTGTGGCTGGCATGCTGGTGGTGCGCTGCTGGCAGGCGTTTTTTCACAGTAACTTAGGTCTGCACCAAAAGCTCTGGCGCTTAAACCTGCTAGCCCTCACTGGCCTTGGCGTCTTGGTTTTGCTGCCCCACCACGGCATGCCATGGCTCTACAGCATCAGCAACTTCCTGTTCGGTCTAGGCGTAGGCGTCGCGTTCCCCATGCTCCTGTCCCTCATGATCAACGCGGCACCCACCCAATCCTCCAAACTCTCCGCCCTGTTGATGATCAGCTTCACCCTAGGCGCACAACTAGCCGGCCTGTTCATAGGCAACCTAGCCGACTGGACCAGCGTCCAAATCGCCTACAGCACTTTGCTGGGCGGGTTGGTTTTGTTTACGGTGGCGGTTTGGATGATTCGGTATCGGACGGGGAAGGTGCTATTTAAATGATAGCTGATTAGGGAGTGAATACGCTGGCTAGGGGTGTATCTAGGTGTTTTTTGGGTGTAAATGCTGAAACCCAGAGTTTTAGGGTATTTTTAGGCTCTAGCCGGCGTATTTATTGCCTGAGGTGCTATTGAAATAGTAGTAAATCCGGCAAAAAATCTCTATATTTGTCTGGCTTTTACCCATCGATAAACTCGAATACTTAACCAAATAAGCAACCATCCAAGAAGAATTGGAGCAAACGCTATAAAAGAAATATTTCCCCAGTTTGGTTTCATCCAAACATCCGAATTTTTGCTCATTTCACTGAGACATTCATTAACTGTTGATGATTGCATTTTCATGCATGTTTCAAAGGAAGTGTTCAAAAAATCACGTCCAACAGTCATTTCAGCGTTGCGTTCATAATATGCCGCTCCAATCGCCCATAAGATGGAAATAACAATCCCCAATCGTTGCAATCTGTTTAGATTCATATTTGCTTTGTGAGTTGAATTTTTGCTGTAGTTGAAATATCGCTACTTATGTTTTAAATACGGCAGCTATGATTATTTAAGGGTAAGAGAATATATTTTCACCAAATCTGACCAAGAAAAGATAAAAGCAAACCTGGAATAAAGAGTGCTGTAAAAATCCTTGGATGCATTAATTCAGGCAATGTCTTCCCACTATATGTTTCAATAGGTGTGCCAAGTGCGAATAGAGTTGCCCAGCCTGCAAGAAATCCACCTAATGCGCTTATTACTTTGCTCCATGCAATCGGTAAATTTGGTGCTAGAAGTCCAAATAAAAAGGCAATAACAATTGCAATCAGAGCCACAAATAAAATTTTAAAGAAACTCGACCATAGCGTTTTAGAAAGCTTATTGATAGCTTGTGATGCTTGAGCTATCGCTTCGATTTCCCAACTGGGAGATAAATATGTTCCTTCGTTGAAACTTTTAAGAGCCTCTTTTGATTCAAGCTTTACAGCCATGGTATGACTAACAGTGTCACTTATAAGAAGTTGCTTGTTAAAAATCAGTAACCATATTGAACGCCAAGGAGAAGCCTGCTGAAATATGTGTGAATTAGTCATAATTCGAATATAGCTTAAACCTACGTAAACCCACACCAGAAAAAGGGGTCAGAGCCCAATTTCGATGTGATGTTGCTCTCCGCCGAAGTGTGAATTGTCCTGAATTGGGATCTGACCCCAATTTCTTCATCTCGGCTGGTAGAAGCTTCACTCGACCGCAAACCGTCAAAATTCCCCTTCTTCAGAAGGGGTGGCGCGTAGCGACGGGGTAGTTGCGGCGCGGCACGGCACGGGGCTACCCCGCCCGTTGGGCACCCCTTCGCAACGAAGGGGAATTTAGAGTGCTGGTATTCGAGAGTTGAACGCTATTAATAACATAGCTACTTAGGCAATAAATACAATGGCTAGAGCCATATTTAACCCCTAAAAACGACTTAAACAGCACTTTCCCGCTCAAACGTCACCACATGGTCAACCTCTGCCCTTATGCCTATCCATTCGCCCACATGGTGGTCGTGGTGGCTGGGGACGTGGGCTACTACGGTT